>MDSW01027253.1_pt1 | contig 33710 bp, 31 predicted proteins | sample 811171 | NCBI WGS metagenome assembly MDSW01 (sample SAMN05326641, study PRJNA326480) | marine metagenome | isolation source: seawater | place: Atlantic Ocean: North West | collected 2012 | reverse complement strand
TAACATTTTAAAAAAACTTTAAATTTAGTAGGTATATATTTATTAAGATATATAGATTATTTTTATAAAATAAAATATTAATTAATTAAAGGAAATATTTAAATGACACCATTAGTAAGTATCGGAATACCAGTAAAAAATGGTTTTGCAAAAAGATATATTGGAAAAAATTTTTCTCACTCAAAAAATGATATAAATTTAGAAAAAGCCTTAAATTCAATTTTAAAACAAAGTTATAAAAATATTGAAATTATTATTTCAAACAATGGATCGTCTGATGAAACAAATTTATTTTTAGAGAAAATTCGTAAAACAGATAATAGAATTAAAGTTTATAATCAACAACCAGAAATACTGCCTTTGGCCAACTTTCAATTTGTACTAAATAAATCCTCAGGGAAATATTTTAAATGGAATGCTGCTGATGATATGATTTCAGAAGATTATATTTTAGAAAATGTAAAGTTTTTAGAAAACAATTTAAATTACGCTTGTTCATCCTCAAAATTTTGGTTTGAGAGTAACGAAAAAAAAACTTATTCTCATAATTTAGATCAAAGTTTATACACTAGAATAAAAAATTTTTTTCCAATAAGATTTGTATCGCACAATATCTTTTTCGGTTTGACAAGAAGAGAGATTCTTTTAAATACTATTGATAGATCAAAGGACTATTTGGCAATTGATTGGATGACAGATTTAGATTTGCTTATAAATGGAAAATTTAAAACTATCGAAACAGGATATATAATTATTGGTGACAAAGGTTTTTCAAAATCAGATAACTATCTAAAAAGAAAAAGATTCAATAAAAAATTAATCTATAAATTTTTACCATTTTATGAATTAACAAAAGATTTTTTTATAAAAACTATTTTTTTGAAAAATTTATCTATTTTTGAAAAAATTTCTTTATATTTTCTTTGTATTAAAATTAATATTTCTTTTATAAAAAAGCATAGTATGAATAAGACTATTTTTAGAAATTAATTATTTCTAATTTCTAAAGAATCTTCTTTTACTTCAATTACTTTATTACAATATTTTAAAAGTTCTTTTTTGTGAGTACATAGTAATACAATTTTATTGATAAATTTTTTAAATATAAAATCTAAAACCTTTTCTTCGTTTGCTTTGTCTAATGCATTTGTTGCTTCGTCTAAAATTAATATACTTGGATCTCTAAAAACTGCTCTTGCAATTCCAATTCTTTGTACCTGACCTCCTGAAAGCCTAGATCCTTTTTCACCAATTGATAAAATATTATCTATTCGTTCATTATTTACATATCTTAAATTTAATGAATCTAATATTTCTAACATTCTTTTTTTATCTTCATCGCTAAAACTATTATTTAATGAAATATTATAAAAAACTGATTCATCTGCTAAGTAAACTGATTGAGATACATAACCTATGTCTAATATAAAATTTTGTATCGCAGTTTCATAATTTGAATTATTTATTTCTATCGATCCATCTTTTGGTTTAATCAAACTAGCTATCAAGTTTAACAAAGTTGTTTTTCCGCTTCCAGTTTCTCCAATTAGACCGACTCTATCTCCCTTTTTGATTTCAAAGTTAACCTTGTTAAGAGTATATTTACTTTGAGCTGGGTATTGGAAGTTTACATTTTTAAATTTTATTTGCTCTATATTTAGCTTATTTTTAAGTTCTTTTTGGACAAGTTGTTTTTTTTCAATTTTATCATCAATCAACTCTTCTAAAACTTTAATTGCGGGCAAATTAAATTTAATGGTTTGTATTGCTCTAACAAGTCCTATTACCGCAGGTAAAAGCTTAATTGAGGCAAATGCAAGCACTCCAAATAAAACAACTAATTGTCCCATATCGGTAGAAGAAAATATTATTAAAAAAATTAAAAAACTAAAAAAAATGAATATTCCTAAAAACTCTATTATAGGTCCTATAAATGAAAGTGATACGTCTCTAAAAATATTAGCACCTGCAAAATTTTTATTATGCTTATATACTTCATTTATAAAAAAATTTTTTTTTCTATAAAGTATAATTTCCTTAATGCTTCCAATAACTTCGTTTAGTCTCTTTATGAAAGAAGCATTCTCTTTTTGTCTGATATCTCCCCATTTTCTAAATTTTTCATTTGAAAATTTAATTACTAAAAAGGATAAAATTGATAAAATTATAATTACATATAATGAATAAAAATTATAAAAAATTAAAAATATACAAACTGAACTTATAAAAAATAAATGGGTTATAACTATAATAAGCTGTCCAACAATTCCTGATGAGAAGATTGATGTCTCAACTGTCAGATTTCTCAATAAAGTTGCAGAATTTGTTTCTAAAAAAAAGTTGTAATTTTTTTGTAAATATTTCTCTAATAATTTCTGAATAATATTTATATTAAGAATATTTATGAATTTTGCATGCCACCTAGCATAAAATAAAATAAATAATGTTTTAATTAAGTATATTGCTAAAAAAACTATCACAAAAAAACTTATTAATTCATTATCATTATATTCTTTCAAAAAAGTTGCATATTTATATAAAATGTTTTTGCTTTCTTCATTTACTAGAAAATTTAATATAGGTATAAGCAAACCAATACTCAAAACTTCTAAAATTGATTTATTAATCAATAGAAATAATACCAAAACAAAATTTTTTTTGTCCTTTTTATTTAAAATTTGAAAAATTTTTTTAATGCTTGTTTTATACATAAGAAGTTTTATCTTTGAAAAATTTTGACGAAATAACCTCAGAAATTTTCTTACATGAAGAATTATTTCCATCTGCCATTAGTTTAAAATTTATATAATTATCATAATTTAATTTTGATTTATTTAAGTCTAAATCCAACTCATATTTATTTAAATCGTATTTTTTATCTATATCAAAAGATACCAAACCTAAACTTTCTACATATTGACGATTTATATTGCCTAAATAATCTCCAAGTAATTCAGATCTAACATTGATAATTTTTTTTCTTAACATAACTGCATTTAGAACTGCACTAGACAAAGTGTATATCACAATATCAGAGTCAAAAATTTCCTGATCAGTGCCAATTTTTGATATTTCAAAAAATTTATAAAAATCATGATTTGACTGATTATTTGGATGTTTTGAAATTTTTACTGGCATATTATAAATGTCAGAAATTTTTTTTAAAAAAATACCAAGATTTTTATAAAATATATTTTGTTTATTTGAATCTACTTTTCCTTCTCTTGACAATCTATCTGGGTGATCAAAGTGAGTATCTACATAAATAATATGTTTTTTATTTTCGGCTTTGTTTTTTAAGAAAAAATTCATCTTATCAAAGTAAATACTATTTACAGTTATAACTTCATTAAAATAAGAAAGTTTTAAAAATGGCAAATACTTTTCAATTTTTTTACTTCTAGAATTTTCAATAAATTTTTTAATTTCTAAATTAGATTCAAATAATAAAGTAATTTTAGGGAAAATATTTAATAAAGTCATTAATCTAAAAAAACTATAAAAACCTTTAATAAAATAATTTTTATAAGCTGAAAATAAATATTTAAAATTTATATCTGCTGTCATTGTGTTACCAATTTGACTCTGGTTCATAATCATAACTAATTTAATATTAAATTTGTTAATTTGATAATGTATATTAAAGTAAGAAGGATCCTTTCCCATTATAAATATTGCAACTATTTTTTTTTGTGAAGCAAATTTTTTAAATTCACTATTATTGACAAAATTTAAAACATAAAGTTTTTCATTAATTTTTTCTTTATGTTCAAATTTTTTTTTCTTTGAAAAGAGTTTTAAATTAAACAAGTTTAAAATATAAATAAAATCAAATTTTTTTGACAATTCTTCAATCAATAGAGAATTATGTTTATAAATTTTTTCTGTGCTTTCCTCGGCTACTATAAAATATATAATTTTATGTTCCACTAATAGCCTCTTAGATATTGTTTGGGTAACATCTTGCTATACTTAGTTTTGCTTGCCGCTTCAAAAATCCATCTAGGATTTTTCAAAAATGGTCTAGCAATTGCTACAAAGTCGAAATTTTTATTATTTACGCCTTTTTCAATTAGTTTTAAATCATTTAGCATGCCTGTAGTACAAATCTTTAATTTTGTGAATTTTTTTATTTTTTTTGAAATTTTCATTCTAAATCCCATTTTTAACTTCATATTTGTTTTTGGTAAAATTCCTCCACTAGATACGCAAATATAATCTAAGCCTATTTTTTCTAGTTTTTTTGATAGATATATTGAATCTTTTACTTCAATTCCTCCAGGTAAATGGTCTGAACCAGTAATTCTAGCACCTAAAATTTTATTTTTAGGCCAAACTTTTCTCACTATTTGAGAAATCTCAATAAGAAGTCTACACCTATTATTTAAATTACCTCCATATTTATCTTTTCTTTTATTTGATATAGGAGACATAAATTCGTGTAACAAATAACCATGAGCCATATGAAGTTCTAAACAATCAAAACCTGCATTATTTGCGGCAGTTGCGGCCTTCTTGAAATCAGTAATTAATTTTTTTATGTCTTTAATCTTCATTTGCTTTGGTTTTGGCCATCCGGTAGATCTTTTAATTGAAGACGGAGCAAAAGTAGTCCATGAATTATTTTTTTTTGTTAAACTTTTTCCTTTTTTAACCCATGGCAAATTTGCAGATCCTTTTCTTCCAGAGTGAGAAATTTGTATTCCAATTGGGATTTTTTTGTTAAGTTTTTTTAAATAAATTAATAGTTTTTTAAGATCACTTACTTGTTTTTTGGTATAAATTGCTAAATCTTTATGAGTTATTTTTCCTGTCTTACTAACGGCTGTAGACTCCATCATTATAGAGCCTGCTCCTGAGGACATTAATGGACTTAAATGATTATAGTGCCATTGTGATGGAGAACCATTGTTTGCCGAATACTGACACATAGATGACACTGAAATTCTATTTAAAAATGTTTTATTTTTTATTTTTAATTTTTTAAATATCATACTTACATACCACAAACTCATTATGTGGATGAAAAATTGCCCCTGGATATGCCCAATAAGTTTCAATAAAAAATTTGTTAAGTGCTTTACCTAGTTTGGGAAGATGTGGGACATTATCACTATCCACCATAGATTTCATTTCGGTTGCAATTCTCAACCATTCTCCCTTTTTTTGGTTTTTGTAAAAAAGTCTTGATCTTAAAGCTATATCAACTGGAACAAGTTTATAATTTAACTTTTTAACTTTTTTATATATTAATTTTAAAGTTGTTGGTTTTTTGAATCCTAAATCCTTTACTTTAATTCTATATAATCTAACTTTTACATTTGTAATTTTAATTTTATTCTTCCTATTTTTAATTATATCAATAATCCAATGACTCAAGATTACTTTATTTTTTTTTAAATCTACTAAACACTGACTTATATTTTTATATTTCGGTTTTTTTAATGTTTTCCAAGATTTTATCATAAGTATTTAAATAAACTTTTTGTTCTACTTTCCTGCTGTCCATCCCCCATCGGATATAATAGAGGAGCCTGTGATGCTTGAAGATTTTTCAGTAGTCAAAAAATAAACTATGTCAGCTATTTGTTTGGTTGTTGAAAATTTTCTTAAAGGGATTTTTTTTTTTATTAAACTTAACCTTTTTTTTGTTCTTACTCTCTCTGATTGATTAACAATAGTTTTTGTTGGAGCGACAGAAACTGATCTTATTCCATATTTAGCAAGGTCCAAGGCAATCGATTTATTAAATCCTTCTAATCCAAATTTTGACATACAATAAATACTTCTATTATATGCTCCAATGTGACCTAATTGAGAAGTTATATTAACTATGCATCCTTTAATTTTATTTTTAATCATTTTTTTTGCAAATATTTGGCTTAGAAGAAATGGTGCTTTCAGATTAACAGAAATTAAGTCGTTCATTTCATTTGCTGATACTTCTGTAAAATACTTAGTGTTAGCCATTGCTGCATTATTAACTAAATTATCAACCTTTTTAATTTTTTTACTTAAAGAATTGATAAAGTTGGTATTTCTAAGATCTCCTACAATTATTTTAAAATCAACTTTGTTTCTTTTTAAAATATTAGATAATTCTTCTTTTTGTTTTTTTTTAAAAACCAATAAAATGATACTATGATTTTCTTTTCCAAACTTTATTGCTATCTCTTTTCCAATTCCTCTTCCAGCCCCAGTAATTAATGTTGTTTTTTTCATAAAATTACGTTTTATAAATCTGTGCCCATGCGTTTGCGTGTTTTTTTCCTAAAATTGTTCCTTCTGCATTACATAAAGTACAAGGGCTATCAACTCTTTTTCCAAAAATTAAATTTTTTCTATATTTATTCATAATTTTTCCATCCCAAATATCAAATATATGTTCTTGCATCATATTTCCCATAGTTACCCTTCTTTGCCAGTCTTGTGGGCACAAAAATATATCGCCATTCCAATCAATTAAAAATTGATAAGAAGGATAAAAACATTTTGTAAAAGTTCCTATTTTTTCTTGTTCGCCAATATTTATAGTGCCAGTTCTATTGGTCAGTTTAAGTCCATAATCTTTGGATGAATTGTACCATCTATCTCTTAGTATAACAAAATCATCTGGCACATCAGCTTTTGAAGTCATTTTTTTAAACTTCTCGATTTGATGTTCCCCATCATACATGCTAATCAATAATTTATTTACATTATTCGCATAAAGTTCTCTTATTTTTTTTGAATTAAGTGGATCTCCATTTGTTACTACTTCAACGAAAGATACTTCTGACAATTTTTTGCAAATAATATTTATTTCTTTGTGTAACATAGGTTCTCCATAACCACATAACACGACAGATCCTTTATAATTTATGTCTTTTAATTCACGACATAACTTGTCTATGAGTGATAATTGCATTCTTTGATGAGTATCGGGAGCAATTTTTGGATCAGACTTAGGGCAAAATGAGCAGCTTCTATTACATACATCAATAATGCTTAGTTCTATCCAGCTTGGTATAGGTTTTCCTTTATATTTTGATAATATATCATTTACAATTACAGTTCTTCTTTTAATATTTACTGAAATTGTTTTAAATAAAGGTTTGGTTCTAGTTTTATTTTCTTCAACTATTTCTTCTGTATCTATAATTGCATTTCTACTATTGTGCCCAATACCAAAGTCTTCTGTAATATTTACTTTTTCTTCGTTTTTAACATTATCATATTCTTTCATTACCCTTTTCATAAAATTTAAAGCAAGTTTAGTTTTGAATGAAATTCCTTGTGGCGTAAGAACGTATAGGTAGTTAATTTTTTTTTTGTTCTTTTTAAAATTTTTAATTTTAATTAAACCTTTTTTTTGCAATTCTTTTATTAAATAATTTAATTTTCCAAGGCTAAAACCTAGCTGTTTTGATAATTCTCTTTGAGAAATATTGGGTTTTTTAGAAATTTTTCTTAATAATTCAAAGTCATTATTATTTTTGTTCATAATTTGAACATACTTATATAATAATAAACAATTTAGTAAAGATTAAACTATAATTCTAATATGTTGATTTTTTATTAATTATTGATATCAGTGAAAAGCATTTAAATACCTGAATCCCTAACAATGTTTTTATCTACAAGAAACTACGATTATTTATATAAATTTATAGTGGGAGCTTCAAAAATATCTTGTGAAAAATTAATAAATAAAAATTTAAATTTAAAAATTTTTGAAGTAAAGAAGTTTCCTAATTTACGTTATCTGTTTTATTTTACTTATATAATATTAAGTGGAAAAATTTTCAAAAAAAATAGAGCTCAATTAAAATATAATAATATAGAAATTGGAAGATTTATATTATCTCAAACTTATTTTCGTTTTGATGCTTATTTAAGTAAATTTATATTTTATAAAACATTACTAAAAAATTTTTTCTATGCTGGAAAAATATTAAATTCTTGTGAGTATTATTATTATAATTTTAATGTTAATGGGGTATATGCTGATCATTGTGGTTATCTTAATGGAATTATATATTCTTATTTTGCTCAAAAAAAAATTCCTGTATATACCAATAATTATCCTCATGGTATTTTTTTTGTTAATAATAAAAAAAACAAAAAAAAACATCTTGAAAAATATGAAGAGGCAATAAGAATAAATTTAAAACAAAAAATTTCTAGAAAACAAAAAGAAAAATCATTAAAAAAAATTTCTCAACTTACAAAAAAAAAATATTTTATTCCATGGTTACAACATTTAAAGTTTAAAAAAATTAAAAAATTAAATTATAAAAAATTTGATTATGTAATTTATGCTCACTCATTTACTGATGGTCAAATGTGGTATGGTTACGATGGATTTGAAAACACTCTTGATTGGTTAGAATTCACATTGAATTTTTTTAAAAATAAAAAAAAAAATATTTTAGTCAAACCTCACCCAAATTTTTATAATAGCTCTTTGGCAATTTATACAGAATGGGATAAAAAAATTTTTGATTTTCTGAGAAAAAAATATGAAAAATCAAATAACATTTTTTTTCTTAACTCTCCAATTCAAAATTATGAACTTCAAAAAAAACTTGATTCATCAAAATGTATAGCAATAACAAAATATGGATCTGTTGTTTTGGAAGCATCATATATGAATTTTAAGACTATATGTTCTAACTCAAATTTTTTTAATTCAAAATTTAAAATTGCAAATAGATGGTCAAACATAGATGAATATGAAAATTTACTTGGTATGAATTTTAATAAATTAAAATATCCTAGTAAATTAGATTTATTAAAGTTAATACATAGTTTATTTTTTGTTTATAAATCTGTATATAATAACAATTCTTATTATGAAACTACAATATGTAAAAGCTTAAACTTAAGCGCTGAAGAGTTTTATAATTTAACATATGTTAAATCGAGAACTAAAATATCCTATTCAAAACAAAATAAGTTGAAAAAATTATTAAAAAACAATTTAGAAAAAATAAATAAAAAAGTCTCAAATAATATTTGGGAAGTAAAAGTTTAGTTATTTCATTAAAATTTTAATTAATTTTTTTTTCTTTAAAACTTCTAAAATTTTATAAAGTTCCCAAACTGGAACCAGCAGCTTATCTGCAATTTCAATTAAGGATTTTTTTCCATCTGCTTGAGAGAGCAAATTGAATAATGGATCTGTATTGCTAGAATTAAATTTATGAAATTGACTATATTTTGTATCCTTGTGTGGATTATAAAGTTTATATTTGCTCATAAACGGTTCACATTTCTTTAAACTTATAGGATAGCAGTTATTTTGCACTGCCTGAATAATTTTCAATAAAATCGAATAAGAGCCTAATAATCCCTTTGGAGTGACAACATTTCCAAAATCATCTTTTGAAGTATGGTATTCCGGAAATTCTCCAAATTTACTTCTAGATATTGTTACCACCGGTAAATCAACACCAGGGGAACAATATTGTCTTTCATCGCTTCCCCTTTCATTCCAGGTATAATTTTTATATTTTGGATAAACCCAATTTAGAACATGTTTGGCACAGATGTCTGAAATTGTATTTTCATTTCTCGAAGGAAGATAAGAATAAGTTCTATCGTCTCCAACACAAGTAACGTTAAAACCTGCAATAACATTTTTTTTTAAATTATTTAAATTTTTTTTTATATAAGATATAGATCCAATAGTCTCAGGAATAAAAACTGCTCTAATAGAATAATTTTGTTTAGGTAAATTCTTTAAATACTTTAATAAAAAAGTTGTTACACCTATGCCAGATAACTCATTATTTGCCATTTGTGTATGACAGATATAAGTTGAAATAAAAATTTCTTTTTTTGTTTTGCCGGGAATAAAAACTTCCCCGTAGTCCATTTTACCTTTCTTAAAATTTGAATTAATATTAACTATGTAGTTTCCTTTTTTTAATTTTTTCTTTTGTGAATGAGTCATGCAAAATCCCCAATCTTTCTTGTAGTAAGTTGTTATGTAAGGTATTGAATTTGGATATTTACTTAAAGAATAAATTTTGTTTTTTAAATTTTTTAAATTAATTTTAAGTTTTTTTACAGGCTTAGAATAACCAACAAGATGTAAGTAATTATTTTTTATATCTACAATTTTTTTACCATTGGGATCTTTAATATAAGCATCTATAACATTCCACTCTTCTGGCACTACCCAATCAAATGCCCTAAAACCTGATTTAAAGTATAATATTTTAAGGTTATTTATTTCTTTTTTAATCTCTTTTAGAGTGAGTCTGTTTCCTTCTCCGGTAATGCTTCTATTGAACTTTTTTATTTTTTTACAAAATTGAAATATTTTGAACCCTGTATTAGATATCATCATAGGCAAGAACGTTTTAAACTAAATTATAATACCGTTTAAAATACTATTTGTATTACCTTTTAAATTTTTAATATAATTATGAATTTCATCATAACATTCGGCAGAAGCGATAAAAATTTTTCTTGAATCATTTTTAAGTATTTGAGGTGATTTTATTTCGCTATTTAAGATTTTTTTTCCAACTTTATTAATATCACTATCAACAAGGTCAAAATTTTCAATTTTCCTAAAAAAGTTAGTTTTTTTAACAATTTCTGTTGCAATTTTTCCTGCACCAAAAACTATTAAGTTTTTAATCTCATCTGGATTTAATATTATATTACTCGAATTTTTACTTTTTAAATATTCAATGATTTCTTTTTCTTCTTTAAAGTTAAGGGAACTAAAACGTAACATAATATGATCATCTATAAAAACTTTTTTAATATTAGAATTATTTAATTTTGAAAATAGGTAAAGTATTGATTTTAAGAACTTAAGGTCAAAATTTTCTTTTTTATAGTTTATGCTTATTTGATAATTACAGTTTTGTAATTCATGAACTAAACAATTTTTAACAAAAGAATCTAGCTCACTTTCCTCTTTATTATCTTCAGTAAAAATATACTTAATAATTATTTTTTTTGGATCAACTTTGGCATATCTGCTGAGATTTTCAAAAACATTTAAAAATTTTGGTCTTCCCCTTACAAATTTAAAAGTTTCGGGGGTACCAGCATCGATACTTGTTGTAATTTTTATTAAACCTTTTTTTAAAAATTTTTCTACAGTATCACTATACCTGACTGAGTTAGTAAATACCCTATGATAAATATTTGGACTAGCATATTTATGAATGTTTTCAAAAATTTGTTCAAAAGATTTATCAAGAGTAGGCTCTCCACCTCCCCAGACCACTTGATCGCATTTGTCTAAAGCTCTGCCTTTACTTAGATAAGTAATAAAATCAACTACGTTGTATTTTGATTTTTTTCCTCCCCAATATACCTCGCTACAATAATTACATCTTAGATTACATACTGAATGATGTTCTATTGATAAATATGAAACATTGCCAGTTGCTTTGGGTTTTGTTTCTTGTGAGGTTATAAAAGGACATCCCAAACAATCTTCATTTTTATCATTCTGAATTTCATCTAATATTTTTTTTCTTGCCTCAACTAAATCTTTAATTGTTGGAGTTTTTCCTTCCTTTATTTTAATAAGTTTTGCATCACCTCTAATTTTGCCTTTATGAAAAAATCTTTGACAGCAAGATCTAATTTCATTTGGTGCAATATATAATGAGTTTTCGATATCTCTGCAGGTTTTATACATTATTTAATAATCTTTTTAATATATGATCTTTATTTGTAACTGATAAAAATTTTTTATCAAGAATTTTTAAATATAAATGTAATAGATAATTGACTAAAGCATTCTTGATTTTTTTGTTTAAATTATAATATTTTTCAATCTTAATGTAATCATTATAAATCTCTCCTCTTATTCTGAACTGCAAATCATAATTTATTTTTTTAAATTTATTTTTTGAAATTTTGTTTTTAAGAAAAAAATATATATCTTTCCAAGCATTGAATCTAGACAAAATATGATACCTGTTAATTTTGCTATTTGTTATAGAGTTATGATAATTTTTTTTTAAATAAAATTTTTTATTAAAAAATTTAATTTTTTTTCTATTAAAAAAATGACATTTGAAAATAAAAAAAATATCTTCATAAATACCTTTTTTAAAAAAAATCTTTTGTTTTTTTAAAAAATTTTTTTTATATATAATTGCAATTGACTGCATATTTATACTGTTTCTAAAAAAAATATTTAAGTTGCTTTTATTAAAATATCTATATGGACTAAAAAAAATTTTACTTTTTATTGAAGGAAAAACATTTTTTTTGAGATATAAAAGATTAAATTTATTTTTTTTAATATATGGAATTAATTTTTTAATACCATCTAAATGGATTAAATCATCAATATCTAAAAACATTATGTTTTCTGAACAAGCCTTTTTAATACCAATATTTCTTGCAACCCCAGGTCCCTGTCCATCTTTTTTATTAGATTTATAAAATTTTATATCAAGATTATTTGATTTTTCTTTCAATATTTTAAATGATTTATCTGAAGAATTATTATCAACAAAAATAAATTCTATATTATTTTTTTTTGAGATGTCTAAACAATTTTTTAAAATCTTAGTAATAAATCTTTTAGAATTGAAAAAAGGTATAATTACTGTTAAGTCATAATTCATAATTTGTTTTATACACAATATGAAAAAAAAAAATATTAAAGATTTTATATTTAAAACTTTAAAAAAGGCTAATCCAATAAGCAAAAATGAACTAAAAAATATTGATAATTTTAATTTTATTGAAAGTGGTCACCTAGATTCAATACAAATTTTAAAATTTAACCTTCAAATAGAAAAAAAATTTAAAATTATCCTAAATCCAAAAGAAACTACTTCTAAAAAATATATGACAGTTAAAGGAATTGTTTCAATAATTGAAAAGAAATTAAATAAATAGTTCTTTTAATTTATATTTCTGAATTTTTCCTAGATTGGTTCTTGGAAATTTATTTATAATACAAATTTTGTTTGGCATTTGGAAACTAGATAAATTTTTTAAACAATGCTCTCTAATAGAAAATTCAGAACAATATTTGCTTCTTTCTGCAAATAAAATTATCTCAGTACTATAATTTTTTTCTATTCCAATTACACATACTTCTTTAATAAATTTATGTTTTAGAAATATTGATTCTAAATCCTCAGGATATATTGTTATTCCATTACGTCTAATAATATTTTTTTTTCTGGATAAAAAATATAAATAGTTGTCTTTATCTTTATAACCTAAATCTCCTGTCTTGAAGTAGCCTTTAAAAAAATCATTTTTATCTTTTTTTTTTTTATTCAAGTAATACTTAAGCCTGCCAGGTGACCTACAAATAATTTCACCTATTTTATTGGCTCCTAGAAAAGAATTATGATCAGAAAGAATTTTAAAATTAATATTTCTATTATAACTTGTTCCTACGCTTTTAAATTTTGTTTTATTTTTGTTCTCAAGTAAATTTATACTCGTAATAGTTCCTACTTCTGCGGCACCATACATTTCATATAATTTCATTTTTTTTTTTATGAATTTTTTTTTAGTAGAATTGTACAATTTAGCAGATGCTGAAACGATACCTTTTTTAATAAAAAATGAATTAAAATTTTTTTTATCTTTGATTATCTGCTCTAATTGATTTGATACTAAAACTGAAAAAGAAACTTTGTATTTTTTTACTAAGTTATAATATAAAGATTTATTAAATTTTTTCATTACTACGCAGGTGCCGCCCATTAGAAAAGGCAAAAATAGAATTCTCATGCCTAATGAATGGTCTATTGGACAAGTGACAATAACTGTATCTTTATAATTAAGTTTATATAAATTTTTAAATAAATTAAATCTGATTATTTTTGTAGATTGTGAATATACAATTGGTTTAGGTTTAGAAGTAGAGCCTGAGCTCATAGTAATTATATAATCTTTATTAGGTAAAATTTTTGATTTACTTAAACTATATTTTTTTTGTTTTTTAAAAAAATAAGAAAATTTTTTTGATTTTGTTGAACATAAAAATTTTTTAATAAAATTTTTTTTTTTAAAAAGTTCACAATAATATTTATTTCCAATTAAACTATTTGATTTTGTTATTTTATAAATCTCTATAAGATGATTATCAGAATAATAAGATCCGGTAGGTACTATTGTTGCATTTAAATAAGACAGTGCAAATAATGTCAAAATATGTGTGAGGCTATTATCTTCAATTAGCAAAACAATGCTATTTTTATTAAATTTGTTTTTTTTTAAATTTTTAATTGTTTGTAAAACTAAAAAATAAAACTCTTCATAAGAATATTCTTTATCATCAATAATAAGTGCTATTTTGCCTGGTCTAATTAAATAATTTTTTTTTAATATATCAAATATGCCCATTAATTTTTTTTAATACCTGTTTATATACTTTTCTTGTATGAAGCATTTTGTAATTAATATTATTTATCAAATTTTCTACACTTAACCATAAGTATCTTAGCTCAATTTTTTTTTTATTTTTTAAAGCATTAAGCATACTCATAGTATGAGTAGTACTTTTAAGAGTTTGTTTAATTCTGGATTTTGGAGACTGAAAAACTCTAATTCTATTTAGTTTTAATATTCCGTCTCCTTCTTTCAAAATATTTAAAATTTCTTTTTTTGCTATTAAATTTTTATTTAAAAATTTATTATTTTGATTATATTTTATTGCTATTAAATTAAATGCTAACGAATTTATAGATTTTATAAGAATTTCAGAAAATATATTTTTTACATTTGGCGAAATAGTTGTTTTTCTTAAATCTTTTCTAAGTATATCTACTTGTTTTTTTCTTGAGCCATAAACTTCTTTTATAGGAAAACCTCTTTGAATATGGTTTATTTTAATAAATCCAGGGGATATGATTTTTCCTGATAGCCACATTGTCATTCCAACTAGATTTTTTCTCCTTATATTTTTTAAAAATAAATAGAATAGTTTTTTTTCAAAATTCCGTTTTTTTTTTCTATTTAAACATTCATACCACCAGAAAGGTATTTCTGTGCATGGAGTAATAATTATTGTTTTTTTACTAATAAATTTTTCAATAAGTTTAAATGTTTTCTTTAAATTATTATTAATTTTTGTAGTTATAAAAATATTATCAAATTTTACATAATTTATTTTTTTTAAATTATTTATTACTTGAAAATCATTAGAGTTTTGTAGAAAAATTTCCTGTTTTAAGGTTTTATTATTATAAACATGAACTTTCAATTTAGTAGATTTTATTTTTTTATAATGTTGTCCTCTACATAAAAAATAAATTTTATGTCCTGCCTTGTTTAAACATGCGGCTAGATAGGATCCAATTGCACCACCTCCAAAAATTAAAGTTTTCTGGCTCATCTGCCTATTTTACTTTGAATTTTTTGCCAAATATTTTTTTTTGATGAAAGATGAATACTGTTAATAACCGATATAATATCTAGATTTTGTTTTAAATCTAAAAAAATAGGATATTTGCTTTTTTTAAATCTATAAATATTAAAAATTTGTTCATAAATATTAATGAATGCATCTAAAAATCCACTGGGGTGTCCTGGAGAATAGGTAAATAAATCGCTGATTTTAAGATATTTTGTTTTTGGACTTAATCTGTCAATTTTAAATGAATGTCCAACATCATCGTTAAATAAAATTTCTTCAGGACTACTATGTTTCCATTTTAAACCACCCTTTGTACCAAAGATTTTAATGCTAAGTTCATTTTTATTTCCTGCTGCATTTTTTGAAAACCAAATTTGGCCATTAAATTTTTTAAATTTTAACCAAGCGTAACAATTATCTACATATTTGTATTTTTGATTTTTATTCTCAAACCCAAGCACTTTTTGAGGAATTTGGTTGAAAATATAAATCATAATAGAAACCAAGTGACTAGCTAAATCTAAATGTAAGTTTGGAACACCTATATCTTTTTTTCTCCATTTTTTTATATTTGTTGATTTTAAAATTGAAGATTGTTGTGGCATTTCAAAAATAAAATTCCTAACTTTTCCTATTTTTCTAATTGCTTGTTTTAACTCAATAATTGCTGGATAGCCTAAATAATTATAAGTACTTACAAAAAAAGTTTTTCTTTTTTTTAGAAATTCATAAATTTTTTTAGCTTCGGAAATATTTGCCTCAAATGGCTTCTCAGAAATTATTCCTATTTTATTTTTTGCTAATTTATAATAAATTTTATTTCTGTTATGGGGTGGTGTTAAAACAACTGCTAACTCAATATTTTCTTTTTCTCTTTTTATTAGTTCATCAATACTTGAATATACTTTATTTAAAGGTATTTTATAAAAATCAGAATTTTTAACATTCTTATTTTGATTTCTACTAAAGCAACCACAAATTATTGTAAATTTATTTGTTGCAAGTATGCTTCTAAGATGTGTTTTCGAAATCGTAGAGTCATAACCTCCTCCAATTATAGCAATTTTAATTTTTTTATTTTTATGTTTTAAATTTTGGACCATCTACAGTTAACCATTTGTTTTTCTTTGTTAAATATTTTGAAAAATTATAAAACTTTCTATAATCAATAATATAAATCATAGACTTGCCTAAAACTAATCGCGTATATAACTTTTTTTTTAAAGCTTTAATTCCAATTCTAAATCCATTTGAGAAGGTTTCATTTCTTAAAATTCTAGCGAAATATATCCAATGAATTTTTTTTTTTTTTTTATTTGCAATAATATATCCACTAAGTTTTTTATCAAATCTAAAAGGGACTTTATTTTTCCAATCTAAATAGTGCATGAATGGCATCCAATTATAACTCAATCCTACATGTAAGCATTTTAAATTTTTAATAAGAAACAACCTTTCTAATACACAATTTTTACCAAAAGAGCTGTTGGAATTTTTAAGTAAAATTTTTCTACAGTCAGGACCAATGCCTGCAATTGACATCATTGGATCAGATGACCTGGTTATTTTTTTTTGTTTAAGAAAAAAATTTGGGAAATAACCTATATCAGCCTTTGTTTTTTTTGGATTGAAAATTTTTTTCTTTTTTCCAAAAGTATATGAATAAGTTGGAACAAATATATTTCCTTTTTTTCCTATAATTTTTTTTATACTTTTAAGCAGCCATTTACTTGAAATTAAAAAGTAATTTTTATTTACTGTAGAAGGAACTCCAAGCATACCAAGGCTGGTAGACAAAAAAACTGAATCATTTTTTTTAAGTTTTAGTGATCTCAATGTAGTTTCAACATCATTATAAGTATAATCAAAATTTTTCATTTAATTTTTGTATTCTTTAAACCATTTAATAAATTTTTTTAATCCAATATTAATTTTAGTATTTGGCTTGTAATTTATATTTCTGTAAAGTTTTTTTGTAGATGACCTAGAGGAAATTACATCACCTTTCTTTTTTGGGCCAAGCTTAATTTTAGCTTTTAAATTAGTTAATTTTTCTAACAATTTCACAACTTTAGTAATTTTGATATTTTCACCCGCTCCTATATTAAAAATCTGAAAATAATTACTTTCTTTTCTATCTACTTTATGAAATTTTTTTAAATGCATTAACTTGAATAAACATTTGGTTACATCTTCTATATATGTAAAATCTCTGTAATGATTTCCATAATTGTTTAAAGTAAGAGTTTTATTTTTTATAATTGAGTCTGCAAACTTATAAATTGATAAGTCGGGCCTTCCAAATGGGCCGTAAGCAGTGAAAAATCTTATTCCAATTATTCTCATTTTATAATTAGATGCATAAAAATGTGCAATTATTTCATTATTTTTTTTTGTTGCCGCGTATAAGGAGATTGGTGAATCTGTTTTATCAGTTTCTTTTGAATATATTGATTTATTATTTCCGATAACTGAAGAAGATGATGCAAAAATTATATTCTTAATTTTTTTTCTTTTTGCATTTTCTAAAATATTATAAAAGCCAATTTCATTAGTATTAAAATATAGATCGGGATATTTTAAGGAATACTGAACACCAGCATAAGCTGCTAGATTAATAATATAATCGATTTTTGTTTTATCAAAAAAATTAATTAATTTATTTTTATTTGTAATATCAAAATTATAAAATTTAAAATTTTTGTACTTATTTAATAATTTTAATCTATTTTTTTTTAGTTTGATATCGTAGTAATTATTTATAGAGTCTATACCATAAACTTTATAATTTTTTTTTAATAAAAAATTAGAAAAATGAAATCCTATAAAACCACAATTACCCGTTACTAAAACTCTCACATTATATCTCTTGCAAATTTTAAATCTTTTTTGTTATTAATATTTATGCTATCTTTTTCATCAAGAACAATATTGGTGGTCTTATAAATATTTGATCTTAAATAAGATTTATATTTATAAACAGCAAATGCACCAACTTCTTTTAAAATCAAATTTTTTTCTAATCGCAACTTATGATCTTTCTCGTTACTAATTAATTTCAATCCTTTCTTAGAATATTTATAATAATTGTTATCTATATCTGGAACTGTTCCAATTACACTATCACTATCATGGATGATTAAATTACTAATTGCTTGGCTTATATAAAAAGATTTTCTAAATGGATTTTCATAAGTCATTATAACTATTAAATCTATTATTTTTTTTTCAAATTTACTAATTGCATTTATAACTGCTTCTTTATAATCAATATTTTGCTCGGAAAGATGCTTTGATCTTTTGTGATAAAAAATTTTATTTTTATATTTTTTTTTAACTAAATAAATTAATTTTAAATCAGCCGTACTTAATATAACTTTTTTAAACTCATTAATTTTTAATGCCTCATCTATAGTATAAAAAATTAGTGGTTTATTATTTATTTTTTCTAATGAATTACAATTCTTGTTAATATTTGGACCTCTAACTGGTATCACGCAATCAATATGTAGATTTTTAATTTTACTCTTTTTTTCAGAAAATTTTCTAAGAATTTTTGTTCTTGTTTTGTATAGTCTGCTTTGATTTTTAGTTAAATTGTTACCATGTCTTCTGTAATAAAATAAAGGAAGTGAAATATGCTTGAGTTTATAATTTTGAATAAGTTTATACCATAAATCATATCCATCTTGTCTGTTGAATCGCTCATCATATAAATTTACAGAAAAAAGAGAACTTTTTCTTATCAAACAACAGGCCGCTAAAACTGGTTTATCATCAAGTTTTGATTTACTTCTTTTCAATTGTTTTTCTAAGGATAAAATATTTTTCTTATGATCTACTAAAAAATAATCTGAATAAACTAATGCAATGTTTTTATCTTTTTTAATTTCATTATATAAAATTGTTAATGCATTCTTGTCTAAGTAATCGTCAGCATCTAGTCTTAAAACAAATTCACCTTTCGCAGCTTTAATGGCAATATTTGAGCTTTTGATTAATCCTTTTGAGGTCTTATTATATATTGCTCTACATAAATTTTTGGTTTCAAATTTTTTAATTATATTTTTTGATTTATCGTTTGATGCATCATCAATAACTATTATTTCAAATGATTTGAAGTTTTGATTTAATACACTTTTAAATGCGTTTTCTAAATATCTACCATAGTTTCTATTTACGATATAAACAGATATAAGCGGATCAATTATCATAAATTTATTAGATCTCCTTTTTTATATTTTAATTTAGATTTTTTATTTACTAAATTAAAATATTTTTTTGAATTGTCTTTTTTATAGGGTCTTAAACAAATTAAGTTTTTATTTGAAAATAATTCCCCTTTCCCAATATTTTTTTTTGCATAAATTGATCGTCTAAAAGAATACAAATTTTTTTGTTTTTTTTCACTTTTAGTTTGAGAATACCTTGTATTTAAATACTCACTAATTTTATTTATATTTCTAAGATAGTTATTTACACCTTTTTTGTTTAGTGAGATTTCGTGATCTCTGAATGATTTTTTTTTTAAATTATTCGAAAAATGTTTTTCTATTATTTTTGCCCCTTTTAAAAAAGCATATGTAATGATTTCTTTTCCAATTGAATGATCTGAATAACCAACTGGTATACTAAATTCTTTCATAAGATAATCCAATGTCCCAAGACAAACATCCTCTTTCGGTGTCGGATAAGCAGTATTACAATGTAATAATGCAAGTTTTTTAGATTTTATGTAAAATCTATTTACACTATTAATAAATGAAATTGTCTTTTTAATATCATTAATATTACATAAGCCCGTAGAAATGATTAATGGTTTATTAGTTCTTATAATTTTTTTTATAATTTCAAAATTATGTATATCTCCAGATCCAACTTTAAAAATATCTACATATTTCTTAAATATATCTATTTGATCAACATCCCATATTGATGCAGAACATTTTTTTTTTTTTAATTTTATGATTTTACAAAGTTTTTTGTTTTGCTCTATTGAAAGCTCAAGTTTTTTAAAATGGTTATATCTTTTTCTATCGTATTTTTTTGATACTAAATTTTCAGCATTTAATATTTGCAATTTCACTACATCTGCCCTTGAATTGCATGCATTAATAACTAGTTTCTTTGCTTCACTATAATTACCCTCGTGATTAGATCCTACTTCGGCTATAAATAAAACTGGATTAATTTTTGAATTAAAATACATAGTCCTTTTATACAGTTTATATGATAAAAAAAATAATATTAAAACTGAAATCAAAAAAGTTTAGTGTTTGTGTAATAGGTCTCGGTTATGTGGGTTTACCATTAGTTTCAAGATTTATTAAATCAAAAATTAATGTATATGGTATCGATATTGATAAAACTAAGATAAACGATCTAAGATCGGGAAATTCATATATTAAATCTTTAGACAAATCAATATCAAAATATTTTAAAAAAAATAAATTTAATTTATCTACAAATTATAATTTAGTAAAAAAATGTGATGTAATTATAATTTGTTTGCCTACTCCATTAAAAAAAAATTCACACAATCCTGATATGAGTTATATATTTAATTGTGCAAAAAATTTAAAAAAGAATATTAAAAAAAATCAAATTATTATTTTAGAGAGCACAGTTTACCCTGGGGCCACAAGAGTTTTTGCCAAAAAAATAATAAATGAAAAATTTGAGATTGGTAAAAATTTATTTATTGGATATTCGCCTGAAAGAGAAAACCCTGGAGATAATAAGTTTAGTTATAGCAAGACTCCCAAGGTAATAAGTGGTTATTCAAATAATTGCTTAAATTTAATTAAATTAATTTATAAAAATTTTGTAACAAGGATAATTTCAGCAAATAAAATAGAAGAAGCTGAATTGTCAAAATTGGTTGAAAATTTATATAGAGCTATAAATATTGGCTTAGTTAATGAATTAAAAATGATATGTCAAAAACTAAATATAGATATTCTTAATACTATAAATATAGCCTCTACAAAAAATTTTGGATTTCAAAAATTTTTACCTGGACCAGGTTTAGGAGGCCACTGTATACCAATAGATCCTTTTTATCTTTCTTGGATCTCAGAAAAAAAAGGTTACGACCCCAAGTTTATCAAGCTTGCAGGTTTGATAAATTCAAAGATACCTAATTGGACATTTAAACAAATTATTAAACATTTTAAAAATAAAAAAAATTTAAAAATTTTATTATTAGGGCTTGCCTATAAAAAAAATATAGATGATGACAGGGAGTCACCTACATATGAATTTATGAAAATATTAAAAAAAAATAATATTTTTTTTGATTATTCTGATCCATATTTCAAAAAAACACGTCAAGGAAGACAGACTAAGGAAAATAAAAAATCAATAAAAATAACTAAAAATAATTTACTTAAATATAATGCTGTTGTGCTTTTAACTGATCACGATAGTTTTGATTATAAATTAATAGCTCGATACTCCAAATTTATATTTGATACTAGAGGAAAGTATAAATCAGTAAAGCTTAAGAATTATAAAAATATTATTTTTTGCTAGATTTAGTAACCAGATATTCTCCAATATATAAATATTCTAATCCACTGTTTAAAAAAGATTTTACTGCATTCTTTGGTGAAAATACAATTGGTTCGCCGTGTAAATTAAATGAGGTATTCAATAAAACACCTATTTTCGTAATTTTTTTAAATTCTTTTATTAAATTATAATATTGAGGATTAAGATTTTTTTTAACAAACTGTGGTCTGCATGTTTTATCAAATGGATGTGTTGCCGCTGGAATTTTAGCAATGTATTTCTTTCTTACATCAAAAGAAATTGTCATAAATTGATTTTTATGATTTTTTAAAACTTCCATAATTTTTTTAGCATCTTCTTCTAAAACACTTGGGGCAAATGGCATCCAAAAGTCCCTAACCTTAACCTTTTTGTTAATATGGTTTATAATATCTTGATGCCTTGGATCTGCAAGAATGGATCGATTTCCTAAAGCTCTTGGTCCAAATTCATTTGGCTGAAGAGAAAATCTTGCTACTGGATTACCTTTACTTAAAATTTTTGCTACTTCTTTATTATTTGTTCTCTTTATTTTGATATTTTTTAATTTTTTTAGAAAAACCAGATCTTTTTCATGAAAACCTATACCAACATAAGGGTTTTCCATATTTGTTACTTTAGATTTAATTACATTTTTTTTTGCAAAGTAACAATAAGCTGCACCAATAGGAAGAGATTCGTCCCCAGGTCCAGGTGGTATAAACAATGACTTAATGCTTTTAATCTCTAAGATTTTTTTTGATGCTTTTACATTTTGAGCTACACCGCCAGAAAATATAAAATGATTTACTCTTAACCTTTTTGATATATTTGTGAACCATTTGACTAAAATATCTTCTAAATACTTTTGAATACCATAACAAATTGTATCAAATCTATGATTTGTCAATTTATCTTTAAAGTAAAAAAAATTATCTTTTGGTTTTATTTTATATTTGAATTTAATTCCCGATACATTTAGAGTTTCTTTAAATACTTTAAGTACACTCTCATAAAATTTATTTTTATCTAAAGCATAACCTGCCATCCCCATTACTTTAAACTCGTGCTCAGTTGGCTTCATTCCTAAAATTAAAGTTATATATCTGTACATTCTACCCAAATTTCCTATATTGGTCCTGTAAATCTCTTTTAATTTTCCTTTATAAGAAATCCATATTGCAGCATTAGTATTATCGCCACCGCCATCAAGTGTAACAACACATGTTTTTTTAAAATTTTTATTTGAACTGTAATAACCGTAATAGGCATGACATTCGTGATGGTCATAAAAAAAAATATTTTTTTCACTTAGGGAGAAATATTTGCTTATATAATCTTTTCTTGCATTGAGCATACCATTGTAGTCATCTTCATTTTTAATTTTTTTGAAATCGTAATAAAGATATTTTTTTTTAACTATATAATCTTTAAAAACCTTAAGGTATTTTACATTCTGTCTTTTGTAGATCTTTTTATACCAATATTCGTTTTGTTCTTTATAATAATCATCAATTTTAAATGTAGTATTTCTTTTTACTTTAAAATATTTGGGTGGCAAATTCTTTGTGGAAACTGCAATTTGATCAATCTCGTTTTTTTTTATTTTAGTATATTTTAAACAGGCTTTAATTGCATTTATTGGAAAACCATATTCATTTTTTCTTCTGGTTACTCTTTCTTCCGAAAGTGCACAAAGCAAAACCCCGTTTTTAAAAAAAGCACAACCGCTGTTATGGCCATCATGGATTCCTAGCACTATCATATATTTAAAATATCTATATATTTTTTTCTATTATTTACTCTATATATTTTTCTGATTTTAATTAAATCTTTTTTATTATTTATACTATAATTGGTGTCTAATTTTTTATAATTAAACTTTTTAAGTTTAAAGTTAAAAATTTTAAATTTTTTATGATTTCTGTAGAAATAATTAAAAATGTGCTCTTTGTCAGTATTTTTAACTTTCTTATGAATTTGTTTATTAAAAATCTTTGATTTGGCAATTTCACATCCTAAGCCTTTGGGATAGCTTCTTGGAAATTGATTGGTAACAATATCGTATTTAGATTTTAAAATTTTACTAATCATTTTATCCATTAGTAAAACATCAAAAAATGGTCTATCCGCACATACTCTTACAAAATATTTAATATTAAAATATTTTAAACAATCCATTGTTCTTTTAAAAACATCATTTAATTCACCTCGAAATAAAATTAATTTATTTTTTTTACAAAATTTTTCTAATTTATCGTCTGAGTCATATTTTGAGGTTGCAACTATAATTGGCAGTTTATAGTTTGATTTGCTTTTTATCCTGTCTACAATTAAACCTAATAAAGGCTTTGAGTTAACTTTTACAAGCGCCTTTTTAGGCAATCTTTTAGAATTTAATCTTGCATAAATTATTATAGCAATACCTTGTTGAAAAAAAAAATTTTTCATTTAATTATGTTAAGTAATGTGTGGTATAGCTGGATATATAACAAAAAAAAAGTATTCAAATTTTTCTTTTAAGGAAACCTCAAAAAACTTAGCAAAATTAATGAAAAGAAGAGGTCCTGATCAACAAGGATCGATGACTTTTTCCAGCTGCTCATACAATATAAATTTATTTTCCTCTAGGCTAAGCATTATCGATTTAGATAATAGGTCAAACCAACCTTTCAAATATAAAGAACTTGTTCTTATTTATAATGGTGAAATATATAATTATTTAGAAATAAAAAATTTTCTTAAAACAAAAAAAATAAAATTTAAAACTAATTCTGATACAGAAGTTTTGATTAAATCCTACCAATATTGGGGTGAAAAATGTATAGAGAAATTTGATGGTATGTGGTCATTTTGCATTTTTGATTATAAAAAAAACAAAATTTTTATTTCCAGAGATAATTTTGGCGAAAAACCTTTGTATTATTTTTATGAAAATAATAATTTTGTTTTTGGTTCTGAAATAAAATTTATAAATGAAATATTGAAAAGAAACAAACCTAAAGAAATAAATTTCAATAAAGTTAATGATTATATCAGCAAAGGATATAAATCTTTATATAAAAACACAGATACATTTTTTAAAAATATTTACGAGGTTGAAAGAGGCTCAAATATATCTTTAAATTTAAAAAGCTTTAAATTAAAAAAGAATAATTACTTAGATAGAAAAAAGTTAATTGATAGATCTATTCCAAAGAATCTAGATGAAAATATATTTGATGTTAAAAAACTCCTAATTGAAAGTTTGAAGTTAAGATTAAGATCTGATGTACCAATTTCATTTTGTTTAAGTGGTGGAATAGACTCGGCTAGTTTAGTCTCGTTGTGTTATAAACATTTTAATATTAAACCTAAATGTTTTTCTATAATCGACAAAGATAAAAGGTATAATGAAAAAAAAAAAATCGATCTAATTAAAAAAGACCTAAATTGTGACATAAATTACATTTACCTTAAAAAAGAAAGTACTATCGATTTTATATCAACATTAAAAAATTTGGTTGAATATCATGACTCACCTCTATCCACTATATCATACTATATTCATTCAAAAATTTCACGATTGGCATCTAAAAATGGATTTAAAGTAATATTTTCTGGTACAGGTGCTGATGAAATTTTCACAGGATATTATGATCATTTTTTATTGCATTTAAACGAGATTAAATCAAACAAAAATCTCTATAAGCAAGAACTAACTTTTTGGAAAAAATATATTAAACCATTGGTTAGAAATAAGCCTCTTAAAAATTATAAGCTTTTTGCAAATAATCCAAATTTTAGAGATCATATTTATTATGATAAGAAATTTATTAAAAATTTTATACATTCATATAATGATACTTCTTTTAAAGAAAGTTCTTATACAATGAATAAACTTAAAAATAGAATGTTGAATGAACTTTTTCATGAATCTGTTCCTGTAATCCTTAAGGAAGATGATTTAAATTCTATGTATAACTCAATTGAAAATAGATCTCCATTTTTATCAAAAAAACTTGTAAGTTACTGTTTAAGCTTAAATAATTCTAATTATATTTCAAAATCTTATTCAAAAAATATTTTAAGATGTGCCATGAATGGAATACTTAGCGACAATATAAGGTTAGATAGGAAAAAAATAGGTTTTAACTCCAATATAAAATCTATAACTAATTTCAATGGAAATAATCTATACAATTTTCTTAAAGAAAGTCTCGAAATTAAAGAAATAGCTAATTTAAAAGAAATTAAAAAAATTAAATTTAATAATCAACTATCAAATAGTACTAGTAAATTAATCTTTTCATTGATTAATTTAAAAATCTTTTTTGATTGCAATAAGCTATGATTAGTATTGTAAATTACGAACTTGGAAATGTTTTATCTGTACAAAATGCTATTAAAAAAATTGGACACGATTGTATTATAACAAGAGATGAGGTGGAGTTGGCTCGTTCCGATGCAATTATTTTACCCGGAGTAGGGTCTTTTGAAAAAGGTATTAATAATTTAAAAAAATTTAATTTAATAAATATTTTAAATAACCAAGTTTTAAATAATAAAAAAAAAATATTGGGAATATGTTTGGGTTTTCAATTAATGTGTGATTTTAGTGAAGAGTTTGGAAAATATTCAGGCCTATCATGGCTTAATTTAAAAGTAAGTAAAATTAAATCACTAAACCATAAACTTCCACATGTAGGATGGAATAAACTTCAAATAGTTAAAAATAATAAAATTTTTAAAGATATCTCAGAAAAAGAATTATTTTATTTTAATCATTCTTACTGTGTTGAAATAAATACTGATAAACAGTGCGAAACTTTGGCGGAATGCAAATATGGCGGAAAATTTATTACTGCTTTAAAAAAAAATAATATCTTCGGTATTCAACCACATCCTGAAAAAAGTCAATATCAGGGACTAAAAGTTTTAAAAAACTTTATTGAATTTTAATTATGTTAGCTAAAAGAATCATAACAACTTTAATGCTTAATAATGGAATTCTTTATAGATCAAAAAAATTTATACCTGATTATAGATATACTTTAAATTTTATAGATATGTGGTCAGTAGATGAAGTTGTTTTGCTAGACATTACTAGAAATCTAAACTTTGAGTCAGAAGAAAAAAAAAATTTTTTTAATGAAATGAACAAAATATCAAAAAATTCTTATATACCCTTAGCTGTAGGTGGGGGTATAAGAAAATTGAAACATATTGAAACATTATTAAAAAATGGTGCTGATAAAATTATAATTAATTCTATTGCGCTAGAAGATATTAATTTTATAAATTTAGCAGCTAAAGAATTCGGTACTCAATGCATTGTGGTTTCCATTGATATTAAATATGAAAATAAAAAATTTAATTTAATGAAAAATTATGGAAAGCAAATTAGTAAATATAATGTTTTAGAATATATACAAATTGTTCAAGAAAAAAATGCTGGAGAAATTTTTTTGCAATCAGTTGATAGAGATGGATCTCTTCTTGGATACAATTTAGATATTCTTGAACACGTTAAAGAAAAGATCAAAGTACCATTGATAGTATCATCAGGAGCTGGAAATTGGTCACATGTAAAAGATGTTTTAAATAAGGATTATGTATCCGGTGCTTCATTGACAAATATATATCATTTCACTGAAAAAAGTATAAAAAACCTTAAACACACAATAAAAGATACTATTTATATTAGAGAATAATCGTGGAAAAAATAATAATTTGTAAATCTTGTTTAATGCCAAGTTCAAGACCAAGAATTACTTTTGATAAAAATGGGGTTTGTAATGCTTGTAATTATCAAGTTCAAAAAAAAAAAATTAATTGGAAAGAAAGAAAATTAGAATTTGAAGAACTGTGTAAAAAATACAGATCTAAAGACGGAAAGCATGATTGTATAGTTCCATGGAGTGGTGGCAAAGATAGCAGTTCAATTGCTTATAAATTAAAATACGAATTTAATATGAATCCATTATTAACAACTTTTTCACCATTAATGCCATCAGACATAGGAAAAAAGAATAGGCAGTTATTAATAAATAAAGGATTTGATAATTTATTTTTAAAACCAAATGAGGAAGTTTCAAAACATCTTGCTAAAAGATTTTTTATTGAAAGAGGGAATCCAAAAGTGCATTGGGATGCTGGAATAAATGCATTTCCTATAAATGTTGCTCTTGAGAAAAATATTAAGCTAATATTTTATGCTGAACATGGCGAAAGTGAATATGGAGGCAATGTTTTAGGAAATGAATCTGACAAAATAAGAAACCTTGAGGAGGTTTTAGAGAATCAAATTGGTGATCATCCATCAAATTGGGTAGATGAAAAGGTAAGTACGCAAGAATTGTCTCCGTATACTTACCCTGATGAGAAAAAATTAAGAGATAAAGGAATAAAAGCGTTCTATTTTTCCTACTTTTTTAAATGGGATGTCTATGAGAACTATCAATTTGTAAAAGAAAAATATGGATTTTTAGAAAATAAGTCTCGCATTTCAGGTACCTTTCAAAATTACGATAGTATGGATGATAAGATAGATCCTCTATATTACTATATGCAATATATAAAATTTGGATTTGGAAGAGCATTACGAGACTCTTCAAGACTTATTCAAAACAACCACTTAAAAAGACAAGAAGCAATAAAACTTGTAGAAAAATATGATGGAGAATATCCACAAGAAAATCTAAATGAAGTTTTAGATTTTTTAAATTGTTCGCTTATAGAATTTAACGAAAATATAGATAAGCATAGAAATAAAGAAATATGGAAATTAAATGGAAATAAATTCGAAATTAATTTTAGTATTGCTTAAAATTATTATTTTTTGATAATTACAAAATGATGAGGTAATATTAAAAGATCCGCTACTTGCATTCCATTAATTACTCTAGTTGAAGCAAGTTTTTTTTCTTTTTTGTTCATAATTAATTTTTTATTAAAAAAATTATCTTTTATAAATTTAATTTTTGATTTTGGATTTATTTTTTTTACAACAGAACTCATAAAATCTCTTGAATGAACATCAAAATACTCATACGCCATTGGATTTCCTTTTTTGTCAAACTCTTTTGCAGGAGGCACATTTGTATATTTAAACCATTTCGAATTTAAAACCATTTGAATTCTATATGACTTATCATGAATTGGGGTTCTTAAAATTAAATATTTGTTTGTAACCCTAAGCATTTCTTTTAAAGGCACGGTAATTTCTGGAATATGAGTCAGTACATTTGAACAAATAACAACATCAAATTTTTTTTTGTGTGGAATTTTTTGAGCCCAACCTAATTTAAAATCAACATTATTATCTTTATTCCAAATTCTTTTTGCTGCATTGATATGGTTTTTCCATGGATCAATACCAAAATATGTAAATTTTTTATTTATTCTTTTTTTGAAACTAAAATAAAAATGGCCAGTCAAACATCCAACATCTAAAATTGAAAAATTCTTAAGTTTTAATTGAGAAATTATTTTTGAATATGCTTTGGCAACTTCCATTTCTGGAAGTTTACCTTTAGAACGATCAATAGAAAGTTTTAAATACTGACTGTTTCTCTCACAAACATCGAAACACTGATTATATTTTTTTTTTATCATAAAATTTCAGAATTATATTTTTTACTATCCTTGTACCATGAAATAAAAAATTTTTTTACTTTTTTATAATCATCCAAAATTATTTTTTTTTTATTAACTCTAGTAGTTTTTTTTGCAATTATTACAAGATAATCTGAGTCGATATATCTATTTATAAAAACAGGATTAAATTTGTTAAGAACTAATAAATTTGAAAGTGAATTTTTACTAAAATGAAAAGGGTGAGAATCTGGATCCGGGTTACCAAAATACATTTGTATTGGCTTCTTGTAAGGAACTAAAATTCTACTACTTTCAGCAATAACTATATGACCATTTTTTTTTAAAAGATTTGATGCGCAATTGATAACATCAAAGCAATTAGAGGTATTACATAGTGTCCATATTATTGTTATAACATCAAATCTCTTATTTTTTTTAATTTTATAGAAATCTTCAACGGTTCCTTGAAATGTTTTGATTCTATTTTTTTTCAAATATTTGCAATTTTTTTTTGAAGGTTCTATTGCAAAAAGTTTTGATGATAATTTACTGTCCTTAATCATTTTTAAAAAGTCTCCTTCTCCAGCTCCAAAGTCACAAATATTTTTTTGGTTCAATTTAATTTTATTTTTCATTGTTTCTAAAACATAAATTTGTCTTGCTATTACTGCGGGAATTTTTGATGTATAGCTTGATTTTGAAAATTTTGCTCCAAATATTTTGCTTGACCATTCATCTGCTAGCTCTGATGAACTTCTTCTTTTGATAACAGAGACCAAACCAGAATATTTTGAGATATTAACTTCGCCATTTGTTAATTTTTTTGAATAAGGAAGAATTATATTCTTTCCTTTGCCTAAATAATCATTTTTTAATTTTTTAATATTAATCATTTTAATCTGGATCAAATATATCTATCTCTTCAGGAGAAAGTACTTGTTGATCATTTCTATCTAAAACAAATCTGTTAATTAATAAATAGTCAATCTGCGTCCTCATTAAGCACCTAAAAGCATCTTTTGTTGTCAATACTGGAGGTTCGCCTCTTGTATTAAAAGATGTATTAATTAAGATAGGACAACCAGTAATTTCAAAAAACTTTTTTAAAATAGAATATAAAAAATTATTACTTTTTTCATCTACTGTTTGTACTCTTGAACTCCAGTCATTATGTATAACTGATGCTTTGATATTTTTTAACTGTTCACTTGATAAAACTTTGCCATCAATTGATAAGTTTGAATTTTCTAGTCTTAATTCTTCTTTAAGAAAAAATACAAATGACATATATGGCGAAGAAGAAGAATTCAAAAATATTCGATCTAAATATTTTATATCTAAAACTGGAGCAAAAGGTCTAAAGTCCTCTCTTTGTTTTATTTTTAAATTAAGTATCTTTTTTATATCTCTAGTCATTGGATTTGCAAGGATTGACCTTGACCCTAATGCTCTAGGGCCCCATTCAGCTTTTCCTTGGCATATTGCAAATGTTTTTCCATTTGAAAGATTTTCTGCTACAAAATCAAAAATTTTTTTATCTTCTATTTTTTTGTAAGGGCAACCTCTTTTTTTTAAAAAATTATTAATATTTTCATTTGTATTTTCTGGTCCTGAATAAACATTAAAATTATGGTCTATTTTTTCAATAGGTTTTGTTTTGTCATAATATAGTGCTAGTGCAGCTCCCATTGACCCTCCGGCATCACCTGCAGCAGGTTGTACAAAAATATCATCAACCAAATCTGAATTTCTTAAAATACCTAAAGCCTTGCAATTTAATGCGACTCCGCCAGCCAAAGATAAATTTTTACAATTTGTCTGTTTAATTGCATGATTAATTAAATTGAATAATGCTTTTTCTAAAACTGATTGAACAGAGCAAGCTAAATCCTCATGAATTTTTAGAATTGGCCCATCCTCATCTCTGGAAATAACTCCTAAGTCATTTTGAACTTTTTCAAAATTAATCATTTCATTTTTGTGCTGAAATTTAAAATATTCCATATTTAAATTATATGAACCATCATTATTTAGAGAAATAATTTTGTCCAAAATTTTTTTTTCATAAATAGGTTCTCCATAAGGCGCCAGACCCATTAATTTATATTCACCAGTATTTACTTTAAAGCCCAAATAGTTAGTAAAAGCAGAATAAAACAAACCTAATGAATTTGGAAAATCTATAGATTTTATTAAATTTAAATTCTGACTCTTTCCATGACCTATTGTTGTGGTTGAAAACTCACCAACACCATCAACAGTAACAATTGCAGATTCTTTAAAAGGACTACAATAGTATGCTGAAGCTGCATGTGAATAATGATGTTGAATATAAAACAATTTTTTTTGTATATCGTTGTTGTTACATAAAAAAATTTTTTTTAAATTATTTATCAACTCTTTTTCTTTAAATTTATTATAAACTGCAGAAATGAAGTTTTCAGATGATAAATGGCCATATGTTAATGCATTATCAAAGTTTCTTTTTTTTTTTAAATACCAATTGTCATAAAATGCAATAAAATCCACGTCTTCTACTTTTATTTTATTTTCATTCAAACAAAATTTAATTGCATTTTCTGGAAAACTTTTATCGTGTTTTATTCTCGTAAATCTTTCTTCTTGAGCTGCTGAAAGTATTTTTCCACTATCCATTATGCATGCTGCTGAGTCATGATAGTAAGCAGATATACCTAAAATTTTCATCTATTATCCATTGATATAAATTTTGAAATTTCTTCTCCAATTATCTTATTTCCTATTTCAAAATAATGTGATTCATCATAAAACGCATTTTCATTTTCTGATAAAGATGCAAGCTTTTCGTCTATATCAATTATTTTGGCATCATTTTTTGAAATTAAATTATTACAATCCAATCCAAAATCCTGATAAAATTCTTTAAACATATTTATTCTAAAATTTTTTGTTTCTTCGTTTTCTCCAAAAAAATTATTTTGTTTTCTGTAGGCAGCATTCTCATATCTACTTAATTGTTTTTTCGTGGTAAATAAAGTTGGCTGTAAAATGAATAAAAAAGGTTTATTCATAAATTTACATAATGAAATAATTTGATTTAGTAAACTTAAATATATTTTTTTACCCTCAGAATATAAAGGTGTAGGTATATAACTGTCTATTTTTTTTGATCTTTTAGATCTAAAATATTTCTCAGCTCCTCTGAAATTTTTTTCTGCAAGATTGCCAGCTTTTAATATTTCTTTTTTTCTAAGAAAAGAATTCCAAAAGTTTTTTAAATAAAAACTTGGTTTATCCAAATTTTTATTTACATCAAAACCTTTTTGATAGATATCAGAAATATCTTGAAATTCCCACAAACTGCCTAGAGTAAATGAGCTAGCATCATTAAAGCCACTCATCAATACAACATAATCTATATCAAACTCAATCAAAATTTTTGATATTAATTTTAATTCATTTCCTATTCGAGCTGCTATTACTCCGAAGTTTAAACTTTCAAAATCAAGTTTATTTTTTTTAAAATACTTATTTGAAAAAGACGAAATGTTATTTTGATCATTGGAAACGGGAATACCCACAAGACCAGAAGGACCAAACAAAGCAACTCTTTTTTTAGAGCTGATATTTTTGTTTGGTATGTCTTTTTCTCTGAATCCAAGTTTTGAGATATTTAATGATTTCGAATTAAATGGTGCATTTGTATAGCCTACGAATGGATTATATTGAAATCTATGTCCTAAATACCAATATCTTTCAAAATCTTTTATTTCCTGAATATATTTTTGTTCTGTTTCAAAGATAATTCTAAGATCATTTTTATCATTTATATCATTCATTTTATAAAAATTAGTTTAAAGGATAATAATTACCAGGTACTTTTTTTTGAATATGTTTTTTTTTCTTAAAACTTGAAATTAAAATAAAATATAAAATATTTAATAAAAATGTTAAAATAACTTCTTTAAAAGAATATTTTTCTACATTTTTTAATTCTTTATATGAAAGTATCATTTTTTCAGAAGATAAATTTCTCCACCCTTTATTTTGAGTTTTTTTATTCTTTAATAAAAAAAGAAAGGGTTTTATTACGAAGTTAATAATATGATACATGAATAATTACCTTAAATTTAAAGACTTTAAATCAATGAAATTTAAATAAAACCATAATTACAAAAAAAATTTTTTTCAGTGCATAAATCAAGCCAATTGAGCTATTAGTACTGGTCAGCTACATGCGTTACCGCACTTCCACACCCAGCCTATCAACGTG
>MDSW01142016.1_pt1 | contig 33731 bp, 40 predicted proteins | sample 811171 | NCBI WGS metagenome assembly MDSW01 (sample SAMN05326641, study PRJNA326480) | marine metagenome | isolation source: seawater | place: Atlantic Ocean: North West | collected 2012 | reverse complement strand
TTGATTGATTGATTGATTGATTGATTGATTGATTGATTGATAAAACATTATCAAGGCCAAGAATGGCATGTGGTGATCAAATAAAAACAATCAATATTAAAAGAATAAAAAAATTAAAAAAACTAAGAGGAAAGTCAAGACTAAATCAAGGAATGCATTAAGTCAGTCTGATCATTTATCAGAGCTCGAAAGGAGAAGGGTAAGTTATTTAGAGACAGAATAATAATTCAATATAGGAATCAAAAAAGCTCCTGAAGGAAGACACGCAACAAGATCAAAGCAATCGCTATGGACGTGAAAGCAACCAAATGTATATTGGCTACATCAAAAACATTAAACTCAGCGCTACCACTCAAAGAGGGCCGATCTGACCAATAGGCATAAACAAATCCATTCTTAGCTTTAAGTTGTGCCGGTTTATTAGAATGGTTCAATCCATCACTAAGTCCTTTATTAGCATTCAAAGCAATCTTTGATTCACGAGTAAGCAATGATTGCAAGCCATTGCACAAACCAAGAATCATAAAAAATGTGGCGATGATGAAGGAAACGCCCACAATAGCATTTAAATAATTGCTCATGATCTAAGCTGCATAGTTTTTAGATTGGAATCCAGTCCGAGATTTAATAACATAACACTTGATGTCACGCATGATCGATTTTGGTGCAATGTAAAGATGTTCACCAATGGATTCATAAGTCCATCCTTGCTTTCTGAGAGCGACAGCAATCCTTAAACGCTTAGAACGCCATCCATGGATCGGTCCAAGACGATGGGATATTCGGCCAGATTGATGGTCCATGTGTAGAAACCAATTAAATAAAACATATCGCCTGCTGAGGAGAGGTAATGATCATCCATGACATATCCAGACGGCGGAAGATGCAACATGCAAATACAAAAAGCAGAATGCGGCAAAAGAAAGGAGACTTGTATGATTTGATTGTTAGCTTAGTGAATTTTCAGCCATCAAGGCGTTGAACATGAAACAAGGGCTAAAGACAAACTCTTAAGATGGAAAATGATAATGCTGTTTAATGACAACCTTCAGAGTCGAATTACATACACCTTCAGGAGTCAGAGCATTTCAATGCCCTGACGATGAATATATTCTTGATGCCGCAGAAGAAGCTGGCATCGACATGACCTACTCATGTAGAGCCGGAGCCTGTAGCTCATGTGTTGCTAAAATTTTAAAAGGATCCTTAGATCAAACCGATCAAAGTTTTCTAGACGAGGAACAAATGGAATCTGGATATTCGTTACTATGCGTATCCTACGCAACTTCTGAATTAACAGTCAAGACGAATTGCGAAGACGAATTGTGGTAAGATGGCAATCATTAAAAAAGGACTAAAGCAAGTCTGATAACTGCAGAAGCAAATAATCAAATTAGCTCAACTTTTCTTTCGTTGCAACTTTATTCGGAAGCTTTTCTACGCTGCCTTTCTCAATCTTTGGTGAGACTTTCTTCTGACGCTGTGGTGAAGCAGATGGATTCTTCTTGGGTGTTTCAGGGGAAACACCGAATCGCTTTTCTAAAATAAAACCCAAACCCGCTAGAACTGGAATAGAGCTTAAACCACCCACTGCAATCTCGAATTCAGATAGAGGCATAACAAAATTAAAAATAAAGCGTACGCCGGGATGTGACGATGTATGTGCGTGATCACATCATCCAAAGTGCCTAATCATACAGAGCGAACCATATAAAAATACAAGTGTCGATGGAAGAATAAATCATAACCATTGAGATCTTAGGAAACATGAGCGTGTATAAATAATCAATTTTAACGCGCTTTATGATTCACAGGTGACAAGTAGTGTTAACTGAGTGATGAAGTGGAAGAGCTCAATGTTTACTCTTTTAATGCCCAACGCTCTTTTTCATGCAGTCCTATGGCAACCCATCAGTCACGTATGACTGGTGGGCAGGCAATTCTGGTGTTGCCAAACGTTCAGGCTCTTTCATTGCAGCCCACGCAGCACATGCAGGGTTGATCATGTTCTGGGCTGGTGCATTCACACTGTTCGAGCTAGCCCGCTACAACAGCGCTCTCCCAATGGGAGAACAAGGTTTGATTCTTCTGCCACATCTTGCAGGATTAGGAATTGGCCTAGGTGAGGGAGCTGTCATTGTTGATACAGAACCATATATCGCTATCGCAGCATTTCATATGGTTTCTTCAGCAGTTCTAGGTGCTGCAGGAATTTGGCATACATTACGTGCACCGAAAGATCTATCCAAAGCCGAAGGGCGTGCACAAAAGTTCCATTTTGAATGGGATGACCCCAAAAAACTCACCTTTATTCTCGGTCATCATTTAATCTTCCTGGGCCTAGGGGTCATTGCGTTCGTTGAATGGGCACAACGACATGGAATTTATGACAGCGCTATTGGTGCTGTTCGTAAAATCGAACCAAACTTTGACTTGGGTATGGTTTGGGGTTATCAAACAAACTTTTTGTCGATTAGCAGCCTAGAAGACGTCATAGGTGGACATGCTGTACTGGCATTTATTCTCACTATTGGTGGTGTTTGGCATATTGTTTCTAGTCCCTTTGGACCATTTAAGAAAGTCCTCATTTTTTCCGGTGAAGCCATTCTCTCCTATTCCTTGGCCGGCATCGCATTAATGGGATTCGTCACAAGCATCTGGTGCGCTCAAAACACAACTGTTTATCCAGTAGAATTGTATGGTGAAGCACTAAAGCTGAATTTCGCTTTCTCTCCCTACTTTAGCGACACTGTCGCACTCGCAGATGGACATACAGCGAGAGCTTGGTTAGCCAACACCCATTTCTACCTCGCCTTCTTCTTCCTTCAAGGACATTTTTGGCATGCTCTAAGGAGCATGGGATTCAACTTTAAGAGCGTCTCACAAGCTCTGGAAAATATGGATACTGCAAAAATCAGCTGAGCTTTAAATTTATAAACAGATCAATCCCTCCATAACGGGGGGATTTTTTTTGCGGTAGCGAGTGCCTATAGTTCAGGTAAGAACAAACCAATAGAAGAAGAGAATGCGAATAGAGCACTACACTGAGTACTAAAATCATAAATAACAATGGAGAAAAATCAGGCAATGATCTGATTTAGCAGTAAACAATACAAGCAAGGCAAAGAGACAGGTAGTAATGCTGGGCATAACATGCAATCTTCGAGACAGTCAGGGCAATCATTTGGGAGCTGATTGAATACCTTTCATGAGACAATTAAAGCCTGATCAGAAACAGCACGTCAAAACAATGAATCTGCAAGACAAGGCAAAAAACCTTTCAAATATCGTTTCCATCTACCTAGAAGCAGTCACAAGTCAAAAAATATCAGAGGTTGCCTATCAATACTTCCTTTCGCTCGAAGAACATGCTGACGAAGCCGAGCGTAGACTCATCACAGCCATTAGAAATCAGATTGCGATCAAAAAAATTAAAATTGATAGCCCCAATAATAGTGTATTTAATGATTCGAGTCATGTAGCTTTTTAATCATGGCACTGTGATCACAGGCCAATAAGAAGAAGAGGTTGGTACCAAAATAATTAAAACAGCGCCACATGAGCATCCCTGAGATCCTTTGGCTTGATCTACAACCAAGCTTATATTGCTTTAATTGTAGAGTAAGTCGATTGCTATCTCAATCAAGAATCGTTAAACGCTGGTCGTTTCAACACGATCCAGATGAGGCCTGCACCGTTGAAATTGTCCACGATCTCTTGCGTGAAACAATCACGAAGTCAAACCATCGCCCTCACATCGTTGCACATGGTATCAGTGGGACGATTGCATACTTATTTGCTGAAAAGCATCCCGATCTTATAAGCTCACTCACTGTTCTTGCTGTTGATACAGTATCTTCGAATCACTGGTCATCTCACTACCATATTATGAGGAGCCAGTTGCCCTGTTCAAGAAACCAAATATTAGAACATTTCACCTCACTACTCTTTGATGTTAAAGAAAAAAGATTATATGTTGCATTGGCAAAGTTACTGGCCCAATGTCTTGATTCAGATTTTGTGATCAGCTCACTATTTTCTAACGCCCTAAGTGGTGCACTGAAAAAAACAGCTGTTCCTACCTTTGTAATCAATGGAGACAACGATATAGTGGTTGATCGCAATGCGAAGACAAGATGGGAAAAGGTGCTCAAACCTGGTGATCGGTATGAATCAATTCAAGGAATGCGTCACTTTTTTCATTTTAATCAGCCGATTTCAGTCGCGGAAAAAATTAGTAATTTTCTAGATATGATTCCAACACATGATATTCCAGATCAAGCACCTACGCACATTCATTCACTACACCAAACAAATTCATGACTGACAGCAACAAAGAATATGACGTCGTGATCATCGGTGGCGGGCCTGCTGGGTGCAGTTGTGCACTATACACATCAAGGTCATCATTAAAGACTTGTATATTAGACAAAAATCCTGCCGTAGGCGCCTTAGCAATCACCCACAAAATTGCTAATTATCCAGGTGTAAGCAATGAAACAGCAGGCTCTGACTTACTAAAAGTGATGCGTGAACAGGCGATCACATATGGAACTGATTATCATCAAACTCAAGTCTATGGTGTGGACGTAACGGGAGACCTGAAGACAGTTTACACACCTGAAGGTGTGTTTAAAGGTCGTACACTTGTTCTTGCGACAGGTGCGATGGGACGCACCTCAACATTACCAGGAGAAAATGAATATTTGGGGCGCGGTGTGAGTTACTGCGCAACTTGTGACGGTGCCTTTTACAAACAGCAAGATGTTGCTGTTTATGGTTCCAACCAAGAGGCAGTTGATGAAGGTATCGTCTTAACAAAATTCGCAAAAACTGTCCATTGGATTACAAATACTCCACCAGGTAAAGCTGTTTCAGGTTCTGATTTATTATTGTCATCATCGAATGTAAAATGCTGGGAAAGAACTCGACTACTCTCAATTCAAGGAAATGAAGAAGGCGTCTATAGTGTTGAAGTTAAATCAAAAGACTCGCCTGAGACAATTGCAGTTGATGTAACGGGAGTTTTTATTTACTCAACAGGAACCCTACCAATTACAGATTTCTTACATGGACAAATTTCACTTAACTCAAAAGGTGGCGTCGAGGTCAACGAAAATATGATGACTAATATATCGGGAGTTTGGGCCATTGGCGATATCAGAAATACCCCATTTAAACAAGCCGTAGTTGCCTGCGCCGATGGTTGTATTGCTGCAATGGCGATCGACAAATTCCTTAATCAACGCAAGGATGTTCGTGTTGATTGGGTGCATAAATAAAATAAGCGCCCATACGGGCGCTTTCATCATTCAATCGAACAAAGTTAAGCTTCGGCGTTGATTTGCTGAACCCAAGAACTGAGACGCTCATCTGTTAATTCAGATTCGTTGTCTTCATCGATTGCAAGGCCACAAAACTTACCATCTATCACACTTTTAGATTCATCAAAAGTGTAGCTATCAGTAGGAACTTTTCCGATTAATTTAGCACCAGCCTGAAGGAACGCCGTATATAGTTCCTCCATAGCATCACAAAAATAATCGGAATAGCCAGACGAATCGCCAAGACCAACGATAGCAACAGGTTTCCCTGCAAAATCAAGATTAGGGATCTCCTGAACATGGTCATCCCAAGCTGTTCCAGAGCGTGCTTCATCAGCACCTGTATTCCATGTTGGGACACAGCAAATCAAGGCTTCCGCTTGCGCAAGCTCGTCTGCAGAGCTGAGATTATCCACATCTTTAGCAGCTGCACCTGGAATGAGCTCTTTCAGGCGATCAGCGACATCTTCTGTTTTACCGGTTGATGTTGCAAAAAAAATGGTGAAGGCCATAGGCTTTTTATTTGCATCTTTAGTGTCCCTTGTGGCAGCAAAGATGATTGATATGTTGATCAAATCTACTGTGTCTGAACATTCATTAAAAAGAAAATCGAATACCAAAGTCGGATGAATTTAATGCAGCAGAATCAATCATTTGCTACAGCACGGAAATATGTAGTTAATTATCAATGATTGGCAATTTACAATCAAGTTTGTCTTGACTTATAAACATTTTTTTGCATAAATTCGAGCAAAGCCATGTCAAAGCCAACCTCACGCACTCTGGCAAGCCACAACTGACGCTCAACTGCATCCGATTCAATATGGTCAATAAATTTCTCTATAAACCTCGTTCCGTCGAAGAACATGGGTGAGCGGAGGCGACTCAAAAATATATTTATTTTATTTGAACGGAAACGGCATTTACGAAGACTACGACTTTCTTGAGTATCACATTACACTTTAAAAAGACGTTATTTAGCGCAACAAAGCAATTAAGAAATCATGCTATTTAATGTGTATTTGTCGTTTAAATATTTCATATGAATGAGTGTTCAAAGTCAAATCAGAAACCCCCCTCCACCCCTGTCGATTCACCAGCGACAGGGGTAGGTAGTTGTGGGGCTGTCGATCCCGTCCATGGATGACTTTCCTATTTTGGATCAACAGAACTAGATAGCTGTTGACAATGTGTGATAGAAGTGTATCCAATGAATCCACGACAGCTATCACAACTTCAAAATAGCTTGTACAGTTAAAGCGATCCCTCAGCATTCTTCAAGGCAAAGAAAGCTGAGATGAATTGACGATCGCTCCCGAGAGGGTTGTCGCTCCGACTCTCGGAATGGTCCCCTGATGTGAACCATCTCCATTGTTAAGCTTTGGCTTCTAATTGGTTGTCATGCCTGAGCTAAAGGCAAGTGGCAGATGAATCAGATAGACGTTCTTTCAGAGACAACTCTCCTGTTCACAACTCAACATTGAATATGTTCACCCCTTTGATCCGAAGAAACTTGCTTAAAGCCCAACTGGCATGTCATTAAACATTTATTGACAACAGAAAAACATCAAGCACTTACACATTGCGCAATGACGAGTCAAAGGTAAACTGCAGATAAACTCCATGTCAAAGCTGCAGACCTAAAAAAAAGGTCAATAAAAGATAATAGTGTCGACAAAATCAACTAATTTTATCGAGAAATAAATTGATCACAGCAAAACCACCGATTCTAGTCATGATGCATGAGTCAAATGTCGATGCAATAGTGATCTATTCACAAGCTCATTCAGAAGCGACAATTGTATTGAATCAGCAAACCCTTTATTTTCAAGATCGAAACCAATCATACGTATTTCAATGCAACGTTTCCAGAGGCTTTGAATTTCCGATTCTAGCCTAAAAAATAATTTCTCACTATTGCAATTGGGTTGTGTACGACGGACGGCACCTACCCGTCGCCAAATCCATTCAGCCTCCCTACAGAGACCTGTTAAGACACTGTCGGACATTGCTTAGACCAATCAAAAGCTGAGAGGCGAGCTATCAATCAGCTCGGGAGAAAAGCGCATGGTGAGGTCGCCACCGCTCATATCCAACAAACCAGCCTGACGCCATTTCGACAACAGACGGGTCGTGGTAACACGAGTCGCTCCAATCAGTTCTCCAAAACGATCATGCGTGAGTCGAAAAGGCAACTGAAAAGCATCACTACAACGCAATCCAAGTCGATTCACCAAAAGTGCAAGCAACGCATGGAGGCGCTGTTCAGACTGGCCAAGGTGTCGAACACGCAGTAATTGAAGTGTCCATTCGTTGACTGCGTCCATGCCAAGTTCATCGGAACCAACAGCATCACGACGGAACTTCAAAGCAGTCAAAGCTTCGACGCATGCACCGTCGCTACATAAACGATCGGTGCGCAGTCGGTCACCGGACTGCAAAAACGCCAACGTCATCCCTTCTGTTTCTTCGCAAGGGCAATAAACACGACAAACACCCTCCATCACCTCAAGAACAGTGGCTTGCCCCCGGCCAGCTGGATCAAGCAGGACAGTCTGAAGCCGAGGCATTGCCATCGGAGCAACCGGGTCATCCGGCAAAAAACGGTACGCAGACAGAGTCACCAGCTAATGAAATTGAGAATTGCTTTCAACAGTAATGGCACGCAAGCGAAAATGCAAGTCATTCTCAATTGCGAGAAGACCAATCATTGATGTACTTCGCCTTGCCAACAAATTTAACGAAGTAATGTGTCGTATGAACAAACCTGGCGTGCGCTTCGAACAGGGCATTAGGGGAAGCGCGCTAATGATCGACCAAGTCAGTAGCGCCAACCTTTTTTAAGCCAAATCAGGACTAACCCAAACCATGGCTGTACCAAGACTGCTCGAAAATGATTCAGTCGACTCACCCATCAGCCCGCCAAACCAACGGGATGTCATGAAATCTGAACTGGGATCAACCTCTAGGAAGACCGCAACGGTGCATATTTCGCAGAGTCCTGTAGCAAATGACGCACCTACCATTAATGAACCAACGATCAAAGCCAAACCTTCCACCAATATTCAATCTAAAAAACAGTGGGGTAGACACGAAATCCAAACAAGGAGTACCAGTCAGCAAGCAAAGAAGTGCAGAACAGCATGTGGGAATGCATATGATCCCCAAAAATAGTTGTCATAAAGATATACAAGAGACCTATCAACACATTTAATGGAGTGATCCGTGCTTCACTTGAAAAGAATCAAATTTGAGTTCACAGAAATGGAACAGATCGCTTGCTAAATCATCATTAAAAGAGAAACAAGAAAAGATAACTGCTACAAAATCTTCGAGCTGAGCACGTCAAAGCGAATGACCAATTAAAATAACAACAGATTAACGAAAGCAAAGCAGTCCAACAGTTTAATGGCAATAGTTTTGATCAATTATTAATCATTAAGCCGCATAAATCCAACGCACCCACTCTGAACTTGCCACAAACCCTCTGCAGCAGCAATGAGGGAGAGATTATCGCGATAATCTCCATAATAAAGAGTAGAGCCCAAACCGACTAATAAAAAACGATCGGCCTTATGAACTCCAGATAAACTGGCCGTTGGACGATTGCCAAAAAATGGAATCAAGTGCTCAGAACGACCTTTAGAATTCTCCAACGACCAGACAATACTGCCATAACCCATCATTTTAGATGTCGTTAATGTTGCTATTTTCTTATTAGAAAGCATCAATTCACCACGCCATACTCCGTTTGGTGCCCCAACCCGATTGGGTAAAAAAAAGCGGATTTTAGCCTTCGGCATTTGCTCTGATTGAATTATGCACGGTTCAATAGCCAGCGCGGGAGGTATAGCCGACCACAAGGGAGTCAACAGAGCGGAAGAAGCCAAAGCAAAAGCCAATCTAAAATTCATTCAAAAAAAAAGACAATGACATCAGGCTAATGCCAGCCCATTAAGAAATAGCCTTATATTAACACTTAAAACAATAACAACTACAATGAATAAAATCACGAAACGCATCAAGATGATCTTAAGTGGGGCACGATACCTCAACAAGGCAATCTAATCACAAGCAAAATACATCCAAAACCAGCAGAAAAACCGAAACACTTAGTTCCAATAAGTATAAATTTTAGTCCATTCCTTAGCATCGAATTGTATCAAGAGAAACGATGACAAACAAGTCGAAAATCTGCACACCAAGGCAATCATATACAGGCATCATCTGCTTTGATTACCAGAATGATGATAAACAAATGCCAAGTCAAAACCGCAGAATCAGATTTTCAACTCTTGCCTGCATCTCAACTTGTTCAATCTTCGGACAGTCGTCAGCTCTCGCTGAGACCATCACAGTCACGTTAATCAACGGCGATGTGTTGCGTGGTGAACGAATAGAGCAAGACAACGCGGAAGATACCATCATTCTAATCCACCCCCAATTGGGCAAGATTGTCTTAAAACCATCTCAAATCAAAACATCCACACAACCAAAAGTATGGACTGGCAGCCTATCTCTAGGTATTAGCGGAGGTAATACAGGTGGAGATCGCAGTGGAAATGGCACCATTTCATCAACATGGGACTACAAGAAAAGCAAAAACGAATTAAAGTTAGCTGGGAACTGGAACTACGAGTTCTCTCGAGATGCAGGTGAGAGTAACATCTCGGTCGACACGAACAAAGCAACATTTTTAGCTCGCTATGATAGAAAATTATCACAAAAATTAAGTGCCTACGTCTCAACTGATTACCTCATGGATGCCAAAAATACAGTTGCAGTTAATGACCTTACAACATCAATTGGATTGGGCTATGAACTTCTCAAAACAAAAACAAGTAAGCTAAAAGTTTCTATTGGACCTTCATTGCAATGGCTCTCAGGTGGCTCAGAGTGCGATAGCGATCCAAATTGTGGCAATGCCTATGCCGCAAGCACTTTTACAACAGAGTTCACCTGGAAGCCGAGCAAAAGATTCCAATTAAGTTTAATCGAAAAATTAACCGGAGCCTATGTGAACGGAGTTACACCATCAAGCAATTTTATAGCTTCATTCAAGATAGTTCCTCACATTGATTCCAAAGTTTTTACTACATTGAACCTGCAATCAATGTATCAGCCATTGCAACAACCAAAATACGACAACAGTGTTTCCATGCAAGTAGGTACAGAATTTTAATCTGCTATTCTTAAAAGAACAACCGCGAAAAAACTCTTAGCGAAGAATTAAGCCTTGTCAAACTAGCACTACATGCCATTAGCCTGAGTACGGTATACAGAGACAACGACGATAACCGCCCCTTGAGATTCACCTCATGCAGGATATAACCAAGAGAATTCAGCCATGATTGATCCGTTGAGTTTGTGCTAAGCAACGCAAGCCATTGCTCAAACGTTGCATCGCCTCTTCAAAATCCCTCTCATTTAACATCCCATAACTAATTCGAAAACTGCTGGCGTTGATTCCAAAACTATGTCCGCTAACAACACCCACGCCAAATTTCTGGACAAGAGTTTCCATCAATTCATAGGGTCCCTGCTCAAATCTGTGTGACAAGCCATCTGGTAAACCAACCAAACCATAAAAAGCACCATCGCTATTAGTAAGCAGTTGCCAAGGTATATCCATTTGACGAAACATATTAAGCATCATATGACGATTTGGCTCCAAAGTTTTCACTTTTTGCTCAACCCATGATGACGGGACATTGAGAGCAGCAAGAGCAGCACGTTGCATCGGACGGCTCGGACAGATTGCAATGGTGTCCTGTACCTTGGACAAGGATGACAATAACTGTTGAGGTGCCACCATATAACCCAATCTCCAGCCAGCCATTCCATGACTTTTAGAGAAGGAACGTAGCGTGACAGTGTGACCGCCACTGCCACTTGAAGAGCCTGGACTCCAATGCAAAATTTCACCGTGACAAAAAGCAGCATATGCTTCATCGTGGATATGAAACAAGCCATTTGCTTCACAGATCCGGTTGATCTCTTTTAACCGTGACTCCGGCAGTACGACACCACTCGGATTACCTGGCGAGATGGTAACAATTGCACGCGTTCGCGATGTTATTGATGTTTGTAATCGTTCTGGATCTAATAAAAGTCCCGCATCAACTGGAAGTGCTTCAGCACCCGCCAGCTGCACAGCCATGACATGATTAAAATAATATGGGATAGGTAGAATAATCTGATCGCCTGGATCACAAATCACCTGAGCAATTGCATTGAAAGCCATATTGCTACCTGCAGTCGCAATAAGACAACTTTCACCCAAATCGAACTTATAGCACATTCGTAAAACATCAGTGAGTCTCTCAATCAACTCAGGATCCCCACCCATTGGACCGTAATGATCAATTGATCCTGATTGAGTCGTGAGATTAGATAATGCAGAACGCACGGACTCAGGAGGGCCCCAAGACACAATTCCCTGACCCAGGGATAACGATCCTGGATGATCACGCAGCAGGCGCCCCAACTTGGGAATCACAGGATGAAGAACGGACGATAAACGTCGGGCGGCCTGGGGCTTAATCATGATTAAACATCAAGGCAAACAATCCATCGGCCAAAGGATCCAACATAGACAAGCTAGACCAGTATCCTCTAAAAAAACCAAACGATTCAATGACACAAAAAAAAATGGCATAAAGCATAAGAATAATTCAAATGTTTTGATTCTTAGCAACAGACAATGTCATTCATTCATCTTGCTTGCAAAAGCATTTCACCTGAATACACAGTCAAAGACTAATCACACAACGCGTCATAATCCTCAAAACCAACCAAGGAGCGGAGTTCAGAGAACGACAGCATCCGTTCGGGAGTGCGACCTACAGCAAGAGCGGCTAGAGCCTCACGCATCGCAAATGCCGCAGAGGAGAGAAGCGTGAGCGGATAAGCCAAAAGTTTGAATCCCATCGCAGCAAGTGCATCAGGGGGAAGCAATGGAGTGATGCCACCTTCTAGAAGATTGGCCATCCGCCAACCAGGCACCTCAACACAAAAGCGACGCATTTCAACCTCCGAGCGCGGCGCCTCAAGAAACAGGACATCAGCGCCAAGATCTGCAAAGGCTTTCAATCTCCAAATCGCCTCATCAAGAGCAGCCTGATCGCCATCAGTCACAGCCAGAGCAGAGCGAGCATCGGTACGAGCAACAATCACCAAATCAGCACCTTGTGATCGAGCTTCAACAGCCGCTTTAATCCTGGCAAGCGCTAACTCCCGATTCACAACATCCTTTACCCCAGTGTGGCCACAGCGTTTAGGTGCGACTTGGTCCTCAAGCATAATTCCAGCAAAACCAGCATTGGCAAATTGCTGGACCGTTCGGCGAACATTCGCCTCATTGCCATGACCGGTATCACCATCTCCAATGACCGGGATTCGCACAGCTTCGCAAATCGAACGTCCCTGATCGAGCATTTCTGTAACCGTTAACAAGCCTGTATCTGGAAGGGCAGACCGGGCTGCGGCCACGGAGAACCCGCTCATAAAACTCAGATGAAAACCAGCCTGTTCCACCAATCGTGCTGACAATGCATCAAAACAACATGGCATCAAACGACAAGCATCTTGAGCCAGAAGCGTTCTGAGCTGATCTGCGGGTGATGGGTATGCCTGCATCTTCAAATTGCATGTATCTTTTAAACTTGCCAAATGTTCATTTAAGCAGTCTACGACTTTCGAAAAACTTAAGGACAAGTGGCTCTGTTTCGGTTTTAAGAGATACGAGCCATGAACGATCATGTCATGACACGATTCAAAGTATATGCCAGGCGAAACACTTGATCGGTTTAAAACAACCGCAAAGAGCTCGATAGTCCATCCTCCATCACTAACAAGCACGAGTGAATCAAACCACGCGCATGACTCATGCCTACAAATAAACACAAGGCAAAGATCTTTATTGATGTACACATTCATATTATCGGTTGAGCACAGGAGTAAGAGCTTGGCATGAATTGATTAGCAGCCAGCCATTGACTGTTGAACAACAAATTGTCCCTTTCTTTTTCAAATCGTACAAAGTCGACAATACAGGTAAGCCACGTAATCAACTAGCTTCTACAAATCATGTTCTTCATTCAGTGCTTTAATAGCATTGATACGCCAGGCAAGAGTAACTCCATTCTCGCTCCCTTTTTGTGGATTGATACATTCGCTTGAATCGACCCTATTACAAACTAATCCTGCCAAATCTTCCTCGAGAGCAGGCTGTCCAGTAGCCCAGTAGAGCTGACCATCGATCCATGTCGCTCCACAGTTCGGACAAGTTCTTGATTTCATGAATTAATTTTAGCGGACCAATCGCTTGAGCCAAACCTCGTTTGCACAAATGGCAACCAATAAAAACTGTCTTAAAGACTACGGTTACAATCATTATTGAACGCAAAGCGCAATGGCTGCTTCGACATAATCAGACACACAAGAAAGGTGTCAACGATGCCAACAATGGACTGAGCAAGAAGATTGATTCAAAAGTCATTCAAGTCAGATCCAGCTTTCAAACCAGAATAGAACTGATCAAACGTATATTGATTCTCGCCCAGAACAACTGTTTCCACGGAATCAGCGATCACGAGTCTAGGAGTTACATCGATTGTTTTAAGAGACCTACTTGTAAAAGGGACCTCCGCATCCTGCGGGGACCCACTAATTTTGACGACTCGCGGTGTATCCTGATTGCTTTCATCCGAGCCAAACAATAGCGTTGCTGTTCCAGTCAAACCATCCACGGAATCAATATTAATCTCATCTTGACCTAATCCGCCATAAATCAAAAAGTCATAACCCGCTGTCGCCTTTAGATGCTTACCACTAAAGTAAAAAATATCATCATTGTCATCACCATCAATGATCATCTTTGTAATTCCAGAGAAGCCTTTTTCTTGCCGACCATTCCAAGAACGAGCATCGGTTACATTACTCTTCTTCCCTAATCTAAGCTTCACTGGACCTTGATGATCTTTGAGATCTAATTCTGCAATCTCACTAGGAATAACATTAAATTCTACCCCTTTATGAACCTTGATTGTTGTCAGTCTATCATCTACTCCTTTGCCTCTGTTGAGCTTTTTCTGTTCAAAGTTACTTTTTTCAGGATCGACACCAGCCTGATCAGAGCGATCACCAACCTCATTCCCCCACCAATAATTCAGCGCAGCAAGATCTGATGATGTATAGCCAAAATACACTTCATTACCATTGCTATCGAAATTCAGGTTTGAAGACATAATTGTGTCAGCACTTGAATACTCAGGCTGGGTACCACGCCCGAACGGGCGACCAAGCCCAAGCGCATCGGCAATCACATACTCGATCGTTGCGCGAGAATCAACATGCAGATCTTTTTTGCCATCTTTTTCAGAAAAACCAATATAGGTGCCCCATGACTCGGGAGTCATATAAGCAAAGTAGTCAGAATGATCTTGAGTCTTCTGAATCACAATGCTGGCTTGGTTGATATCAGACACCTGGATCGGCTGAAGAGCAGTGACTGATCCAATCCGACCCATTACATTTTTAATCAATTTTTTTTCTTTGCGATTCATCGCAATTGGCTTATTTTTTCCTTCGACAATTGAATTCCCCTTGCCGTCAATAAAGTAATTAAAATCGCTACGATTAAGTTGATTCTGAAAAAGATAAGCCAAATCGTAATCAATAAGACCTTTACTGTCAATCGCCATGACCTAGATGTGAAACTGTGTAAAAACAAGCTTAGCGATAAAAGTCAACCACCAAAGCACAATCCACCTTCTCTCAATGCATCACGGAAGAATGGCCAGGTAAAAATACCCAAAAAAACCCAATTTCCTGCTCACCAATCCCCTTTGCCTTGACAATTAACGTTGAAAGAGCAAGACAAGAAGAATATACACAAATACAGAAGAGAGCCATACGTATTCGTTGCATTGGAGGTGCAATTACACTGATTAAAACGCCCAATCACATAGGAAAAGTCTCAATAGCTAAAATTAGAACGAGTCATTAATGCAATCGTGGCCACATTTAAATCTGCAAAGCTAAAGGTAATACAGCCTTCTTCAAGCTTCAGCAATGTTCAAAAATCCCGGGAGAGCTTGTATCCACTGAACTGTCATCAGCTTGTCCACGCTGAAGATAGGCCTCATCTGCATCGGTCATCGCTTCTGCATCGTGCTGGTCCCAGCAGCCATACATCAAATTGAGCACGCGATCCACATCAAGATCACGATCGCTGACGTCCTGCCACAACCGCTGGGTCAGCTCAGCATCAGCCAACTGAAACTGAGCGTTGGCCAAGTTTCTTGCACATGAGAAATAAATCTCACGCTCACGTGCCGCAGGGGACGTGTAGGTGAGGAGTCTGGTTTGGATCGCTTGCAAAAAAACCACCGTTGCCAAGACAGCTGACTCCATCTTGGGTATCGATCGATACAAGTTCAATCAGCATTAACGCTTGTTCAACGATGGAGAGCGAGTCTTCAGGCCTGGACTGGCTTTAGCCGCCTTAGGCGCCCAGAGTTTTCATGAACTTAGATGAAAGGGAGTGGGTTAACCATCCTCGACTGAGGCGAATGGGGATGTCCGCCGAGACCCCATGGCTCCAAGATGGATCTCCGACGCGAGCCAAGAATCAGATCATCGATAGGCTTCCAAGAACAAAGCACGCGTCTGAAGTCAAACCGTGAGGGCAGGGTCGTCCTAGATCCTGTATGAAACAGGATCCAACCAAACGGATCGATCCAAGCCTGGCCAATGCATTCGTTGATCCGCAAGATCAGAACAGCACTGCGTCCTCTACGGATCAGACAACTGCGTTGGGCTCGACGCTGGAACGATTGGCGTGATCATGTTCACTTCGCAAAACACCAATCACTTACGCCATTATCTGTGAGGCTTCACCGTCATCAATCTCTGCTTCTCAGGAAATTAGGACATACAGATCCCCAACTTCAGCACAACAAAATTGTTAATCTCTCACTAGCGATTCCGCCTCTTCATGGATTGCTGATCCGACCAGGTGAAACGCTTTCTATCTGGAGTCGGGTTGGTCAACCGACTGCCAAAAAGGGCTATTTGGATGGAGTACAACTCTCGCAAGGTCGTGTCATCGTCGGTGTTGGAGGTGGTTTATGCCAATTGGCAAACCTCATTCACTGGATGGCCCTTCATACTCCATTGGACTTAGTTGAACGGCATCACCACAGTTTTGATCCGTTCCCTGATGAAGGTCGTGTCCTGCCCTTTGGCAGTGGTGCCAGTTTATTTTACAACTATATTGATCTCCGTTTTCGCAATCCTACGAATCAAAATCTACAACTATTAATATGGCTCAGTGACACCCATCTTTGTGGCGAAATAAGAGCTGATCATTTGCCGCCACTGGCTTATCACATCCTGGAACAAGATCACCATTTTGAAGAACAGGGTGACGACCTGTACCGATGCAATACCATCTGGCAACGGCAAGTTGATCGCCAGAACGGACAAACAGTTGCCACACGACAGCTTTATCACAATCGATCTCGTGTGATGTATTAATGCAATTCAAAATACATGCTTCGAAGCATCAGATTTCTTCACTTCAACGCAATCAAATTGTCGGCCCATACCGCACGACGACAGGCGATCAATCAGTGCATCTAAAAAGAAACTCTATTTTCCGTGGGGAAGCAAACCTGCCACAATCAACCAGACAGCTTCGACGAAACAGCGTCCTCAGTGCAAAGCAAAGCATTTAGGATGAAAAATCTTGAAATAGCTCAATCCGAGCTTGCAACAAAGGCACGCGCGACGTAAAAGCGACTATGACCAGTGCCATTTTGACGACTTGTTCATCAACGCTCCAAGCTTGAACCCTTGAGCGGTGACCTGACCCACTGATTATCAGTTTTTTTATTCTTGCGCTGCTTGTGTGACCAAGATCAAACCTTTAAACGACTCGTCCAAACCCACCACCACCTGGTGTTTGGAGTTGAAGTGCTTCACCAGCACGAAGATTCAGCTGCGTACAACCAGGCAAAGATTCGTGGGAACCATTCAAGCGAATCACCTGGTTCCGCCCAGTCTTCCCAGGTTCACCACCTTGCAACCCGAAGGGTGGAATACGCCGAGAACCACTAATTACTGAAACTTGCATTGGTTCAAGAAACCGAAATTGACGCACAAGTCCATCTCCACCTCGCCAGCGACCTTCCCCACCACTTCCTGAACGAAAAGAAAACTGTTCCAAACGCACGGGATAACGCGCTTCGAGCACCTCCGGATCTGTGAGCCGCGAATTCGTCATGTGCACCTGAATTCCCTGAGAACCACAAAACCCTTTCCCAGCGCCCCCACCTCCGGCCAGGGTTTCGTAATACTGCCGATCGCGATCTCCAAACGTGACGTTATTCATCGTGCCCTGCCCTGCCGCCTGAACACCAAACGCGCCAAGCAAAAGATTGCACAGAGCCTGTGAGACCTCAACGTTGCCAGCCACGACAGCAGCGGGAGGTCTTGGGTTCAACAGAGATCCCAAGGGAACAATGATGTCAATCGGTGTGAAACATCCTTCATTGAGCGGGATGTCACTCTCCAAAAGTGAGCGAATCACATACAAAATCACCGCTTTTGTGACGGCAAACGGTGCATTGAAATTGCCAGGTCGCTGAACTGATGTTCCTGAAAAATCCAACCGCAATCGTTGTCTATCTCGATCAACATCGACGCGAACCAACAATTCAGCCCCATCGTCTAGCTCGAGCTGCCAACGGGATGGCTCAAGTCGCTGAATCAGTTGGCGCACAGAGCAAGCAGCTCGATCTTTTAAAAACGCCATCTGCTGACTCACCACCGCTTCACCCTCACGCTCGACCAATCGTTGCAACCCAGTCACACCAGCCTGATTGGCAGCCACCTGGGCCTGCAGATCCGCCAACAACTCACTGGAATTGCGAGGTGGTTGACCCATCTGTGAACAGATCGACGCGAAGAGCGCATGGTCAAGGCGTCCTTGACGAACAAACAGCACATTGCGAAGCAAAAGACCTTCCTCATCAATCGAACGACTGAAGGAAGGCATGGAACCTGGGCTGATCCCACCGATATCGGCATGGTGCCCTCGACTCGCCACAAAAAAACTGGCGTCTGGCCGACCGCAGAACACCGGCGTGATCGCCGTGATGTCGGGCAGGTGAGTGCCGCCGTGAAACGGGTCATTGCTCAACACCGTGTCGCCATCTTGCAAAGGTCGCTGCCGCCCTGCGGCAATCTCCGCGAGCCAATCCCTAACGCTCTCCCCCATGGATCCGAGGTGAACCGGAATGTGGGGGGCGTTGGCGACCAGTTCACCCCGTGCATCAAACAGTGCACAGGAAAAATCAAGTCGCTCGCGAATATTCACAGAGCGACTGCTTTGCCGAAGACGCTCCCCCATCTGCTCTGCAATCGCCATGAAACGATGCCGGAACAGTTCCGCCTGCAATGGGTCCTGATCTTTCGCTGCGGCCGACTGCTGAGCACGCCGCGATGGAACAAGGCGGCGAAGCACCAAGGCGGACTGGGAATCCACGGTGGCGACCCAATCCGCTTCCAACACAATGCAACCGGTCGCTTCCGCAAGGAGCGCCGGGCCGGTGACGGATTGGCCAGGTTGCAATGTTTCACGATCGAACACAGGCACCTCTCGCCAGCCGACACCGAGTTGATGCAGACGGGCTGCGGTGCCTGCCTTGGGCGCATCCAGCGATGGCATCACGTTGACCGCCACAGGAGGTTCGAACTGCTGCGGTGCCGCTAAATCCAACGTGACCATCTCCACCACCAGAGCCTGATCCAACCCAGCGCAGTAGCCGAACCGTCGCTGATGCAACTGTTGAAACTCCAGCTCCAGTTCACGGCTATCACTGTCCGGGGACCAGGACAGCATCAACGTCTGATCAGAGGAGCGATAACGCAGATCCAAACCGATCCAAGCGTTGGAGAGCGCTTGATCTGAATCGGCTAAATCGCCCTGTTCCATCAGTTGTTGACGGGCATCGCTCTCTAACTCAGCCACGACTGCGGGCAAGCTCTGCAAGAACTCGAAGGTCAACGGATGACCAAGATGACGTTGACGTCGTATCCGCTGGCGAGCCTGACCCATGCCGTAGGCCGATAACACCCCAGCCATGGGGTGCAACAAGACAGCAGGTAAACCCAACTCGTCTGCCAAGCGGCAAGCATGTTGACCAGCGGCACCGCCGTAAGCCACCAAAACGCCACCTCGTATGTCTTGACCGCGATGCAAAGAGACGCGACGGATCGCATCCGCCATCCGCTCAATCGTTAATTGCAGCGCTCCTTCCGCAAGCTGTTCAGGACTGCGCAACAAGGCCTCAGCAAGCGCAGCAAATTGATCCTGGACAACCTTCAGATCTGGCGGTTGATCAGCATGAGGGCCGAAGACAGCGGGGAATCGATCCAGCTGTAGGCGGCCGAGCAGCAGATTGGCATCGGTGATCGTGAGAGGCCCTCCAGCCCGATAACAGGCAGGTCCTGGGCGGGCACCAGCTGAACGTGGACCTACCTGGAGGCGGTCGCCTTCACGCTCTAAGACCGAGCCACCTCCAGCCGCGACGGTTTCAATCGGCAAACGGGTCGCAAGCAGCTGCAATCCAGCGATCTCGGTTTGCTCTTGCACCTGTCGCAATGAGGACTCTGAGGCGGAGGCGACACAGAACACATCGGTCGACGTGCCACCCATGTCGAACCCCAAAACAGGCACATGATCAAATCCAGACGCGCGCGCCGCTGCAATCGCCCCCACCATTCCCGCAGCAGGTCCAGACAGGATGGTGTCCTTGGCTAACAAACCATCTGGTGACTGGAGAGCTCCACTCGATGTCATCACCCGCAAAGGGGTGTCAGCCATGAGCCCCTTGCGAAGCTTGGACAGGTAGCCCTGCAACACAGGTGCGACCGCCGCCTCGACCAGAGCAGTCTGTCCGCGTGAAACCAAGCGCGGCTTAGCACTCACCTGATGGGAGCAGACCACGCTGGAAAAGCCCAAGTTCAACAACACATGGGCGGCGGCTCGCTCATGCATCGCGTTGCGTGAAGCATGCAGAAACGCCACGACGGCATGACGCACCCCTGAGGCCAAGACACGACGAAGCGAGATTTGAAGATCGTCATCACAAACGATTGGCTCCAGTTCCTGCCCCTGAGAATCGAGGCGACCGGGCATCTCCAACACAGTGCCAGCCAGAAAAGGGGCCAACGTTTGCTTCAGGGAAAACAGCTCGGGACGGTGCTGATCTCCAATACGCAACACATCGGCTAAGCCGACATTGGTCACCAGCAACAATTCCGCACCATCCCCTTCGAGTAGGGCATTGGTCGCGACGGTTGTCCCGATGCGCACACTATCGATCGCACCAAAGGGCAGACCCGAGGGCTGCTCAAGCTTCAACAGATCACGAATCGCTGCCACGGCTGGATCCGCACCAACGGGCACGGCATCAGTTAACAACTTGCGGACATGCAAGGAGCCGTCAGGGGCACAACCGACGAGATCGGTGAATGTGCCACCACGATCCACCCAAAATCGCCAACCCAATTGAGCGCAACGGGCAGAGCCATGAATCGCCTCTAGCGTCAGCTTGTTGTCGTCGCTCTCCATGTCACCCATCCGCCAGCGTCAGATTTCAGCAGTGCTACTGATCGTTGCCTCGGTCGCTGCCATTTTGCTGCCATTCGTCTCGGGCACACTGCTCACGATTGGAATAGGCGGCATTGCATTCGCTGCCGGCATCAGTCAACTCCTGCGTCTCGGCAATGACAACGCCAAAGGCAAGTTATTCCGATCATTGTCAGCTTTGCTTTATATCGGAGGGTCAATATTTATTTTAATTGATCCGATTGATAGTGAAATAAGTCTCACACTTTTTGCCGGTGTTGTGCTGCTGTTCGAAGGAATCATGGAACTGGCGAATGGTGCCACATCCCATCAACCTGCCGGCGGCCTCGTTGTTCTCGATGGCTTGGTGACCGCGATCATCGGACTACTCCTCGTCCTCGAATGGCCCACGGACAGCCTTTGGGCTCTCGGGACCTTCTTTGGCGTCGCCCTGTTCTTATCGGCCCTAAACATGCTGAAGACTGATCCGTCATCAGAAAGCTGAAGGCAATCAGGTCCAGACCTCGCCGCAGATGGAGAGACTCTCAACAGCCTGGGCCATTTTTCAGGGGCTCCTTTTAGAAGCGATGCCCTTTCTTTTGATGGGGGTCATCATTTCAGGGCTAGCCCGCTGGCTCGTCCCCCAAGGGGCCTGGATTGAACGGCTGCCCAAAAATCCATTGCTTGCACCCATCACTGGCGCCTTGATGGGTTTCGCCCTGCCGGCCTGTGAATGCGGCAATGTGCCTGTAGCCAGACGCCTCCTCGCCAGTGGAGCCCCCCTCGGCACGGCATTTGGATTTTTATTCGCAGCTCCAGTGCTCAATCCGATTGTGTTGGCGAGCACCTGGGCCGCCTTCCCGGATCAACAGTGGTTGTTGATTGCTCGACCACTGGGAGCATTTCTGCTGGCCATCCTGCTGAGTGTTCTGCTTGTGCAATTGCCAGAACAACAGCTTCTGGCAACGGCTCTTTTGAGTGAACGACGCATGAGCCAGCCCTTAAGTCAACTTGGGCTTTTGGAGCGCAACAGCGGCTTAATTGGTAACCAGCCCAGCTTGGCTGAACCAAGACTCAACAGCGACCGGCCACCACTGGGTCTGGTACTCGATCAAAGCAGCCGTGAATTCCTCGATTTACTCGCCTTGCTTGTGCTTGGCAGCGTGATTGCCGCGATCGTTCAAACCTGGCTCCCCCGCAGCTGGCTCTTGGCCGTGGGAGGTGCGCCAACCCTTTCAATCCTGGCGCTGATGCTGCTGGCGATTGTGGTGTCTGTCTGTTCCAGCGTTGATGCCTTCTTGGCCCTGGGATTCGCGGCCCAAGTCACCCCAGGGGCTCTCTTGGCCTTCCTGCTGCTTGGCCCAGTGGTCGATTTAAAACTGGCTGGACTATTCACGGTGCTCCTACGACCACGAGCGATTGCGATCACAGCCATCGCTGCCATTTGCGGAGTTCTACTAATCGGTCAATGGGTGAATCTTTGGCAGCTGTAAAAACCAAACCATGCACATCCCTACTCGTTCAAGCAAAGCACGCATCAACCCTTGAATGGCCCCATCATCGAACCCGCTCAGGACGCCCATGCCATCTTGGCGAGATCCAATCAGGTCTTTCTCCACACGATGACTTGTCAGTGTCCTGATCTTGCTCAAGACGAGCATTGAACAAGGTGAATTTCAATCATGATTCGGCTGGGATGGCAACAAAATTGAGCAGAGGAGTTCCCAAAATGCGACCAAAAACAAGTTCACAGACTCATACTTTGCCATCGCCGTTGTTTATCCACCAGCAATAGTACGATGAGCAGCAACTTCTCAAGCCACCAATGCTTTACTTTTTCACCGAATGATTAGGGGCTTTTTGCTATTGCTTTGGGGCTGGATTGTGCTGTGGAGTGTTCACTCTGGACGACTTGATCTTTTGCTCCGTGGCGTCTTTCACAGCTTGGTCGGCGTCTCAGGGCTTGTCCTTGCAGTGGCGGGCGTCGCCGTGGTGCAACGCAACCTGGATTCTTGGGACAAGCCCAGATGGCCATGGCTCGCCGCTGGCGCGATGGCCTTTCTTGTTCTGCTGTTACCGCCCAATCCCTCGTTCAGCGATTTGGCGTCGACCCGACCACAAGGTCTCCCAGAACCACCTGATCTTGCTTTTGTCCTACCACCAGAACAACGCACACTGACCGAGTGGGTCCGGCTGCTCCGTAGTCAACCAGATCCGGATCTTGTCGACGGAAATCCAGTCAATATCAGCGGTTTTGTTTTAAGCCGAAAGGGTCAGCCTCCCCAAATCGCCCGGCTCACAGTGCGCTGCTGCCTTGCCGATGCCACGCCGGCGGGGCTGCCGGTGGATTGGCCTCAAACGATGACACCACGGGTCAATCAGTGGCTCAAGATCAAGGGCAAAATGGGAGTTGAAACACATTTGGGGCAACGTCGGGCCATCGTGATCCCCGAGACAATCACCCCGATTCCGAGACCTAAGCGCCCTCTCGAACCATGACACGGCGCCTCTGGCTGCTGCTGCTCTTGGCTTGCGGCTTGGTTTTGGCACAACAACAGTTACTGCGTCACCGGCCACCTCGCCTGGTGAGGCGAATTCCCCAGCCGATTCACTCCGGGACTGCTGCCCTTGATCTGGCCTTCAGTCGTCCGATGCAGCGCCAGAGCATCGCGACATCGTCCAAGCTGCAGCCAGATTTCAGCCACCGCTGGCTCGGACAAGACAACCCGTTGCGTTTGGTCGTAGATGCACAACAAGGCATCACCGCTGCCATCGAACTCTCTCTTTCTGGAGAAGACCAGCGCGGCCAACACCTGACGAAACAGCGTTGGTGGTGGGATCCAAGACCATGGATTGTGGTCTCAAGAGCCGTCGACAGCGGTGAACAGCTGCAGCTGCTCGATCGTGCGGGTGACTGGATCCCTCTGAGCCCGATCTGGCCACAGATTCAGAACGTGGTGCCTTTCGGCAACGGGCGTGGAATTGCCTTAGTGAGCAGTAACGCTCGGGGAGAAGAGCGAATCTGGTGGCAACGGTTGACGCCACGCTCGATTGGCAATCGAGCCAGCGATTTAACGAGGCCGACAGCCCACAGGATGAAACCCCTGCTGGACAGGGATGTTCTCTTCGCCCATCTCAGCAGCAATCTGAACGGTGACCTGCTCGTTCAAACCGGAGGATTCACCCCAGGCAGTGAACGCATCGAACTGATCGAAGCGGACGGCACGCGACGCCAGCTCGATCTGTTGTCTTCTGGCCCAATGCAGTTACTACCGGCGGGGGGAGGACTGGTGGTACCGGCCTACAACGGCTTGACCTTGAGGCCGCTGATCGACACGGGGAAGCCCCCTCAAATGCTTCCAGGCAGTCGTGAGCTCGGGGCTTTCTGCGCCGCCTCTGGGCGCGCTGTCCTCATTCGTCACTGGCCTGACTATCGCCGGTCCATTGAATTGGTCATTCCTGGTCTTGCACCTCGACAATTGCACTTAAGTGAGCAAGCCGTTCTTGCCGTGGCTTGCGATAACAGCGGTCAGCGCATCTGGGCCGTACTGGGGCGCTGGCAAGGACAGAAGGGAGAGCACGAGATTGTGTTGATGGATGGGATCGGCAAGGTTTTACAACGTCGATCACTTGCTCCTTGGACATTAAAAGCTGGAACACCACTGCAGCTTGACCCCGTGAGCCGCCAGCTGCTGATGACCGTGACCCAAAAATCACTCGAGAATGGGAGAGCTGCATTACTCGATGCTGATTCTCTGGAATGGAATCAAGTCTTGCCAATCGCCATTCATGAAGCGCAATGGCTCACAGCTGGTTAACGAATAGCGTCATTGATTTTAAGAACGCTCAAGCTGAAGTCCAGCCGAATCAAAGTTAGCGATCATCCCTCAACATTCAAACAGCCAACAGAATTGGAATGATTGAATCAAACATCAGGAGAAGATCTCGAGACAATCAAAAGATTCAGCCTTCCAAGCCAAACATCGAGCGGCATGAAAACGATCAAACAAGAATGAAATCACAAAGCTTAAGCGATCGATCCTTATTCAAATCCGTTCACCGCGAGTCTCTAGGCTGCCATATTAATCCCTGAAAAGTCCGATCTCACCGCATAACCACGAGGAAAATCTACACGGTTAAAACAAGAATAAAAACTTTATTCGCTCGATTGCGACAATACTTTCAAGTTCATCCCATCAAGATCATTTTTGGATTGCAATGGGCAAAAAGGGAACAACTCAAACAACAACAATTAATCGCCCTCATCCACTGACCGACGATTAGGTTCTGCCAGCAGATGAGACGCGAGATGAACTCAGAAGCTGAATGTGACGCCTGTGCCGATATGGTGCTGCCAGCCTTGCCCCCAACCAGGCGCATCATCTGGACTGTATGTGGGTTGCCAGTGTGCAAACAGCTGGGCGTTGTCACTGAGTGGGAGAGAAATCTCGAGCTCACCAGCAAAATCGGTCCGCTGGTTTAAACCCGAGTAACTACCCGGCGTGTAAAAGCGCGGGCCAGCATCAATCGTGACATTGAGCAAATCGATATTGAATCCAATACCAATACGCGGGTCTGTGTAATTCCCGATCCAGGTTCCATCAGATTCCCAGCCTTGACGATGATCGAGGGACAGAAAGACACCATCAACGATATCTTCAATACCGTCACCAAGAGCAAAGTTCACATCCCCATCACCAAGCGCCCAAGTCACATTGGCCCCTAGTTCATTCTTAAGACCCTGAATGTCGTCTCCTTGATCTTGGGTGACGTAATAAGGATTCCAAGAAACAGCGAAACTCAGGCGATCGTTAGGTGCATAACGCACCTGCATGAAACCACGGATGTCGGTGCGCTTGTAGTCGGTGTCATGACCATGGGCGTGATCGTGGTGATCGTCATGTCCCTCATGATCATCATGGTCGTCATGATCCGCATGATCTGCGTGATCTGCGTGATCGTGATCATCATGATCGTCATGATCCGCATGATCGTGATCATCATGATCGTCATGATCCGCATGATCGTGATCATCATGGTCGTCATGATCTGCGTGATCGTGATCATCATGGTCGTCATGATCTGCGTGATCGTGATCATCATGCTCATCGTCATGATCTGCATGATCGTGATCATCATGCTCATCGCCATGATCATCATGGGTGTGAACCTTGCCATAAAAGTGCTCAGCTTCTCCCCAGACCAACGATGGGCCTACAGCCGCCTCAATCGTGAGACTGGCTCCATGACCCAGTCCCCACTCAAAAACACCTCCGAACAGACCATCCAAGGCGTAATGCTTAGGACTCCCCTCCAAATTGGTGTCAAAACCACCGTGACCCTCAACAGTGATCACAGGAGTGAAGTCGAACTCACCAGCTTCAAGCGCTTCATCCCCACCACCACCATGGGAGCCGTGAGCCAAAGCCTGAGGAGCTTGAACGAGTGGAACGAGAAGTAAAGCCAGCAACAACGTGCGGGTGCGAGACATCAGAGAAAACACGGAACGGAAGAGAAGGGAAGAGACAAAAAATGAGATGAATCAGCGAATGGCTTTCCAGCGCTCGGCCAGTTGTTCTGCAGTGACCTGATCACAGCTTCCACCTTGACCCTTCACCACAGTGCAGATGTTCAAAGTTGCTGTAGAAACCGATGTTTGACCTGGCGCAACACCCTCGGCGAAGAGAGGCTTGGAAGCGATTGGTAAACCAGTGCTACGGCTGATCCGCTTGAGGGTCTTCGTTGCGGGTAGCGAACCAGCAAAAATAGTTTTAGCGTCAGAAGCCTTCACCGCACTGGTAATTTTACGAAGGCTTGAGGGCCTCAGCACTCCACCAGTTGTATAACTATCAAGCATGGTGATTTGCTCAATGCCGTAGCGATCGGCGAGATGGCTATAGGCCTTGTGATCAGTCACTAAAACCCGATCATTTTTGGGGAGCGCATTGAATTGCGAGGCACCCCAACGACCAAGCGCGTTGAAGACTGATGCCGCTCTGACCGCACGAGCGGATAGCGCAGCTTGCTCACCCACAGGCAGAACAGGAGCCATGCTCTTAGCAACCACTGTCACCATCGCGGCAGAATTGGCTGGGTCGTGCCAAACGTGAGGATCATTCCCCTTGTAATTCGGCAACGCCACCTCTCCAACGGCAACAACCGTTCCTGAGCTGGTCATCTTCTTTGCTGCGGGTGTCAAACCAAAACCCGTGTGCAAGACCAATGCAGCCTTCGCCAAAGCCTGGCGGTCACTTGGCTTCAAGCGATAACTATGGGGATCTCCACCAGGTGGAATCAAGCAGGTCACCTGGGCAGCACTTCCAGCAAGAGTGCGGGCTAAATCACATAACGTGCCATCGACTGCGACTACAATTGGCTTTGCAGCTTGGGCGGAAATCGGTGCAACGCTGATCAGCAAAAGAGAAGACAGAGCGCCTCTGCTAAGCCAGGCCTGAACGAACACTGGACGAAAAATTGAGAATCATTATCATTTTGCTGGGAATAAGGGTGCGGCAAGCCCCAAATGACCGCATGATGAACTGAACCACCCAGCCCTGTGACAACTCCCCCTTTGTCCACCAACACATGCCTTCGGGCGAGGGACATTTGTTTCACATATGGCGGCCGGCAGGCCATCAAGAACGTCAACTTGGATCTTCAAACCGGAACGCTTAACGCCCTGGTTGGGCCCAATGGTGCCGGCAAATCAACCCTGCTTCACTTACTACAAGGGCGGCTCAATGCGAGTCAAGGCACAGTTGAATCCAAATGCAGCATTGCCTTAATGCCCCAGAGAGCAGCCATTGACTGGACCTTTCCGATCACAGTGACTCAGATGGTGAATCTCGGCCGCCCTGCTTTCTCTAAAAAGCAACGAGAGCCCCTAGAAGCAAACGAGGTATTGGGACGAGTCGGCATGAATGACATGGGAGCAAGGCGGTTGAGTCAACTCTCAGGCGGTCAGCAGCAACGGGTGCTTCTTGCTCGGGCTTTGATGCAGCAAACAGGGGTCCTACTTCTCGATGAACCCTGTAGTGCCATCGATCCACCAACCCGTGAATACCTGCTCATGGTGATGCGAGAGCAAGCCCAAACAGGCCAAACACTGTTGGTGAGCAGTCATGACTGGGGCAGCGCCCTAGATAGCTATGACAGGGTTGTCGTTCTCGATAACAAAGTCCTGGCTGATGGCACCCCAGATCAAGTGCGCAAAAAATTGAGCGACATGACATGCATGATGGGAAGTCATTGCTGTGATTGAACAAAACATTTGGTGGCTGACACCACTCATCTTGGCGTTATTGATCGGTTTAATTTGCCCGGCAACAGGGTCATTGTTGATCACCCAAAGGCGCATTTTATTGGCCAACCTGATGGCCCATTCTGTGTTACCCGGATTGGTGATCGCCTTGGCCTTCGAATTCGATCCGACCATTGGAGGGCTGATCAGTGGGCTGCTTGGAGCCTTACTCGCAGAGCGATTGAACCAACACTTCAAGGGTCGCGAAGAAGGGGCAATGAACACCGTTTTGGCCGGATTTACAGCCCTGGGCGTATTGCTCGTGCCCTTGCTGCAGGCTCGCGTCGACCTAGAAACCGTGTTATTCGGCGATCTTCTAGCTGCGAATAGCAGCGATCTAATTCGTACAGGCATCGCTGCCGCTGCTTTATTACTGCTGCTGCTGAGCCGATATCAAGATCTAGTCTTTCTCGGGGTTGATCCCGAAGGCGCAGTAGCAGCGAAACGCCCGGTAGCCCAGATCCGCTTTATTGCCATCGTCATTACAGCCCTGGTGGTGATCAGCGCGATTACAGCTGTTGGAATTGTGCTGGTGATCGCTTTGCTGTGCGCCCCAGTCCTGATTCACATTGAACGCAGCACGAGTTTACTCAATCTGATGTTGAGATCTGCAGGAACAGGTTTATTACTATGCGGAGGTGGCATGATGCTTGCGGTGCTTGGAGATTTACCACCTGGCCCTCTAATCGGTGTCATGTGCGTACTGCTATTGCTATTCAAAAAAAAATGAAATAAATCGCCTTGAAGGATGAAAAGCAGGGAAACAATCGAGATTATAAATACACATCAAATCAAATCCAGAAGAATCAAATCAGTAAAAACCAAAGGTCTAAAGACTGAACGTGAATCGCAAAAACGACATCAACAGCCAATAAAAATAGAACTACTTTTTCAATAATATCATCATAAGAGCAATGTCTAAAAAATCAAAAAACATTTCGAACAACCCTTAATCAACCAAATTTGACCTGAGAGCACGAACAGCACAATGTGTGCGGTTACGAGCATCAAGCTTAAACATCACTGCACTGACATGATCACGAGCGGTCGACTCACGTATCGTGAGTTCAACAGCGATCTCACGATTAGAAAGGCCTTGCACAATCAAACGCAGAACGTCATTTTCGCGCCGAGTAAGAGCAACCATAACAAGTAGAGCAATGTACATGGAAGTGGACATTTCAACTATCGCGAAACAATTGAAGCAAATCAGGCATAACCATGGTGAAACAAGCCATGAATGCTGGTGAAGATCCGGTGAAAACAAATAAAAACAATGAGTAACCGATACGATTCATGCTAAATTTATAGAGCAACTATCAATGAATTAAAGTGGCATTTTTCCTGAGTGATTCAAAATATTACGAATTAGAGCTTGATTCCAATGGCAATGTTGTATATGGCGATTCGTCCGGATGGAGTCTTATAGGACTAAATACTGAACGCATCCTCGACACGGTATGGAGCAAGTTGAAATACAGCCGTCCTGGTAGAAGAGTCATTGCTGATCAACAGTTGAGTGTTACAGGCAATATTTACTACCCCCATGAAGATTCTGAACGGGAAACAGAAAAGACAGATTTTTATCTTGATTTATGGGGTGAGTTCAATCTATCTATTCCTCAAAAAAGTGTTCCAGGCGAAAAAGACTTGAGTGGAGAAATCAATTCCTTTGAATGGGCAATTTTTCATTGGAACTCACAAGGGACAGATGCAGGAATAGAAAGTAGAATGAATGTTAATCTAGTTGAGAATATTGTGCAGGTTTCAGGAATGAAACTTGATTTAGAAAAGTTCCTGATAACATCAAACCCAAAGAAGCGCTTAAAAATGCTAACCAATGGCAATGATGTATTGGTTGGCAGTAACAGAGTTGATGCGCCCGATCACTTGATCGGCGGCAATGGAAAGGACTACCTGATCGGTCGACGTGGCGATGACATTCTTGAAGGCGGCAATGGTAAAGACACCTACTTCCTTTCCGGATCAGTAGGAGATCGAACAGTGATCGGCTTTGAAAAAGATAAGGACAAACTAGAGATCAAAAATGCAAACTATACGATCAAAAATTTCAATGAAGATTCAGTGCTAACGGTCAAGAAGGCCTCTTATTTATTCAAGGGCGTCGACAATCTCACTACTGATGATATTCTCTTAGTTGAGTCTCCTACTATTGATGGGCCAACCAGCGTGATCGCATCATGACAAAACGGCGGCAATGACAATGAGTGAAGCCAAATGATAAATTCTATCGCTTAAACACAACAAAAGTCACTCATGTATCAATGTTAGATGTAATCCATTCGGAGTAGCATAACTCTTCAATAACAAAGCAACCAATCAATCCAAAGGCATACACAAAACTCTGCAAGAGTAGAAGCCATCAATAAAAAGCTGGCTAAGGATTTCGTTGGTCAGCAGAAGAGCAAGAGCTAACAAAAATAGATTTCGAGCTAAAGAATCAAGCAAAAGAAATCAAATGAGCCTTTAAAAGCAAAATCATTTGAAGAGAAAGAGTGCACTCAAGAAAAAATATCATCTTGCAAACCAAGGGGAGATCTAAGACCCTTCAGCACAGCATAAATATAGTCGTCATCTCCGATGTATGCCTTTTTCCCTTCAACCCAGCAATAGACATCCTGAAGATTTGATGCGTCAATACGATCAAATCCAGGCAGAAAATCCTTAATCACAACATAGCCATATTCATCCAAAACGACAGTATCGTAACCCGGTCCAGTTCTAACGATATCCTTTTTCCGATTAAACTCTCCGGGATAGATGATATCGTCACCAGCCTTAGCGTTTATTTTGTCATCACCTGCATACGCATAAATCTCATCATTGCCATTGGTCCCTTTGAGCTTATCTTTTTTATTTCCTCCTTTGATGAGAGTGGGAGCAAAGGACGTGCCTTGATTTGATGTCTGAGGGATGAGAGATGGAGATGATGCAATTGGTACTTGTGTTGTGGTTGATTCCGATATTGCAAGTGGTGTTTGAACACCCCAAATTGATTGTAGTGCCTGTAAATCAAGCGTCGAGTACCATGTTCGCCACTGGCCATCATCTCCTTCGTTATAAGACATCACTGTATCCGCAGTGTCCCAATCTGAGTTAAATCCATCGCCTTCTGGGTGATCGATACCAAGCGCATGACCGATCTCATGAACGATTGTATTTTTATCGTTAGAGGTAAATGTGCTGAGTTTGTCGTCTGAATCCTTCCAAAGAATCTCAACCCAATCATCGTTAAAATACGTTGTGCCTAAATCATCATCTTGCCAATCAGTATTTGAATCGGCAAAGTAAAGTTCAATATCTGCCTCTTGATAGTCAGAAGTTTCTCGAAAGGATACTGGAAGAATTCGATCTAATCGCTGAAAGGTATTAACAATAAAATTGAGCCGGTCACCCGACAGACCAATCGTCGTAAAAACAAACTCATCATCATCTCCTTCTTTAACAGTAACTTCCCAATCCTCCTTCTCTATAAAATAAGTCAGGACTGCAGAGTCGGTGTCATAAATCGTTCCGTCCGGATCAAGGATAGAGTTTATTCTAAAAGTCATGTTTAAAAGGAAGTTAATTAGCGGAGCAACAGCTCATGCATTATTTATAGCACAATGACCATCGGCAAGACAATCACTTGCTCATATCAAAGGCTCGGGTTACGAGTACAATCAGATTGCAAGCAAAATAATACCCAGATCAATTTACACCGAAGGAGAAACAAAATATAAATCATATATCACCATCAATTGATATGCTTAATCCTGCGAGCAGGTGCAATCATAGATCAATATTAAAGCCAAATCTAAAGTCAATTAGCAGGAACTGTAAACTCCGTAAAGGTCGTAATCGACCCAGTTTTAGAGCGGAGAACAACACCATTCCCTCGAATGTCCCATATGCCAGGAGTCAGATCCATTCGCCCCTCCCCGTCCTTACTGAATATTTCCACCGTGCCACTACGCCAGAAGACATAAGAAGCATTGTAACCGTCGGAGAATTTCACATCGACAACCTGATGTCCTCTGGAGTTGGTTCGAACAGCTCTGGTATAGGAGAAGGTCTCTAGTTTATCTGGTGTTTTGTAGCTTTGGAACGTTGCTTCACCTGAATTAGATGATGCAATCGAAGGACCATTTGATTCAGACGGAGCAGATGGGACCGATGATATTGGTGCTGGAAGAATAGGAGCTTTTGGTGGTGCCATAGGAGTGGGGTTTGGAACAGTTAATGACGGAGAGTTAGGTGTTGATTCCGAATGAGATGGAGTAGTTAATGCCTCTGGTGAGACTGGTTGAGCACTGTTTGAATCCGAGCTATTGTCAGATTGAGAGCCAATAACCAGTGTCGTCACCAATGCGATCAAACCTATAAGTCCAGTCATAGCTATTATTCCACAAATAATTAATATTTTCTTCAGTGACACTTCGGACAAAGTATTAACAGAATTGGGCGCAGAGAGTGAATTGTCATTGTTCTCATCAAAACAATCAGCAGAAGAAGGGCTATCATCAAAGTCATCAGACATGATCGGAGCCTGTATGCATCAAGACATTTAGGATAATTCATCTCCACTTCGACGCAACAATAAACAGCTATAAATCTTAAATTACTTGAGGACTAACTTCATGCATTATTGCAAAATAGAGTAAATTTTCCAAGTAGATGGCACTCTCATGTGAACATCTCGATGTAAAACCAAGGGTGAATGTACTCGTCACATGAGATAATAAGGAAGCATGACAAAGCATGCCAATGAAAATGCTTCTCTCTTCTCTAGCCATTTACTCCATACTGATAAATACTTTTGCATCAAACCCAGTACAAGCAAATCAATCCAACCAGAGAAAGCCGCAAGAACCAGAGGTCAAGAGATACAATCAACCGTCTAAATGTATCGACGCCGCAAAGAAAGTCACGTACAAATACGCAACACCGAGTGGTAAACCTTCAGGTCGTAAAAGCAAAAATGGCCATTACACATACATTGAAGGCTATTATTTAGAACGTGGCAAGATAATCCAAGTTAGCCAACGCATGAACAGCAATCCTAGCTCATACTTGAACAATGATTTAATCAACGACGCAGAATGCATCATTAGGTCCTACGATTTAAAGATACTATTTGATAAAATATAAATGCAGTTATGAATAGTGTTCAAAAAGAAAGTGAGTGAGGTAAAGCTAGCGCCTCAGACAACAAAATAGCCTTAAAGCCAAACGGGATCAAAAGATCAGAAGTGGGAAGACATGGCACGACACGCTCCCTGGCAATAAACTCGTTATAATCAAAAAAAATGTAAAATCTGGACACCATCTCGTGGTCATCCTACATAGCAATTGTGGTAAGAGTTTAGCCTAGAAGGTGGCATCGAAAGGTCACGTACCGGTCAAAATAGAGCAAAGAAACACAATTGTCGCTGTATAGACTTAATCATGATCAAAAGAATTCAAG
>MDSW01046619.1_pt1 | contig 33735 bp, 30 predicted proteins | sample 811171 | NCBI WGS metagenome assembly MDSW01 (sample SAMN05326641, study PRJNA326480) | marine metagenome | isolation source: seawater | place: Atlantic Ocean: North West | collected 2012 | reverse complement strand
ATATGCGAAGTTAAACTTGCAAAATTTTCTGGGAAAGTCGGGATAAGTGCATATATACACCAATACAAACTTATCCATATGGGCATTTGAATTACCAATGGCCCCAAACAACCTAATGGACTAATTCCTTCTTCTTTATAGATTCGCATAGTTTCTTGACCTCTTTTCTGCGAATCATTAGCATATTTCTTTTGAATTGCCTGCAATCTAGGTCCGAGTACCGCAAGTTTTTTTGTAGAACGTATTTGTTTAAGTCTTAAAGGTAACATTATGAGATTTACTATTAATGTAAACACAATAATTGTTAGGCCAAAATTATTACCTAAAAATGTATATAATATTATTAAGCTATTTAGCATTGGATCAAATATTAATGAATTCCATAAATCTCCCATAATACCTCTATTTCTCAGTTACTGATAAACAGCCTATTGTATCTTTTTGTAAATCTTTTTTACATAAGAATTTTTTTTCACTCGAGTGAAAATACATGGTTCTGTCTATTACCAATGGTTCCGAAGGGATACCTTCCCATGCTTCATCAGAGCCATGTTTAACAGGAGAAAGCTCCACAGTATTACCGGATTGGAAAGAACTTAAAGAAATTTCCCATATATTACCCGAAATAGAATCAACAATTATCATTGTGTCGTCCATTAATACCGGAGAACTTGTAATTAAAATATCTTCGCCAGCTTTCTGACCTCTATTTTTCAATTGAACTGATGTCATATTTTTCTTTCGTCCAGAAGTATCTATTTCAAATTGATACAATCTACCATTTGTAGTAACAGTATATATCTTATTATCACTAATCAATGAACCTGCCCAAAATCTTCCACTAGCTTTATTACTATCGTCAAATAACGTAGTAATAATTGATCCATCTTTTTTATTAATCACATAAATATTTCTATCAAGAGAAGTAACTATAAACATTCCAGATTGTACAGATGGTTTAGAAATTAAAGCGGATTTACTTTCTGTCTGAAAAAAATTGGCATTGGGTATTTTAGTACTCCCATCATAAACATCTAATGCATATACCGAGCCATCTAATGAAGATAAATACACCTTACCAGAATCAACTAGAGGTGAATCATAGATTGAACCTAATACTGACTCGGGTTGGCATATTCCAGTCGTAACTTTTCCGTTATAACACCACTTTATATTTCCAGTATCAGTATTTATTGCAAGAATAAAACCTTTTGATGTCCCCATCAAAGCTAATCCATCATGGACAGTAATATTGCCAATCAAAGTATCAGGCTGGTGTCTGGTTCCAAAACTTAAAAAACTAAAAAATCCACCACCAGAACTATCTTTAGATAATGGATCTATAAAATTACACCACTTCAAGCTTAAGTCAGGATAACTCAGTCCTACTACTAGGCCGGTATAATATCCAACAACTAAGGTATTATTATTAGCACTATATGCAGGTGTGCTATAAATAGCATTTCCTGCCATATCTAAATAGTCAGAGTCGCAATTCTGATGACTGTCCTCAGGTGAAAATTTTGCAGCAGGTCTTTGATTTTCAGATTCCCCACTAACTGGAAGTAAATTAGTATCAACAACAAAAACCATACCTTTTTCGGACATACTTATGATTGAGTCTTCTACTAAGATTGGGCTTGCCCAGCCATAATCTGCAGAGAATCTATCACTATCACAACCTGATAATATCACTAGTGAAATTATCATCAAATAGGTTAATATTTTTTTCTTTTTAAGCATAGTTGAGAGGTTTAAATTAATTGTGTTACTTCGGAATTGGGTCATATCCTTTTCCGCCTAATGGGTTACATCTTAGTAGTCTTTTCACTGTCAATAAAATACCCTTAAATGCACCAAATTTTTTTATAGCTTCAATAGAATATTCAGAACATGTTGGTTCATATCTGCATACTGAAGGTAAATATGGCGATATTCCGTTTTGATATACCCTAATTATTTTTATTACTAATAATGCCAATTTATTTCACTTATCATTTATAGGTTCACTGTAGTAATTCCAATTTACTACAAATTTTTTTGAGATCTTCCATTAATTCATCATAACTAGTATTTTTTATACCTACTTTTGCTACGACAACTATGTCCCATCCTGGTTCCAATTTAAAATCACCAATTATATTTTTCAATCTTCTTTTTACCAAATTTCTAGAAACTGCAGTTCCGATCCTCTTGCTTATTGAATATCCGACCCTTGTAGTTGTTTGAGAATTTCTCTTAATCTTTACTCTCATATATCTACTAGAATAACCATAATTGAGACTATGGACAGATTTAAACTCCACCGTTTTTTTTATGGTCTTGTACATAAAATACCAATAAGTAAAATTATTATACGAAACAATACAGGATTAATTAAGTGGGGTTATACAGTAAGCGAATGACGACCCTTAGTGCGTCGACGACTCAATACAGCTCGACCACCCTTAGTGCTCATTCTACTTCGAAAACCATGCACTCTAAGTCTTCTACGTTTTTTTGGTTGATAAGTTCTCTTTGGCATAACAAAATAACAAAAAATATAAAATTTACCAACGAATTATAGTTTCTATATATATATTATGTCAATTAATGTAACATAGTATCTCTTGTGAATTTCGAAATCATTTACATAAATATAAGTTGAAATGGCATCAAAAAGAAAAAAAAGAATAGATTTTCTTATTCATGAATTGAATTTTGCAAATTCTAGATCTCACGCACAAGCTTTAATTATGGCAGGAAAAGTTTATGTTAATGATCAAAAAATAACCAAACCAGGTACATTATTTGACCCTGATATTTCTAGCATCAGAGTTAGTCAATCAAAAAAGTTTGTCAGTCGAGGAGGGGAGAAACTCCAACACGCCTTAGATATATTTCATATTGAAGCAACAGAAACTATAGCTCTTGATATTGGATCATCTACAGGAGGATTTACTGATTGTTTACTGCAAAATGGATCATCTAAAGTTTATGCTGTAGATGTTGGTAAAAACCAGTTAGACTACAAACTACGAATAAATCCCAGAGTTGTAACGATGGAAGGAATTAATGCAAGACATCCATTTGATTTAGATGAAAAAGTAGATTTAATTACCATGGATGTTTCATTCATATCAGCGCGTCTATTATTAAAAAGTATTTCTTGCCATTTAAAAAATCAGGGTTCAATAATATGGCTCCTAAAACCTCAATTTGAAGCTAAAAAAGAAGAGGTTGGGAAAAAAGGACTTATAAAAAATTATCAAACACATTCACTAATTATTGGAAGATTAACAAATTGGCTAGTAAATAATCAATTTACAATTAAAAATATCACCTCGTCCCCAATAAAAGGTCAAACTGGAAATAAAGAATTTTTGGTACATCTAAAACTTAATGAATACTTTCAACCCGATGTTTGATTTCAAAAATAAAGTTAAATAATTTATCAAGAGTATCTATATTTGTCTGATTATGAACCTTACAATTTAAACTTCTATTTTTAACACTAATATCAAGTTCTTTATTACTTTCCAATATGTACTTTAAAGAGTTTATTGTTTGGTCGAATCGAATATGATATGTATTTTTATTTAATATAATAGAATTAATTCCACACTGAAAACTCATTAATCGAAGACGTGCAACCGTAAATAAATTCTCGAATTCTGTAGGAATTTGACCATACTTATCAATAATTGAGACCTTAAGTTCATGTAATTCTGAATTACTATCAACTTCTGCTAAATCATTATAAAGTGAAATACGTGTGGAAACTTCCGGAATAAATTCTGTAGGAATTAATGCATTTAAGTTTAACTTTAAATGTGGGCCTTGTTGTCCTGCATCTTCAAATAATTTTGTGTCTTTACTATCAACTAGTTCTTGTCCTTTTACTTTTTTCATTGCATGAGAAATCATTTTCATATAAAGATCAAAACCTATTGTTGTAATATGCCCACTCTGCTTCTTACCAAGAACTTGTCCTGCTCCACGGATTTCTAAATCTCTACTAGCTACTCGGTAACCAGAGCCTATGTCAGAAGATGCCAAAATAGTATCAAGTCTTGCTTGTGCAGGTGGGGTAATGATTTTAAATTCTGGAATTGTAAAATATGCATATCCTTGTCTATAACTTCTGCCAATTCTACCCCTTAACTGATATAGTTGTGCAAGACCAAAACGATCAGCATTATCTACAATTAATGTATTTACTGAGGGTAAATCTAAACCGGACTCTATTATTGTAGTACACACTAATATATCGAATTTTTTGGCTACAAAATCAGTCATAACTTTATCTAAACTCTCTGGTAACATTCTTCCATGAGCTACCCCAACTCGTAAATTTGGTATTAATTTTTGTAACTTACTTGCAATCATTTGAATAGAGTGAACTCTATTATGCAAATAATACACTTGGCCTTGTCGAGATAATTCTCTATTTATTGCCTCTGTGATTAATTCATCATTCTCTTCTGATACAAAAGTTTTAACTGGTAATCTATATTCTGGTGCAGTATCTATCGTACTCATATCTTTCAAACCTGACATTGTCATACTCAGTGTTCTGGGTATAGGAGTTGCACTCATAGATAAATAGTCGACCCCCAAACGCATTTCCTTCAACCGATCTTTTTGAAATACTCCAAATCGATGTTCTTCATCAACGATAACTAAACCTAAATTTTTTAATTTTATATCTTTTTGCAATAATCTATGAGTTCCTATACAAATATCAACTTGCCCATTTGATAAATCATTAATTATTTGTTTTTGTTCACTTTTAGGAACTAATCTACTTAACATTTTGATCTCTATAGGATATGGCTTTAATCGATTTACAAATGTCTCAAAATGTTGTGTCGCTAATACAGTTGTTGGTACTAGAATTATAACTTGAGATCCCGAGTCTACCGCTTTAAATGCTGATCGCAGAGCTACTTCTGTTTTTCCAAACCCTACATCACCACAAATTAATCTATCCATAGGAGTAGTAGATTCCATGTCCGCTTTTACTTCATCAATAACTCTTACTTGATCTTCAGTTTCAATATACGGAAAAGAATCTTCTAACTCTCTTTGCCATAAACTATCACTGGGGAAACTTTTTCCTTTGGCTAAATTCCTCTGGGCATATAAATCTAGTAAATCTTTAGCGATCTCCATCGTATCTTCTTCTACTTGTGCTTTAGTTCTCTTCCATTCCATTGTTGATAATCTTGATAAAGATGGGTTTGCTCCATTGGATCCCTTATATAAACTGACTCTGTGAGACATATGTGTTGGAACATAAATCTTTCCTTTATCTGCATACTGTAAAACCATATATTCTTCACCATCTCCATATTCACTCATTACAGTAGTCCCAATAAACTTCCCAATACCATGATCTATATGTACAACGAAAGAATTTATACTAAAATCGTCAAGAGATACTGAAGATACTCCTCTAGTTTTATTTCCTCTAACTAATATATTTCTTTCTTTACTGTATCCAAAGATTACATCGTCACTAATTATTGATATTTGCTCTTCTTGCTCTATTATTAAACCATCTTTTAAATTACCTTCAGCTATTGTTACTATATTTTTCCTCAAGGAATTTGTTTGATCTGTTAATACTTCATAAGGAATTTCATATTCGTGAAATAATTCTTTGATTCTATTTAAATAGGAGGATATAACAATCACTACACCAGATTTAATTTTTACCTTTATATCACGTATCAACCTATCAAATTGATTTTGATACGATAAAATGGGCTTGATAGGAACATTAAATCCTCTTGATTGAATCTCTTTTATATCTACAACCTTATCAAGTCCTTCTACTTTTCGACTAAATTCAGTATGGGAGAAGTAAGGAGATTGAAAATTATCAGGTATACGGTTTGATTTTGTGTAGGTATTTTGACGATTAAATATTTCTTCATATAATTCAAAATATTTCTCAAGTATTTTTTCTTTCCCATCAATAATTACCAAACCATCATCTGCAAAGTAATCTAACAGCGAACTATTATTGTATATACCTGCATAAAAATCTGGGAATTCAAAATTATTATTAAATACTTCACTTGGAACTTGTTTGATATTTTGAATTTCCTGCTTATATTCAATTTGACCACCAAAATATTCAATAGATTCCTTACTTGTTGGGAAAACCACTTCGCTTGTAGGATAAATTGTAATATCACTTAGAACTTCCAAAGAAGTTTGGGTATTGGTATCAAAACTACGCAAACTTACTACTTCATTACCCCAGAATTCAATACGAATAGGCTTTTGGTAGATAGGACAAAATATGTCTACAATTCCACCTCTTTGACTACATTGTCCTTCCATTTCAGTAAACTTACTCAATTTATAACCAAATTGTAGTAGTAGAAATAATAAATCTTTGATTGATAATGAAGTTCCTTCGGTTATAACTACACTTTTTTCTTTCATTTCAGAAGGACTGATTATTTTATTGGTAATAGCAGAAATTGGAGCAACAACTATAGGAGGATATTGATTTTTATTTGATGCAATGATTGCAGATAAAGCCTTAGATCTTTGTGTATAAGTCATAGAGTTAATATGTAAAAACTCGAATGGTATATTTTCAAGCGGAGGATAATAAAATACATTGTTTTCAGAGCCTGTAATCATTAATAAATCATTGACTAAGGTTTCTGCTCGATTTACATCACGAGTGATATACAAAATAGGTTTTTTAAATCTAACATTTAAGGAATTAAACAAAAGGGATCTGCCACAATCAGGTACTGAGACCTCTGTGTAAAGATTGGTTTTTAATAAGTCGAGCAGACTTAAATACCAGTCAGAACTATTAAATAGTTCTAACAATTTGTGAAACACTATGTATCTCCTGTTGACTCGGTATTTACGTTGTTTTACAGTTTGTATTACTACTCTATACTAATGTCACAAATTTACCAAGAGGAACAAAACATGGACGTAAAAAAAGAAACTATCGGATTTATTGGATTAGGAATTATGGGACTACCAATGGCAAAAAATCTAATTAAAAGTAATTTTAACCTCATTGTGTATAACCGAACTCAATCAAAAACTAAGGAACTTGATGAATTGGGAGCTCGTATTGCTAAAAATCCACAAGAAGTTGCGGAAAATTCCAAATGTATAATTACTATGCTTACAGACTCTCCGGATGTAGAACAAATAATTCTCGGAAAAAATGGAGTTATTCACGGTATACAATCAAACAGTATTATTATTGATATGAGTACAATTTCCCCAAAGGTAACTCGAAATATTAACGAGGAATTAGGAAAACATCAAAGCTCATTATTGGATGCTCCCGTTAGTGGAGGTTCTTGGGGAGCTATAGAAGGTACACTTTCAATAATGATCGGAGGCAGCGATGACGATTTTAAAACTTGTTTACCCGTATTTGAAGCAATGGGGAAAAATATAATACATACCGGCTCATCTGGTATGGGACAAACCACTAAGCTCGTAAATCAAATATTAGTAGCAGGTACTATGAATGCTGTTGCTGAAGCCATGGTTTTTGCTGCAAAATCAGGGGCAGATTTATCTACAACTATTCAAGCTGTCGGCGGTGGTGCTGCAGCTTCCTGGCAATTAAATACATTAGGACCTAAGCTCATAAACGGAGATTTTGATCCAGGATTTATGATCAAACTACAGCAAAAAGACCTAAGATTAATTATAGAATCAGCTCAAGAATTAAACGTAGCAATACCTGGCACATCACTAGTTAGTCAACTATTTGCCGGACTTTTAAGTCAAGGCTTGGGAGACGAAGGTACACAGGCATTAGTAAAAGCACATGAACAACTTTCAAACGTCAAAGCACGAATAAATTAAGGAGTATCTTGAACAACACTACCGTCGGAATAATTAGTCCTGGAGACATGGGGCACGCTGTTGGAGCACAACTTATCAATAACAATGTAAATGTAATTACTGCGTTAGAAGGAAGAAGTGAAAGAACTAAGTCATTAGCTAAATATGCAAAAATACAAGATGTAGGAACCTTTACTAATTTAGTAAAAGATTCTGATTTGATTATATCTATATTAGTTCCTTCACAAGCCATACCTTTTGCTAAAACAATTTCAGATTCGATCAAATCTTTAGATAAATCGATTTATTTTGCAGATTGCAATGCTATAGCGCCACAAACAACCAAAAAAATATCTGAATATTTTCAAGACACCTCTGCTATTTTTATTGATGGAGGTATTATTGGAGGACCTCCAACAGAAAATTATCAACCAGTTTTTTATACTAGTGGACCAGATACAACACCTTTAGATAGCCTAAATGGCAAGGGTATCCGAGTTACTAACATAGGCTCTGAAATTGGACAAGCTTCTGCTATTAAAATGTGTTATGCCGGTATGACTAAGGGTACTATTGCTCTTAATATTTCTGTTTTATCTACAGCCAAAATTTTGGGAGTATATGACAGTCTTATTGCTGAGTTTAGTAAAAGTCAGTCTGAAATGTTAAAACGAATGAAAGGTATGAGTGAAGTTCATACTAAATCAAATAGATGGATCGGTGAAATGTTAGAAATCAGTTCTACTTTTGAGTCTGCAAATCTGAGTGGAATGTTTCATAAAGCAGCAGCAGACACATATGACTTTGTAAGCAAAACTGAAATTGCACTCAATGAAACACCTGAAAATTACAAAGAAGATCGCTCATTAGAAGAATTGATTGATATTTTTTCAAAATATCTTCAAGAATAATTTATCGTTCAGCCCATTCATGTATGATTTTTTCATCTCTCTTAAAAGCTAAAATAGGTAATTTGTCTAAGGGAAATGTTTGTATACTTTGAACCTCTAAATTATCAGTTCTTTCTCCACCAACGGTATGACCACTATATACAATAAGTATAATTGGATCCTCTTTCTGGGAATATACGCCAACGAGTTTATCAAGTTCGACAATATAGCCAGTCTCTTCAAAAACTTCACGTATTGCAGCATCTTCTACTTTTTCGCCTCTATCAACAAAACCTGCTGGAAAAGTCCACTTACCTCTTTGGGGTTCCAAATTTCTCTTGATTAATAAGATTTCTGATTCAATAGTAAATAAAACACCAGTAACTACCTTTGGATCTATAAATTCCATACGATCACAATTAGTACAAAAAAACCTATTGGTATTCTCAAAAGGTTTCAGTATCATTTCATTAGCACATGAAGAGCAATATTTTACAGTAGACATGAATTTAAATCTAATACAATTTTTAGTTAAAATTTATATTACTCCCATCATATTATAAGAAGTTAGAAAAAACATCCTCTAGAGGTTTGACACCTTTATATTGGGATTGATACAATTCATACCTGCTGGACATTTTTTTCATGAATTTCATTCAAAGGATTCTTGTGGGTAATGAAGTACAAATAATTCAAGACACTTGGATTGCTATTTTAGTAGCAACATTATTTGGAGTTATTTCTATTTTAGGTATGTTTATAGCATCATTCATATTATCACCCAAAAAAAAATCTATCGATAAACTAGTTACCTATGAAAACGGAATACGACCCACACCTTTTTCCTGGTCTCAAATCCATGTACGATACTACATATTTGGAATTTTATTTCTTATATTCGATGTCGAAGCAGTTTTTATATTTCCTTGGGCTGCAGTTTTCAATGAAATTAAAGAAAATGTTAATGGTGAATTTACAGTAGCATTAGCAAATTTAGTATTTTATGAAATGATGGTTTTCATTGGCATACTAATTCTTGGAATTGTATATGCCTGGAAAAAAGGAGTTCTACAATGGAAATAAATCGAATGAAACCCGAATCTTGGACTCCTAAAAGAGATCATAAACTCTCAATTCCTCTTATACCAACAAGTAATGATAACTGGGAAACACCTGAATCAATAAGTTCCGGCAATGTTCCAGCACAAAGTCTTCTTCAAAAATCTGGAGCACCTGGTGTTATTACTGCAAAAATTGATCAATTATTAGCCCTCGCTAGGACATCTTCTTTATGGCCTTTAACGTTTGGACTAGCTTGTTGTGCAATTGAAATGATGAGTACATATATGGGGCACCATGATCTTGATAGATTTGGCGTAACGCCATGGCCTTCACCAAGGCAATCTGATGTAATGATTGTTGCTGGTACGGTGGTTAAAAAAATGGCAAAACCAATTCAACTACTTTATGAACAAATGCCTGAACCAAAATGGGTGATTGCAATGGGAAGTTGTGCAACAAATGGTGGACCTTATTACCGATCTTATTCCGTTGTTATGGGGGTAGATCATATTATCCCGGTGGACGTCTATGTTCCAGGTTGCCCGCCAAGACCAGAAGCATTAATGGAAGGAATATTAAGATTACAGGAAAAAATTAAACAGGACGCTAGAAGAAATGGCTGAAGAAGAAATAACTAAATCAGTATCCGAAGAAGAAATTTCTGAAGAGTTAGATCCAATAATTGTGGAAAGAATATCTATACTCGAAAATATTCTCAGTTCATATGATATTAGTATTACTTCTTTTCTTGGTGAAATAAACATTCACATCGGAAGAACTGATGTTATTGATATTCTTACAATTCTCAAAAATTCCCCTGAAACATTGTGTAATTTATTCCTTTGTTTGAGTATTGTTGATTACGAAGATAGATTTGAAGCTGTGTATCACCTGCAATCTACAACCCTTAACCATAGATATGTAGTTAAATCCAGCTTAGATAAAGATAAGCCCTTAATTTCATCATGCATAAGTTTGTGGAAGGGATCTGACTGGTATGAAAGAGAAGGACATGATTTATTCGGAGTTATTTTTGAGGGACACCCAAATCTGTCCCCTCTTCTTTTGTATGAAGAATTTGAAGGATATCCAGGAAGAAAAGACTTTCCTTTTAACGACTACAAAGAATGGTAATGTATGACTAATCAACAAAGCTTAAATAGTGTAGATATGCTACTGAATATGGGGCCACAACACCCATCTACTCATGGCGTTTTTAGAATGGTCCTTCAAATAGATGGAGAACGTGTTATAGATGTGGAACCTTATATAGGTTATCTACATCGTGGATCAGAAAAATTATCCGAAGGAGAACAATATGCACAAATCGTTACTCTTTTTGATCGGTTAGACTATTTAGCTAATTTCAACAATGAGCTTGTTTTTTGTATGGCAGTTGAAAAATTAATGGGGGTTGAAATCCCTGAAAGAGCAGAATATATAAGAGTAATTTTATGTGAACTCAATCGCATATCTAGCCATTTCCTTTTCTACGGCACTATGGGAATGGATGCTGGCGCAAGTACCCCAATATTATACGGATTCAGAGATAGAGAAAAAATCCAATCTTTATTTGAGTCTGTAAGTGGTGCAAGAATGATGCATAATTACTTCAGAATAGGTGGAGTTAAAGAAGACTTACCTACTGATTTTTTTGAAAAAATATATTGGTTATTAGAAGAAATAAAACAAGGGGTCGATCAAGCTGATAGTCTACTATCCTTTAATGAAATATTCCTAAATCGAACAAGAAATATTGGATTAATAAACGCTGAAGATGCGATAGATTTTGGACTAACTGGACCAAACTTACGAGCATCAGGAGTTTCATATGATTTGAGAAAAAATGATCCTTATTCTATTTATGACAGGTTTGATTTTGATATTCCAGTAGGTGACCGTGGAGATGTTTGGGATAGATATTTTGTGAGAATTCAAGAAATACGAGAGTCAATTAAAATTATTGAACAAGCTTTGAAGCAAATACCTGATGGAGAAATTACAGCAAATGTTAGAAGAATAGCACGACCTCCAGAGGGTGATATTTTTGTGCATGCTGAAAATCCCCGTGGTGACTTTGGTGTATATTTAGTTAGTGATGGTTCAGATAAACCTTACAGATTAAAAATTCGTCCTCCATCATTTTGCAACTTGATGGCCTTGAGACATATGATGAGAAATGCCTATGTATCTGATTCTGTTATGATTTTAGGTTCAATAGATATTGTATTAGGTGAAGTAGACCGATGAGTATTATAGACCTTTTCTTGCTACAAATAAAAATTATTACACTTTTTGGTGGTTTGACAATAGTGGTTTTATCTTTGGTGTGGCTCGAGCGCAGAGTCTTGGGTAAAATACAACGAAGAATAGGACCTAACCGTGTAGGGCCACAAGGACTTTTACAACCACTTGCAGACGGTATAAAACTGTTAGTGAAAGAAGACATAATCCCAGAGTCTGCAGATAAATGGATTTATTGGCTTGCCCCAATCATTGTTTTTGTACCTCCATTTGTTATATGGGTCACAATACCCTTAGCTAGCGACAATTCTATACTAGCAGTAAATAATATGCATCTAGGTTTGCTTTTTGTAATAGCCTTAACAGTTGTTTCAATAACTGGATTAGTTATGGCAGGATGGGGATCTGCTAATAAATATGCAATACTCGGAGGATTACGATCAACAGCACAGCTGATTAGTTATGAAATACCTATAATTATGGTCGCTATTTCTGTATTAATAATATGCCAAACTACTGATTTAAAAGAAATTGTTGATCAGCAAAATGTCATTCCATATGTAGTTTACCTTCCATTAGGCCTTCTGCTTTTCTTTATAGCAGGCATTGCTGAGGTTGGAAGAATTCCTTTTGATATATATCATGCTGAATCTGAAATTGTTGGAGGCCCATTTGTAGAATATAGTGGAGCTCATTGGTCTGTTTTCTATTTGGCTGAATACATCCAAACTTTCACTATCGCAGTTTTAATTACACTTCTATTCCTTGGTGGGTGGCATATACCGTTTATATCGTTAGAAGAAAATATAGTGTTAGGCTTCTTTGTAACAATTATAAAATCATATGCAGTTATATTAATCATATTTTGGTTTCGTGGTACTTTTCCAAGAATGAGAATAGACCAACTTATGTCTTTCGCCTGGAAAGTTTTGATACCTTTATCATTTGCAAATGTAATATTTTCTTCAATAGTTATTTTTTACGATATACCTCTTTTAGTATTGTCGATTATTAATATTTTGATAACCGTTCTTATGGGATATGTCTTGTACAACAAATTTACAACTCCTGCAAAAATAGATGCAGAAGAAATGTTACGTAAAGCTAGAAATTATAAATTACCAGAGGGAATATAAATGTTAAGTAGTATAAAAGGTTTAATGACTACGATTTCGGAATTTTTCAGACCTATTGTAACAGCACAATATCCTGAAAAGCATTTACCTATAGCGGATCGATACATGGGATTCCCAGTTCTTATGTATGATGGTGCTGTTGATGAACCCTATTGTACCGGATGCATGGTATGTGTAAGAAACTGTCCTACGGGATGCATGAGTGCGATAATGAAAGATAATCCAAAAAATGAATCTGGGGAAAGTAAGCGAAGAAAAATAATTGATGAATTTGAAATCAACTTAGGACGCTGTATATTATGTGGAATTTGTGTAGATGTTTGTAATTTTGATGCAATTGAAATGAGTCATCAACACGAATTATCAGTCGTCAACCGAAATGGTAATAGGGCAAATTTACAACAACTTCTAGAAATGGGTAAAAATTACCAAGAAGAAACGAACTGGGCCCCACCAGTTAAAGTAACAAAGGAATCTAAAGAATAAGATGAACAGCTTACTAGTTTTTTATATATTAAGCTCAATTATAACTATTTCAGCAATTGGTGTGGTTACAAGTCGTCATGTTGTCCATGCGACATTTTATCTATTAATTAGCTTATTTGGTATAGCTGGAGTATATGTAGTTTTGCTTTCACAATTTTTGGCAATAGTACAAATTTTACTTTATGGCGGTGCGATAATTATTGTTATACTTTTCGCATTAATGCTCACTAATATTTCTGATTTTAATTTTCAAGTTGAAAACAAACACTGGAAATATTCTCTTGTAGCTTCAATTTTATTTTTCATAACAGGGACTATTGCCTTCATCACTACTGGTGGAAATACAGTAACCGGAACTCTAGGTACAGATATGAGAAATATTGGTATAGAACTTTTTTCATATTGGGGAATTCCTTTTGAAATTGTATCAGTTATTTTGTTAGTAGCTCTGATTGGAGCAATAGTTGTATCAAATACAGAAAGTAATAAATAATGGGTGAATTAAGTCTTATACACATTCAAATCACAAGTATTGTATTATTTTCTATCGGTATCTATGGAGTTCTTTCACGCAGAAATGCAGTACTGATTTTACTCGCAATAGAACTCATGCTTAATGCTGTAAATCTCAATTTGATTGGAGTTAGCGCATTTTTAGATCAATCAAGATTTTTAGGGCATATCCTCATAATTTTCATCATAACAATTGCTGCAGCAGAAGTAGGATTAGCTTTAGCTATTGTCTTAAAACTTTATAAAGAAAAACGAAATACTGATGTCGATAAACTCGATGTTTTGAAATGGTAACAATCTACCGAAGGAAATAAATTAATGGAAATAAATGAAGCAGCTTTGCAAGCTCCAAGCAATCTGGGAATAGTATGGTGGGCACCTATCCTCTATATAATCTCTTTTGTTATTTTAGGACTATTAAGTAGAACCAAAATTAAATATACCTATTTTATTCCAATTATAGTTTCATTTATTAGTATTGGAATTTTCATAACTGTTTTTAGCACTTATGTAACACATACATGGGAACGTTATGGATGTGACATTATAGGAGTTTGTTGGAATGGTATCGATCCTTGGTTTGTTATTGGTGATATAAAAATGCATTTTGGAGCAATCATTGATGGCCTTACAGTGACAATGTTGGGATTGATAAGTATTGTTGGTTCCTTGGTCATTATTTATTCAGTATCATATATGCATGATGATCCAAGAAAAACCTGGTATTTTTCTTGTATATCGTTTTTTATTGCAGCAATGCTATTCCTCGTTTTAGCAAACAATCTACTTCTAATTTATGTGGCATGGGAATTAGTAGGTTTAGGATCATACCTCCTTATTGGGTTTTGGTACGGGAAACAAACTGCAGTCGATGCAGCAAAAAAAGCATTTATCACCACCCGAATAGGCGATGTTGGTTTAATGATTGGTATTTTAATTTTAGGCACTAATTTTACAACCAGTAGTGGTTCAATTGGAACCTTCCATATTCCTGACATTATTAATGCAGCTCAACAAGGAATGTATAGCACGTCTGAACTTAATTGGGCTTGTCTGCTAATTTTCCTTGGCGCAATGGGTAAATCAGCTCAATTTCCTCTACATATATGGCTACCAGACGCTATGGAGGGACCAACACCTGTCAGTGCATTAATTCATGCAGCCACAATGGTTACCGCTGGTATCTACCTTACGGCCAGGTTATATCCCCTATATGAAATTTCTACTATAGCCCTTACTGTTGTGACAATTATAGGCCTCATTACTGCTATCATTGCTGCATCAATGGCATTGGTAATGAATGATCTGAAAAAAATTCTTGCTTATTCAACAGTTAGCCATTTGGGATTAATGATTTTTGGTATAGGTACAGGTGGATATGCAGCAGCTATGTTGCATCTGGTAGCTCATGGATTTTCAAAAGCCCTCTTATTTCTTTCTGCTGGTAATATTATGCATTCCTTGCACGAAGAAACAGACATACGGAAAATGGGGAATCTTAGACATTATATGCCGATAACTACTATTTGTTTTCTTATTGGTGCACTTTCATTATCTGGTATTCCACCCCTTAGTGGCTACTTTAGTAAAGATATGCTCCTTCATGGTGTAACACATGGAAAAATAGATTTTACAAATATTTATTTCATACTGAGCTTAGGATTTATTTTTCTAAGTTCCCTTTATATGACAAGGGTATTTATACTAGTATTTTGGTCTAAATCAACAACAGAATACAAAGATATTCATGAGGCACCAAAGACTATGAATATTCCTATCATAATTCTTACATTTTTCAGTGTCGTTTTTGGCATTATAACGTGTTTAATTTATCAAGATACGCTGTTTGATATTATGCATTTGGTTACATGGGGTTTTCTTGAAGATCCGCTTCATTTTGAATTTGATTTGATACTAACAATCCTTTCAGTTGGATTCGCACTAAGTGGTATTATTGCAGGATATTTTTTATATCAAGAAAATTATGTAACCAAATCTGTATTCCATTCTGGATTATTTAAATCATTAAATAATCTTATTTCACGTAAATATTATTTAGATGATGCATATAATTGGATAGTTACAAATATCGTCAACAAAATAACGACTATTGTATCCTATGTTGATCGAGTATTTGTAAATGACATTGGAATAAATAGTCCTGGAGAAGCTATTCGAGCAACTTCAAATAAATTACGGTATATTCAAACTGGAAAAGTATATAACTATGCCCTCTTTATTGTGCTGAGCATATCTGTAATTGTACTTATCTGGATATTTATTGAAACTGGTAAAATCTTATAGGAGAACTCATTGGATAGTTGGATATTACCTTTAATACTTATCGTACCCGTACTAACACTACTGGCTATATTGTTTATACCCAAAAATAATGATGGAACTATAAAAAATATAACCATTTTTGGTTCAGCTATTTCTGGGATTCTTTCCTTATACGTCTTTATGGCATATGCTCAAACCAGAGATCCAAATCAATTCGATTTTTCTATGGTTTGGTTTCGCAATTTATCTATTCGACTAGATTTTGGCGTAGATGGTATATCGGCATTAATGGTTTTATTAGTTGGAATTGTATATCTAACTGGAACTCTTATTTCGTGTAAAATAACTGAAAGAATAAAAGAGTTTTTTATTTTATATATCTTATTAATTATCGGCGTCTATGGCGTATTTATCTCACAAGACCTCTTCTTCTTCTTCTTCTTCTATGAATTGGCAGTCGTCCCAATGTATTTACTAATTGCCGTTTGGGGTAGCAGTTCAGACTTTAAAACATTTACAAGAACAAAAGAATATGGGGCATTAAAATTAATGCTTGTCCTGGTAGCAAGTAGCGTACTTATTTGGATTGGAATTTTATCCACATTCATTGTTGCTAATCAAAATAGCTTCTTATTTAAAGACTTAATAGATGCTAATATTGGAAATGATTTCCAGATTTTTATTTTTCCATTCTTTTTAATCGGTTTTGGAGTTTTGGCCGGGTTATGGCCTTTTCACACATGGTCACCAGATGGACATGTTGCTGCGCCAACTTCTGTGAGTATGGTTCATGCAGGGATATTAATGAAATTGGGAGCATATGGAATTTTACGAAGTATAGAATTTTTACCTGTAGGTGCTCAAGAATGGATGTGGCTTTTACTAATTCTAGGTACAATAAACGTAGTGTATGGAGCCTTGTCAGCCATGGCTCAAAATGATCTTAAATATGTCATTGGTTATAGTAGTGTAAGTCATATGGGCTATGTCTTGATGGGACTAGCAACTTTGAATGTGATTGGTACAGCCGGATCAGTTTTACAAATGTTTTCTCATGGAATAATGACAGCATTATTTTTCGCATTAGTAGGAGTAATATACGAACGAACGCATAGTAGGGATATAGAAACACTTGATGGTTTAATCAAACCTATGGGTATTACCGGTACCTTGTTCGTTATTGCTGGCTTAACGTCTCTTGGCCTACCAGGATTGAGTGGATTTGTTGCAGAATTATTTATATTTATTGGAGTATTTCAAACAAACCCTTTCATGGCAATATTAGGTGTCATAGGAGCCGCTATAACTGCTATATATATCCTACGATTAATTGCTAGAATATTTTTTGGTACTGTTTCCGAAAAATGGGCAAATTTACCTGACATTAGTAAATTTGAATTAATACCATCTGTAATTCTTGTATTCTTTATAATATTTATGGGTGTTTTACCAATCTATTTTATTGATGCTGTGGATGAATCAGTAAAACAATTAATTAACTCATATTTGTCAAACTTTGTAGTTGGATAACACATGGAAAATATAACAAACAATTTATCATACCTTATACCTGAAATTATAATTACCGTACTTGGATTTATAATAATAGGCATTGGAATTTTTACCCGTATAAGAAATAAATTTGTACTCCCTTTTGTTTCAATCAGTGGGCTGATTTTTACTGCGATTTACATTACATTCTTCTTTAATTTTGGCAATATTCATATACTATCAACAACAGATCACAACCAAATGAATGACTTGTTTATATACGGGGGTTTATTAAAATTAGACTCATTTTCCTTGCTTTTTAAATTTATATTTATCATTCTTGGTGTTTTCATAATCCTTATGTCAATCGATTATGTTGATAAATATGTAAACCATGAAGGTGAATTTTATGGACTAATCATCCTTTCAATTGCCGGTATGATGATAATGTCTGCTGCAAATGAATTACTAACTGCCTACATTGGTCTAGAGTTACTAAGTTTTAGTTTATATATATTAGTTTCGCTAGGAAATGACCCTGAAAAAACAAATGAATCGAGTATTAAATATATTTTACTCGGCGGATTTACTTCAGCATTAGTTCTTTATGGTATAAGTCAAATTTATACAGAACTTGTTAAAAATGATATTGTTAACCCTACTTTCTTTTCATCAATAGGAATATATGCTACTCAATACGAAAACTTCCCGCCACTTTTCATTTTTGGACTATTCCTCTTAATCACAGGTCTCGGATTTAAAATTGCTGCGGTTCCATTTCACACATGGGCTCCAGATATTTATGAAGGTGCACCATTACCAATAGCAGGATATTTAGCTACTGCATCAAAACTTGCTGGAATAGCTTTGATCCTTAGAATTTTCGCTGAAATTTTTGAAGGTTCACATTCAAGTCTCATTATAATTGTTGCCATTTTGGCAATTCTAACAATGTCCTTAGGTAACATTACAGCTATAGCCCAAACAAAATATCGAAGACTTATAGCATATTCAGGAATCAGCCATATGGGATATATACTAGTTGGATTAGCTACAAATACAATAGATTCCTATAGTGCAGTAATACTACATTCAATAGGATATGCGTTTTCCGGGTTGCTGATATTTGGTGTTTTAATTTCTTTTTATAATAGAACTAATAAAGAAAACATTAGTGATTTATCAGGGTTATATAAAACAAATTCATTCCTTGCACTTTGTTTAACTATTGCGTTGTTATCAACAGCAGGTTTGCCATTTTTTGTAGGTTTTATATCCAAGTTTTATCTATTTTTGGCAGCCGTTGAACAAGACTTATTATGGCTTGTTATCATTGCCTTAATAAATAGTCTGATTTCTCTCTATTACTATTTAATGGTAATAAAAGAAATGTATGTAAATGAACCTGATGACATACAAGTAATCTCTACAAACAAGATAGAAAAATTAGTATTAATTACGTCATTAATTGGTGTAATTGGTCTAGGAATTTATCCTGAAATAATTATGGATGCAATTAACAGTGCTTCAATTTCAGTTTTTATACGATAAACAAGGGATAATATGTCAGATACCTTCCAGATAAAATCAATAATTGCTCAAGAAATTTTAGATTCCAGGTCTAATCCAACTATAAAAGTATCAGTAACATTATCTGATAATACTGTGGGTACTGCTAATGTTCCTTCCGGAGCAAGTACTGGCGCACATGAAGCAATTGAGCTGAGGGATAACGATCAACATAGGTTTTCTGGTAAAGGAGTCTTAAAAGCAGTCTCTAATGTAAACAACATCATTGCAAATAAACTAAATGGTATGAAGTTTTTAAATACTGAAGATATTGATAAAACACTCATCGATTTAGATGGAACCGAGAATAAAGCTAATTTGGGAGCAAATGCTATTTTAGGTGTATCACTTGCAACAATTCATGCTATTTCAAATTCAAGCGGTATTCCTCTATATCAATACATTTCAAATATAACCAATAGTACTATGTCTCTTCCAGTGCCAATGTTCAATATTTTGAATGGAGGAAGTCATGCTTCCAACTCCACAGATATTCAGGAATTCATGATCATCCCTTCAGGATTAAACTCCTTTAGCGAAGCTCTACAATTTGGAGCAGAAACCTACCAATCACTCAAATCTTTACTTTCTCAAGAAGGTAAATCGACTAATGTAGGGGATGAAGGCGGATTTGCTCCAGAAATGAAATCTAATCAAGCCGCAATAGAAATTATTTTAAAAGCTGTAGAAAATGCTGGTTATAAGATAGGAAAAGATTGTTATTTAGGGCTAGACATCGCTGCTTCTGAGTTCTATAAAGATTCAAAATATCACCTTAAAAAAGATAACTTAGATTTAGATAGTGATGAAATGGTCAACTATTTAATTAACTTAGTTAATTTATATCCTATTTTAAGTATTGAAGATGGATTAGCAGAAGATGATTGGAACGGATGGGCCAATTTAACACATCAAATTGGAAGTAAAATCCAGTTAGTTGGGGATGACTTATATACTACTAATGTCGCGAGACTGACAAAAGGTATTAATGAAATGAGTAGTAATTCTATTCTTATCAAATTTAATCAAATTGGAAGTATAACCGAAACTTTTAATACGATAGAATTAGCAAAAAATGCAAAATGGACTAATGTCATTAGTCATAGATCTGGTGAAACGGAAGATACAACTATTGCCGATTTGTCAGTAGGAACTGGTGCTGGGCAAATAAAAACTGGAGCGCCAGCAAGAAGTGAAAGAGTTGCAAAATATAATCGATTATTAAGTATTGAAGACGAGTTAAAAGGAAGTGTATCATACGCAGGGAAGTCTGCGTTTCCTTTTTTATCATAATAATAAGGATTAAAACATGGTAACAAAAATAGGTATTAATGGGTTTGGGAGGATTGGTAGACAAATACTTAGAGTTATAATGGAACAATACCAAAGTGACCTAGAGGTAGTATCTATCAACGACGGTGGGAGTATCGAAACCAATGCTCACTTATTCAAATATGACAGTACCTATGGGACTTATAATGGAACAGTTACCCATAACGAAAATATTCTCGAAATAGATGGTCATAAAATAGCTAAAACAAGTGACCGCAACCCTATGAATTTAGATTGGTCTAAATATGGCGTTGACATAGTCGTAGAATCCACAGGAAACCTTACTGATAGAGAAAGTGCATCAACACATCTGAATAGTGGTGCGAAAACAGTATTAATTACCGCTCCTGCCTCTAATGCAGACCTGACAATGGTTTTAGGAGTAAATGAAAATGAGTATGATCCGAAAAAACATAAAATATTATCTAATGCATCTTGTACTACAAATTGTGCAGCTCCATTAGTGAAAGTTCTTCATGATAATTTCAGTATCAACCAAGGTCTAATGACAACAGTACATTCTTATACAAATGATCAAAAAGTACTCGATGGGAATCATAAAGATTTACGAAGGGCAAGAACAGCAGCAGGGAATATAATTCCAACCTCTACTGGCGCAGCCAAAACATGTGCGGTCGTCATGCCAGAATTGCAAGGTAAGGTACACGGTGTTGCACTACGAGTCCCTACACAAACAGTTTCAGTTGTCGATTTCGTAGCAACTTTAGAAAAAAAAGTAACCCCTGAGGATATAAACCAAGCTTATAAAAATGCTGCTGAAACTTCTATGGCTGGTATAATTGATTACTGTGACGAACCATTAGTATCTAGTGACTTTCGAGGCAGCCCTTATAGTTGTATCTTTGATTCGTTATCTACAATGGTATTAGGTAATTCAATGGTTAAAATATTAGGTTGGTATGATAATGAATGGGGATATTCATGCAGAACAGCTGAAATGTTAAAATTTATTGCTACTAAATAAACCAAATACCCTAGGCTTGATAAAACCTGGTGATTAACTGGAAAAATAAATCAATCAAAAATAATGCCGGATTCATAAATAAATCTATAATAATTACAATAATAATTATAGGTTTCCTAATACGCTTGTATGGTTTGAATTGGGATAGTGGTTATTATTTCCATCCTGATGAACGATCTATCTATATGCGCGTTGACTGTATGCATAAGGTTCTCATGAGTTCTTTGGGATATCTTGATTGTGTCAAATCAGCACCATTTGATTTAACAGAACCTGGTTTTCCTTCAATACAAACATTTTTTAGTAGCGATAAAAGTCCTTTTAATCCACATTGGTTTCCGTTAGGAAGTGCAATAATTTACCTATTATTGATTTTTAAAATGCTTCTTTCTCCTTTTATATCTCTCGGTGTTTATGACCTTTATCTCATAGGTAGATCGCTTTCAATAATTGCCGATATAGGCTCCATGGTATTTATATATATAATTACAAAAAATATTTTTGGGGTTAGGGCCGCATTGTTATCACTTGTACTATTTGCCTTCTTACCTACAAGCATACAACATAGTCACTACTATAGACCCGAACCTTTTTCGGTTCTATTTATTCTAGCCAGCTTTTGGTCTATGCTTAAGCTATATGATAAACAATCACTCAAACACTATTTTCTGGTTGGCCTTTGTATAGGTCTCGCCCTTTCTTTTAAAATCAGTGCCCTATCATTAGGGATACCACTTTCAATTTTGTTTGTTATGTTTCTTGTCTCTAAAATTGATTCAGCATCAATTACGTTTCAATTATATCAAGTTAAGTTATTTACAATAACAGGAATTGTCATTGCGTCTACCTATGTAGTTATAAATCCCTATTCAATATTGGATTTTGAAGAATTTTGGGAATGGAATACCAGAGAAATTAATATTATAAATACGGCAGGTATCGTTCCATATACCATTCAATATTTGAATACACCAAATTTTATTTATGAATTTCTCCAAACAACTAAATGGAACATTGGCATACTTACTGGTATTACCTTATGGGTATTATTTCTATCTGCAATAATTTATAACTTTAGATATCCAAAAATCACTGAAATTCTTCTTTTAGTTTGGGGATTTGCTTATTTCATAACCATTGCAACAGTAGAAGTTAAATTTACTCGATATATGTATCCTCTTATACCCATAATGATAATTATAGGTTCAGGATATTTATTTAAAGTACAACATTATCTAAATCAAAAAAAGAATGTTTTACATACAGTTTTTCCGTTAGTAATTGCAATACTTGCTACATCGTCAGTTTTATATGGCCTAGCATACACCAATATTTATACAAATGATCATAGTGCTGTTCAGGCAAGTAAATGGATTAATGAAAATATTCCAAAAGGAACGAAAATTATAAATGATAATCACTGGGATGAGTCAATCCCTGATATTTATGGGTATCAGATAAAACAAATACCTATATTCGAATCTGACACACAAGATAAAGGATTTAATATAGCAATGGATTTGTCATCGTCTGAGTATGTGATCTTTTACAGTAATAGAACCTATAATGCAATATTTAATAATTCATCCCAATATCCAATTAGTGCTTCATATTACAATAGCCTTTTTAATGGTGAGTTAGGATATTCACTAGTTAAATCAATTACTCAATACCCAGAAATTTTAGGGGTACATTTTCAACACGATACTTTTTCCATCAATAACATACCTACACCTATTGGTTTCCCAACTGATGATGGTTCAGGTCTATATTTAAATCTTGGTTATGGTGACAACGACATTGTGAATTATGACCATCCAGTAGTACTGATTTTTGAAAATATCCAAAAATATAAACCAGATAGAATATATCAAACTATCTATAGTGGGCGAACCAATTACCCATCAGAACTAAGTTCTATGCTTACTACTGAAGACAGAATAACGAATAGTAACAGTGGAACTTGGGATACTATTTTTCCTAAAAATCTTTTAGTTGAAAAATTACCTGTTTTATCATGGTTTATCTTATTAGAAATTTTGACACTTCTTTTTTTACCTATATCTTTAATAATCTTTCGCGGTTTACCAGATAAAGGATTTGGAATCAATAAATTACTTTCACTATTTATAATCGCATACATTACATGGATATTTGTTTATTTAAATATCCTTACATTTACAATGTCCTCGATAATATTAATCGTGGTTATACTTGGCGCTATTTCAATAAGAGTTTTTTATAAAAACAAAAACTATATAGTCACAACAATTAAAAATAATATCAAAATATTTGTTATAGAAGATTTGATATTTCTTTCAGCCTTTGCATTATTTGTACTAATTCGATGGTTTAATCCCGATTTATGGCATCCATATTTAGGAGGGGAAAAACCAATGGATTTTGCCTATCTGAATGCAATTATAAAATCTACAACAATGCCTCCATACGATCCATGGTTTGCAGGTGGTTATATCAATTATTATTATTTTGGACAGTTTTTTATAGCTGTATACATTGTCCTTTCTGGTATTGTTACAGAAATCGCGTACAATCTCGCTATCCCAACTTTGTATGCATTTACGGCAATTCTCTCGTTCTCAATTGGATATAATATTTATTCTCTTTACCGTGAAAAAATACATCTCAACAAATCATCTTTATTTGCAGGTTTTATTACTCTATTTCTCATAACATTATCAGGTAATTTTGGAATACTTTTTCAAATTATTGAAAATCCAAGTTATCTTATGAACCCAACACGATTTGACTGGTGGGGACCAAGTAGAATGATGGAACCTCAGTTCAGTATCACAGAATTCCCTTTTTGGACATTTCTATTTGCTGATTTGCATGCTCACTTAATCGCTCTTCCGTTCACCATATTAACGATACTTCTAGGTTTGAATGTTTGCACTCACTTACTAAAACAAGAGAAAATTTATACGAGACAATTTATTGCTAGTTTTTTATCGTTTGGATTAATATTAGGTTCACTTTCGGTTATTAACACCTGGGATTATCCAATCTATTTAGTTATTTCCTTATTTTTTATATTCATCGGACTCTTTACTTCACTATCATTACTTCAACAAACAATCACAAAACTGATTTTAATATCAATTACTCTCACTAGTATCTCTTACCTGTTATATCTACCATATCATTTGGATAGTACAATCTACACGTCAGGATTCCACCTTAGTAATGAACAAACAAATATTTCCGATTTTCTATCAATATATGGATTTTTTCTTTTCATATTTCTTTCATATTTTCTTCTGAAAACACTGAATTTTTACGTGTCTTTATCTATCCCCAAAAACCTCATTATCCCAATTAGTATTATTCTCATTTCAACAATTATTGTGATTCTCTCTTTTACACTTTATTTTGGATATTTTACTGTTGGAATTATTCTCATTTTAATAATAATGCTTAAATTAATGATTCCAGATTTATATATGAATTCCTTAGGCAATCGATATTATTTATTTCCCTTATTTTTCATATTACTTTCATTAGGTATTTGTATTTTTGTAGATATATTTACTATCGATAATGATATTAATCGAATGAATACAGTCTTCAAGTTCTACAATCAAGCATGGATTCTCTTTTCTATTGGATCTGCATTTTTACTCACTATACTACTGGAATCTATAAAATCTAAATTAATATTAAATAACCGAATCATTACATTCTTTTGGATATTTTTACTTGGATGTTTTGTTATAAATGCATCTTTGTTTGCAGTATTTGGTACAACATCCAGAGTAAACAACCGATTTACGACAGAATTTAAAAGTTTAAATGGTATGGAATTTATGAAATATGCTACGTATACAGATACTAAAGCACCTCTCTGGAAACCTGAAATGGATGGATTGGATTTAAATAATGATTTAGAAGGCATCATGTGGATCCGAGATAATATTCCTGGATCACCTGTTATTGCAGAGGCTACTACTGAGCCTCATAGATATATGTGGGGTAACCGTATATCGATATATACTGGAAATCCTACAGTTATAGGTTGGGGATGGCACCAAACACAACAAAGAACATCGAGGGAATCTATTGAAGAAATAAATACGAGAATCCAAGATGTGAAAGTTTTCTTTTCAACAGAAAATAAAAAATTGGCACAAGATATTGCAGAAAAATATACTATTGAATATATATATGTTGGTGAATTAGAAAAAATTTATTACCCCAAAGAGGGTTTAGATAAATTTGATTTTATGATTCAGCAAGGATTCAAGAAAATTTATTATAAAAATGGTTTCTCAGTTTATAAAATCAAAAAACCATAATTATTATTCATCTTCTTGAACTAAAGCTTTTTCCCATGTTAGGTATTTAAGCATAAGTTCTCGATTCCCCAGCGGGTGAACAAAAACATCATCTGGATAATTGTATTTTGTATTATCATCAGCGGTTAGTGGATAGTTTTTAGACTTCCAGTCCTCTAAACCACCACTTAAAACCACAGTATTACTATATCCTAAATCTTCTAATATCTTTGTAGAAAGAGAAGATCGAAGTCCATCATTGCAAACTAATATTATCTTCTCCACTTTATTGGAGACCACAGTTTCTATATATAATTCTAACCAATCCTTTGGAAGCCAATACGAATTTTCAATATGGCCTTCATTATAATTTGTACTATTCCCCAAAAATAAAAGCGTCTGGTTTTCATTGTTATTTATACTCTCAAGTAAATCATTTGAACTAATAGATTTATAATCTGCAGGAAGACCTAAGTTAGGTTTTGAAAATTCTACACTATACCTGAATTCATCACTAGAGCATTCATTCATACCACCCAAAACCACTTGGATATTGTCATACCCCATTCTTTTTAACCAATATGCAGCAACTGTCGACCGAGTCATATCATTACAAACTAGAATAACTTGTGCATTTTTCACACCGATAGTTTCATCAGTACGCTGAATTAACTGCCCACCTGCCATCCAATCGAATCCTGATAAATGAGACTGTTTATATTCAGATTCGGTTCTAACGTCAACAAAATAGATATTATTTTCAATATTTTGATTAAAAAGATTTTTCAGTTCAACTTGATCGATGGTTTGTATCCCATTTTGTTTACGCATATTTTCAGCTAATTCTTGAGCAAGTTTCTTAAAATCCGCATTTGTATCAACAAAATCTTCTACATCATTATCGTATTGAAGTTCGTACCCTGCTAATAACCAGCCCATGGTGCCATCTTTTAAAGAAAGAATGTCCTTATAGCCTAAAGAATGCATTAAGCTTGCCCCAATAATACTTCTTGTCCTACCACCACAATGGATTACTATTTGACCATCAAATTCTTTATCCAATTCTGGAACTCTATTTATTAGTTCTCCATTTGGAATACTTATACTATTTGGCATAGTTGCTCTTGAGTATTCTTCAGGAGTTCTCGTATCAATTAATAATAGCTTTTCTCCATTTTCTATCTTTTCAAAAAGTTCTTCCGGTGTTATTTCGGGAGGATCATCAGTATGCAAAACTTGCTCACCAAAGACTTTACTTGGGACATTCATGCCTTCAGTATACGAATATCCTTCAGTTATCCATTTATCTAACCCACCCTCTAAAACTAATACATTTGAATATCCCATATGGGAAAGTTGTGATACCGAATAAAAAGATCTTTTAGAGTCACTATCATTTAATATAATTTTTGTATGTTTGTACGGGATTAAACGTGGTAGTTGAAATTCAAGATCAGACCTAGGAATCGAGCTTGAACCTAAAATATGTTTCTCGTTAAATTCTGCCTTTGAACGTACATCAAGTAAACAAAAATCAGTACTTTTAATTATTAATTCCGATAAGTCTTCACAGCTTAAATAATTCACTTTATTCATAATAATTTAGACCTCTTTAAACTTTGGATATGAACCAAATACTCTTATCTGACTTGTTTGTTTTCTTAATTTCTCCATCACTGGTTTGATATTATCGTCATTTTGATGACCATCAAAATCAATTAAAAATATATATTGACCCAAACCTTCTCTGGAGGGTCGAGATTCGATTTTAATCAAATTGATATCATTAGATGCAAAAATACCTATAGTATCGTATAGCTGTCCTGGTTTATCCACGTCATAACTAAAACATAGTGAAGTTTTATCTGAACCAGTTGAATCTGTAAAATCATTTCCCAAAACAACAAATCTAGTTACATTCGATGAATTATCTTGAATACTTTTGTTTAAGATTTTCATGCCATAAAGTTCAGCTGAACCTAAGTTTCCTATAGCTGCCCCATTAGAGTCACCTTTAATTTGTTCTACAGCTGAAGCTGTGCTTAAAGAAGCTACTAAATTTGCATTCGGAAAATTAGCTTCAAGAAATACCCTACATTGTGCTAATGCTTGAGGATGAGAATATATATTTTTTACATCATCAACATTAGTGTTTGGATCAATAATGAAATGATGCTCTATTTTAATTATCACTTCATCGCAAATAATTAATGATGGATCATGTATTAATAAATCCAGAGTATCTACAACCGAACCATTTAAACTATTTTCAATAGGTAAAACAGCAAGATCACTATCGATATTCACCGAGTCATATACTGCACGAAAGCTAGATTGTGGTATCAAATTAGCTTTGGAATCATACAATTGTGCAGCTAGTTCAGTAAAAGTTCCAGCTGGACCTAAATATGATATGTTTCGAACCATAAAATCTCCTACATTGTAAGCCAATTATTTAAAACTCTTATAGAGTCTTCATCTCCAATAAATACTAATTCATCTCCAATATCGATAGTTGTATCATCATCAATGTTTTTTGAATTTCCACGTCCATCTATCATCATTAAAATAGATGTGTCTTGTGGCAAGTGTATATCATTTATTTTAATACCAATAACATTACTTTCTAACTCAACGTGAACACGAAATATTTTTCGTTGTGAATTTTCTGATAAAGGCATTTCAAAAAATGATGGTTTATGTGCATCAGGAATACTCTCTTCTAAATCCTGGAGTATTACATCAGTGTGGTTAATAATGACATCAACACCCAATTGTTTAAATAAGTTCTCATTTTCTGGATTATTTACTAGAGCTATGGTTTTAGGAATATTAAATGATAATTTTGCAACTTGGCACCCAATTAAATTAGAAGAGTCATCGCCTGTTACTGCAATTAATAAATCTGCTCTTCTAACTCCGGCTTTTTCCAAGCTAGCAGGGTTTGTCCCATCAGCCTGTAAGGCTATACTTCCAAAAGCATTAACTACTGAAGTATAACGAACCCCGTCAGGTTCAAACACCAAAACTTCATTACCGCTTGCTAAAAGCTCCGATACTAAGTTATATCCAATTGTTCCACATCCTAATATTAAGACGTACATATATTTCCTTTACTTCATCTTATTGAATCCAGAACAATATCAGATATTAAGCCTGTAGTACTAATAACATTTAAACCTAACTTACGATATATTCCATCTTTTTTTGGATCAGAAACTAAACATAATATGGTTTTCACGTTATATAATGACTTTACTTTTTGTGAAGCCAATATATTTCGATTGTCATTAGGTTCTAATGCTAAAAATATATCACTTTCTGTTATGCCAACACCCTCTAAATCAGTCGAAACAGTGCCGTCTCCTATTATTGTTTTGATATTTTCGGTTTCATCAATAATTAAGAAATTATCTGCATGAACATCAATAATAGATATATTATTTTCTTTATTAGCCATCTTTTCAGCTACATTAATAGCGATTCCATTGCAGCCCATGATAACAATATTCATAAAACACCTTTGTTACAATTTTTCATTTCTATATAATAGCACCGGACAATGAGCATTTTCTAAAACGTATGGAACAGTATAACCTAATGTAAAAGAACCGTGTGCTCTTTTATACTCTGATGACATAATAATCAAACTAGCATCTCGATCCACAGCCTCTTGTATAATGGCTAATCCAGCTTCTCTTGCTTGTAATAACTCAGCTTCAACCCGAAGATTAGTTTTTTTTGCTTGTGATTCAACTGTAGTTAAAATACTGTCTCCTAGATTAAAATCTGGTGTTAGATCTGCATCTAATGGCAATTGACGACCAACTTCAATAACATGAAAAATAAATACTTGTCCTTTATTTTGCTGAGCCATAAGCTTAGCTAGATTAATAGCATGATTATCGCTCGAATCTCCAATTACAGGTACCACTATAGTATATTTGCTCATATATCACCCAATTGATAACTAATTATTAATGTCTTCAGAGCGCATTCGATCTAATAAATCATCTCTTCCTGCAATAAACAAAACATCATTTTCTCGTATTGATTCATCCTTTGCAGGAAATATTATCGGATCCTTTCCTCTGCGAATAGCTAAAACTGACACACCATATTTATCTCTAGTGCCACCTAATCCTGATTCTTCAATAGTTTTACCGACTACATTCGTAGGTGGTTTGACTCTACTAATACCAAACTTAGATGCTACAGATAGATAATCTTGTACATCAGGATTGAACAATGTGTGAGCCATCCGAACTCCTGCATCATGCTCAGGATTAACTACTTTATCTGCACCTACCCTTTCAAGAGTCTGCGAATGTAACGTATTATTCGATCTAGCAATAACTTGTTTTACGCCAAGTGTTTTTAATAGGATTGTCGTCATTATGTTAGCTTGGATATCAGAGCCTATAGCAACTATTCCTAAATCATAGTTTGCTATACCCAAATCACGTAATACAGCTTCACTTGTTGAGTCGCCTTTAACCATATAGGTTAATTGTCCTTGCAAGTTTTCAATTACATGGTCACTACTATCAAGCGCCAATACATCAAATCCAAGTGTATCTAATTCTTGTGCTAAACTTATTCCAAACCTTCCTAAACCAACTACTATAGCTTTTCTTGCCATCTGAATTTCCTTTTCTTAGTATTTATCCGATTCTAATTCTTTCTTCTGAATAGCGATATAATGCTGTATAACGACTCCTACCTAATGCTAATGCGATTGTTAAGGGGCCAACTCGACCTATAAACATCGTAAAGATTATTAATAATTGGCCTATGTCAGATAAGGATGAAGTGATACCAGTTGATAGGCCTACAGTTCCAAATGCAGAAATCACTTCGAATAATACTTTGCTATAGGTAATATTTTCGGTAATAACTAATAAAATTGCAATTGTGAAAATAAACATAATAGCAATAAATGAAAGAGAAAAAGCTCTTACTACTAATGAATTCGGAATTTCTCTGCCATAAGCCTCAACATAAGTTTTACCTCTACTAGCGGTCATTATTGCTAGTACTATAACAGCAAAAGTAGTAACTTTTATTCCTCCTGCGACAGAGCCAGAAGCTCCTCCAATAAACATTAATCCTGCATACAAAATATTGGTATACTCTCTTGTTTCACTAAAATCTATTGATGAAAACCCAGCAGTTCTTCCACTTATCGATTGAAAAAGAGAAGTACTGATCTTTTCTAGAGTATTTTGATCTTTAAACGTTTCTGGATTGCCTGATTCAGTTATAAGAAAAAAGAATGTTCCTACCACTATCAAACTTAACGTAGTTACAAGAACTAATTTTGTATCTAAAGATAATCGCTTAAATCGTTTGAATTTTAATAATTCGAGAATTACAGGATAACTTAAGCTTCCCAGAAAAATCGTAAAAGCTATAAATAGTAACGTAATGTGATCTTGAAAAAAGAAAGTTAAGCTTGGACTATCAGGAATTATGGTAAAACCAGCATTATTATATGAAGATATCGATAAAAAAATAGATTGCCAGATAACATCACCATTATTCTCAAATAAAGGCATGAAACGATAATAATAAAATATAGCAGCAGCTAACTGGATCATTATACCTAAGGCTGCAACTTGTATAGTAATTCTTAATACGTTTGAAGAGCCAATCATCTCTTTAATTGGTTGATTTTCCCACAATACTAATTGATTACTTGAAGTAAATTGTTGAGCAACAACTACCAACAAAAAGGTTGCAGTACTCATAAAAGTAGCACCACCTAGGAACATGAGAATTGATATTACTATCTCCCCAGAAAAACTCCAATATTCTGCAGTATTAACAGTAACCAATCCAGTTAAAGTTGTTGCTGATGTAGATGTAAATAAAGCAGTTATAAATGGGGTAAATTCATTAGTATTGTTAGCAAATGGTAACCAGAGAAATAAAGTACCTAGAGAAATAATAAACCCAAAAACGTAAATGATAAGTAGTGGGGACTCTAATCTCCTCGATCCAACAGAAGTATTGGAAGATGATTCTTGAATTATTTCAGTTTCAAATTCTTTAGTACGAGGTTTCCTAACAACCTTGTCACCAACTCTAATAATGCTGCTTTTTTGCATTAATTCTCCTATTGTAGGTTATTATACAAAACAAGATTTATTACCATTCAATTATCATACAAAATTATTATTATTATTTTACGAATGTGGCATTGTATTCTTTCTTCAATTTTCTGTCAATTAAAGTACCATTTTCTAACCTAAGATGGTATTGACTCTAATGTTAAGGTGCAGTATCATCCCTCTACTAAGTAGCTTTTGGGGTAAGTAAAGACAAGAAATAGGTCGTTTTTCGAAGTGTTTTTATTATCCTTTTTATGTCTCAAGAGAAGAAAATTCGACTATGAAGGAAGGAGAAGTCATGACTTCAAATGGAGAAAGTAAATTAACTGATGAGATAAAAGCTCTAATAGGTGCTGAGGGTGAAGAACACGAAGTCACTGTCTGGGGGGTTGAAAAAGAAGGTTTGCGAAGATTCACACAAGCCGTAATGGATCCAGATCCTAGACACTTTGATGAAAAATTTGCAAAATCCACAAAATTTGGAGAAACTACTACCCCTGGAATTTATGTAACCTATCTTAATAGAACACATCCTCGTGAGGACGATCCTGTTACCAGAGCTTTTAGAGAAAATCCAGTCTCAGACGGTATTGGTGGTGTAAGAACCAGTAGTCGACCTGGTGCTCTTCCAGAAATACCCACAGATCTTGTTCGAGTATTAAATGCTGGAAACGAGATTGAAGTATATAAATACCCATCAATGGGCGATAGAGTATATGCTAAAAATAAATACCATAATATAACAGAACGTGTAGGTCGAGACGGTTCTCATATGTTAATTATCACTATGGAAACAACATATAGAAATCAAGATGGTACATTACTGTGTATCACACGATCTTCAAGCTTTAGAAGATAAATACATTTTTAAGAAAGGAGAATAGTTATGCCTACTCAAGAAGAGTTAAGAAATAAAGAACAAACATATTACGACGATGTCGAAGTTGGCCAAGACTTACCACCATATATTATAGGCCCAATGACTCCGACTCATCTATTTAGATGGAGTGCTGCTATAGAAAACTGGCACAGGATTCACTATGATCAGGACTTCAGTATTTATCACGATGGTCTCCCAAATATTTTGGCTCAAGGTTCATGGAAACAAAGTGTAATGCCTCAATATTTAAAAGACCTCTGCCTACCAAATGGTTGGGCTTGGAAAGTTCAATTTCAGCACAGAGCTATGATTGTCCCTGGAGACACGATTACAGTCTCAGCAAAAGTTACAAACAAATATGAAAAAGATGGATTAGGGTTTGTTGAAATAGAGACAGGAATGACAAACCAAGATGGTATTAATACATGTCCAGGAAATGGAACAATTGTATTACCAATAAAAGGTGGTAAAGAAATACCTTACCCTTTTGTTGCTCCACAAGAATAATTAACATTTAAACAAACTTTTTATTAAGGAGGCAATTATGCCACGTTGGTTAGCAATAGGTACTGCTGATGGATGGGATAATCCAGAAAAATTTAGAGAACAAATGGCTGCTACAAAAAATT
>MDSW01013516.1_pt1 | contig 33748 bp, 29 predicted proteins | sample 811171 | NCBI WGS metagenome assembly MDSW01 (sample SAMN05326641, study PRJNA326480) | marine metagenome | isolation source: seawater | place: Atlantic Ocean: North West | collected 2012 | reverse complement strand
CGAGGTCGAGTTTCTCTTCCGGCACGATCCGGTCGGATACCTTGTTGGCGATGGTCTCTTCCGCCGCGACCGGCTCATCGATACCGAACAGGCTTTCCAGCACGCGGTCGATAATTGATTCATCTTGCGTATCCGGCGTGACGGCCTTGTGTTCCTGGCCGAGGGCGGCGTGATTTCGGCTTAACGGGCGATAAGGGGGGCGCTCACGAATTTCCGGTGCTGCCGTGGTCCGAGCGCGTTCGGCGGCATCCGCGGTTTCGATCACGGCTGCCGTCTCGCTTGCCAGGACCGGCGCCGGAGCCGACATGAGTGGCCGAGCATCGGCGGTAAACAGGCTGTTGTTGGGATCGAACGGGTCGTCGGCCGGACGGGGGACCCAGGGGCCGACTTCGATCTTGGGGGCCGCCGTCGAAAGTTGGGCGGCGAGCGGCGACGCGTCATTCTTTTCCACCGACATTTCGGCGACGGGCTCGGCGGGGGCAACTGGTGTCGGATCGACGGTCTCAACTTCCGGAATGGCCGGGACCGGTGTTTCCGCGGTGTCAGCGCTGGCGACATTATTTTCAGGGGCAAACAGGCGCGCCAGGTCGCTGAACAACCAACGGATCGGGTTCTTCGGATGTGTGTCCGCGGTTGCGGTCACGGTGGGCGTGGGATCAGGCTCGAGCGCGGTTTCCGCTGCGATCTCGGGCGTCTCGGGAGCAGCCGTCTCGCTTTTTGCCTCTTTGGGTGACGTTGCGGCGGCGACCGTGACGGCGTCGGACGTCACGGTCTGTTCGATTTCGAGATCGGGCTGGAAGATCCGGGCAAGATCGCTGAACAACCAGGTGAGCGGATTGCGGAAGTCTTTGGACGTTCCATCATCCGGCGCCAACGTGTCTTCCCCGGCGGCCGCCGATGCCGTCGGTGCCGGATCGGCCCCCGGTTCTGCGGTTTCAGGCTCGGAGGCGGATTCGGTTTGCTTGGGTTCCTCGGCAACCGTCTTCGGCTTCTTTGTGACGACGCCTGAGAACAGCTTGCCGATATCGTTCAGCAGCCATTCGATGGGGTTGCGAAATGCCGGTTCGTCGTCCGCCTGGCCAGCACGCGCAGCGTCGACACCTGCAAATGCAAGTGAGACGACCAGTACGATGGCGGTTGTCTGCCGCATCCCTGCCGTTAATCCCCGCACCGTGGCACTGTCGGCGTTATGCCCGCCGTTCTGCTTGCCGGTTGTCGAATGGTTGCGCCAATCACAGCCCCCACCGCGAATTTTGCATGATGGGGGCGTAGCGGCAATCGGCTACGGCCAAAAAAAGGTTGATGCATCGGTTCCCCGTCCCGTTGCGCCGTCGATGCTGTGGCGCCTGTACCCCAAGTCTTCGGATTTGCGGCACAAAACACCGCGAATCCTACGAAACCCACTATATTTCGTCTAAGGGACTTTAACCAAACACATTTTATTGAATCGTTAACGACGTGATACGTTTATGTACTTTCGTTCTGCGCATCGAGGACGGCGACCGCGCTCATATTGTAGATGCCGCGCGACGTGACCGCCGGCGACAGAATGTGCGCGGGTTGTGCGGCGCCGACCAGGATCGGTCCGACCGACAGACCGTCGCCCAGCATTTTTAGCAGATTGAACGATGTGTTGGCGGCGTCGATGTTGGGGAAAACCAGCATGTTGGCCGCGCCGCTGAGCCGCGCGTGCGGGAAAATTCGTTTGCGGAGTTGCTCGTCCAGGGCGGTGTCACCCTTCATTTCACCTTCGACCTCGAAGTCGAGATCCTTTTCCATCAGCAAGGCCATGGCGGCGCGCATCTTGTCGGCGGATGGACAATTCGCACTACCGAAATTGGAGTGCGACAGCAATGCGACTTTCGGCGTCATCCCGAATCGCTTCACCGTTTCCGCGCCGAGTTCCGTCATCTCGGCGATCTCTTCGGGCGACGGGTCCGGCGTGACGTGGGTATCGCACAGGAAATACGTTCCCTTGCTCAGGATAAGGGCGCTCAGTGCGCTGACATCCTTGGCGCCGGGTTTGCGCCCGACAATGTCGAGAACGTACTTCAGATGCCATTCATATTGGCCGTACGTCCCGCAGATCATCGCGTCCGCCTCGCCGCGGCGCAACGCCATGGCGGCGATGGCTGTGGTGTTGGTGCGGATGATGGTCTTGGCCTCGTCGATGGTCACCCCCTTGCGGTCGACCAGCTTATGGTACTGGCTCCAGTACTCTTCGTAGCGCGGATCGTCATGCGGGTTGGTGATCCCGAAGTGGATCTCCGGCTGAATTCTGAGCCCGAGCCTTTCGATCCGCCGGGTGATGACGTCGGGACGGCCGACCAGGTGCGGCCGCGCGATACGGTCGTCGATCAGGGCCTGCACCGCGCGCAGCACACGCTCGTCTTCGCCCTCGGCGAAGATGATCCGTTTCGGATCGGTCCTTGCGCGTTCCAGAATCGGTTTCATCAGCATGCCGGAACGGAACACGAATCCCGCCAGCTTTTCACGGTAGGCATCGAAGTCTTCGATGGGACGCGTCGCGACACCGGTATCCATCGCCGCCTTGGCGACCGCCGGCGCGATCTCGGATATGAGGCGCGGGTCGAACGGTTTCGGAATCAGATATTCCGGACCGAACACCAGCCGTTCGCCGGCATACGCATCGGCCACCCTTTCCGAGCTCTCGGCCATTGCCAGATCGGCGATCGCCTTGACGGCAGCCTGTTTCATTTCCTCGTTCACGTCGGTCGCGCCGCAATCAAGCGCGCCCCGGAAAATGAACGGAAAGCAAAGCACATTGTTGACCTGGTTCGGGTAGTCCGACCGGCCGGTCGCCATGATGACGTTCGGGTTCGCCTTCTTGGCCGTATCCGGGTCGATTTCCGGGTTCGGGTTGGCAAGCGCCAGGATGAACGGATGGTCGTCCATCTTCTTGACCATTTCGGGTGTCAGGATGCCGGCCGCCGACAATCCCAGGAACATATCCGCGCCGTCGATGGCATCGTCCAGGGAGCGCAGATCGGTTTTCTGCGCATAGGTGCCCTTGCGCGCGTTCATTTCTTCTTCCCGGCCTTCATGAACCAGACCGATATGGTCGACGAGCCAGATGTTCTCGCGTTTGACACCCATCGAGCAAAGAAGGTCGAGACACGCGATCCCCGCTGCGCCGCCGCCGGTTGAGACCAGCTTGACGTCTTCGAAGTTTTTGTTCTGTAGCCGGAGCCCGTTGAGAATCGCCGCCGCGCAGACGATAGCGGTGCCGTGCTGATCGTCATGGAACACCGGAATATTCATCCGTTTGCGAAGTTCCTCTTCGACGATGAAGCATTCCGGCGCCCGGATATCTTCCAGGTTGATGGCGCCGAACGTCGGCTCCAGTGGTGCGATGACCTCGACCAGTTTCATCGGGTCGAGCTCATTCACCTCGATATCGAAGCAGTCGATGTTGGCGAATTTTTTAAAGAGGACGGCCTTGCCCTCCATCACCGGCTTAGAGGCCTCGGCGCCGATCGGGCCCAGGCCCAGCACAGCGGTGCCGTTGGTGATCACCGCCACCAGGTTGGCGCGGTTGGTGAGCTGGTAGGATTCCATCGGATCGTCGACGATCGCGGTGCACGCCGCGGCGACGCCCGGCGAATAGGCGAGCGCCAGATCACGCTGTGTGGCCAGCGGTTTGGTCGGTTGAATCTGCAATTTCCCGGCAGGTGCCTGCCGATGATACTCGAGTGCCCGCTGATCGAGGGTCTTGTCGGACATTGCGTTGTCCCTCCCGGTGGTCCGTTGCTCAACAGACATAGGTTGATCGCTTGCCGCGTCCGGGGCAACCTGAATTCGAGGAATTTTGTGCTCAGGGTCGGGAACCCACCTAAATGACACGTTCGAAACCGGACGTTCCGTTCGTTATCGGTCACCGCGGTGCTGCCGGATTGGCGCCGGAGAACACCCTTGTCAGTCTGCGCCGTGCGCGGCTGGAAGGAGCGACGTGGGTTGAGTTCGACGTCAAGCTGAGCCGCGACGGCGTTCCTATTCTGTTTCACGACGATACCCTGGAACGAACGACGAGTGGTCGTGGTCCTGTCGGCTCGCATGAATTCGAACGCATCGGCAAGCTTGAGGCCGGTGCATGGTTCGGCGCTTCGTTCGCGGGCACCCGCGTTCCCACTTTCACCGAGACGATCCAAACGTTGGAGGCGGAGGGGATCGGCGCCAATGTCGAGATCAAACCTAATCCGGGCGAGGCGCGGAGAACGGCGGAAGTCGTCTGTCGTCTGATCGCGGACGCATGGCCCGAAAACCTGCCGGGTCCGGTGATCTCCAGTTTCGATGCCGAAGCGATGGCCGTGGCGCGCGACATGCTGCCCGGGACAGAGCGGGCAATGTTGTTCGGGCGATTGCCCGGCGACTGGCAACGCACGGTCGAGGTGTTGGATTGTTCGGCGGTGCATGCATCGAATCGGCACGTTAATCGACCGGTTGTCGACAAGGTCGCCAACGCCGGGCTGCCGCTTCGCATCTATACGGTCAACGATCCGGCGCGCGCCGAAACGCTGCGTGGATGGGGCGTGTCATCGGTTTTCACGGACCGTCCCGACCTTATCAAGAACTGACCCTTACCATCGGACGTTGCCAGCAGGCGGCGATTACGCAACGATGATCTTGGGAGCGGGCTCCTCGATCTTCGGGGTCCGGCGGGATCAAACGACGGAATATTTTCTTGAACGGCATCTTCTTTGCCATCGTCGCCATTGCGTTTGTCGTGGCTGCCTATCGGCAGGTGACTTTCACCGCGCCGGAAAGTGCCGATGTCGAGGCGCCTATGGCGGCACTCGGAAAAGCCATGATCGGCACTGCGGGCGATGCGGTGACGCTGGCAATCGGACTTGTCGGGGTCATGTCGCTGTTTCTGGGGTTGATGAAGGTCGCCGAGCGCGCCGGGCTGCTGATGGTTGTCGCGCGCACGTTGCAGCCTCTCATGGTCCGGTTGTTTCCGGCCGTGCCCGCAGACCATCCGGCGATGGGTGCGATCATCATGAACCTGTCGGCGAATGTCCTTGGCCTTGGCAACGCGGCGACGCCGTTCGGTATCCGCGCAATGGAGCATCTCGACACGCTGAACGGCGAGAAGGGTAAGGCGACGGACGCCATGATCCTGTTCCTCGCCATCAATACGTCGAGTGTCACGTTATTGCCGACCGGCGTCATTGCGCTCAGGGCGGCGGCCGGGTCGGCCGATCCCGCCGGGATCGTGCCGACGACGCTTTTCGCCACCCTTGTCTCGACCACCGTTGCCATTTTCAGTGCCAAGTTCTGCGCCCGGATGTTCGCGTCGAGCGCGCCGCCTGCCGTCAGCGCCGACGAGGCCGCCGCCGCGGCACGCGAGGGTGACGAGGATTTGCCGCCGCCCCCGTCCAAGGGATACCCGGTGTGGGTGTCGGGCCTCGTGCTGGCGACGGTGCTGGCGCTGGTGCCGCTGACCGTATTTTACGGTCGTTCGTTCGCACCCTGGATTATCCCCGGCCTGATGATCGGTTTTCTAGGTCTCGGTATCTGGCGTCGCGTGCCGGTCTATGAGTGCTTCGTCGATGGTGCCAAGGACGGATTCAATGTCGCGCTCAGGATTATTCCGTATCTGGTGGCGATTTTGGTCGCCGTTTCGATGTTCCGGAACTCTGGCGCGCTGGAACTTCTGATCACGCCGTTGGGCGCGGTGACGGAACTCGTCGGCCTGCCGCCCGATGCTCTGCCGATGGCCCTGCTCAGGCCGCTTTCGGGGTCCGGTGCCTATGGCATTCTGGCGTCGATCATCAACGATCCGGCGGTCGGGCCGGACAGTTATACAGGCTACCTTGTTTCGACCTTCCAGGGGTCGACTGAGACGACGTTCTATGTCATCGCCGTTTATTTCGGCGCCGTACAGATCAGGCGGCTCAGGTATGCGTTGATCCCGGCGCTTAGTGCCGACCTGGCGGGAATTGCCGCCGCCGTCTTCATCGTTGCGATGCTTTACGGATGAGAAGAAATCCGCTTGCCCATCCGGCGGATCCAACGCCGAACCTCGGCGGTGCGCGCGACACCGATTCACCTGGAAAAGCGATCTTGCTGGCGCTCGCTGGCGGCGCGGTGCTGACCCTTAACGATGGGCTCGTAAAGGCATTGACGGCCGATTTTCCACCGGGTCAGGTGCTGGCGCTCAGGGGTGTGTTTATCTACCTGGTGGTGGCCTTGTTTGCGTTCCGGGCTGGCGGGCTCCACACCGCTTGGCAAATCAAAAGCTGGAAAGGGCAGGGGTTGCGTGGGTTCTGCGTTGTCGGCAGTTCGTTTTGTTTCGTCACCGGTCTGGTATATTTGCCGCTCGCCGATGCGATCTCGATTGCATTCGCGGGTCCCTTGTTCGTGACGATGCTGGCACCTGTCATGTTGTCCGAAGTGGTCGGTTGGCGGCGCTGGATGGCGGTGTTGGTCGGCTTCGCAGGCGTTCTGGTGATTGTGCAACCGGGGTCCGGCGCTTTTCAGTGGTTCGCGATCTTCCCGCTTGCAGCCTCGTTCCTGGGGGGGATGCGTGACATCATCACCCGCAAGATGGCCGCGCACGAGACAAGTGTCGCGGTGCTGTTCGTGACCACGACCGCTGTGGTGGGCGCCGGGTTCATTTCATGGTTCTTTACCGACTGGGTAGAGGTCGAATGGCGGCACATGAAGTATCTTGCAGGTAGCGGCCTGCTGGTCGGGCTGGCGCACTATCTGATCATCGAGTCTTTCCGTCTCGGCGAGGCGGCGCTGGTGTCTCCGTTCAAATACGCCAATGTGCTGTGGGCGGTGCTTTTCGGTTATCTTCTGTTCGGCGACCTGCCGGGTGCGGCGACCTTGATCGGCGCCGCGATCGTCATTGCGAGCGGCCTTTATATCCTGCGCCGCGAGCATATACGCGCCCGCGATGCGCGCGCCGCCCGGGCGGAACAGGTTACTTGATCGAGATATCCAGCGGGTTGCAGAACGTGTCGCCGAACTGAGCGCGAAGTTCGATACACGCATCCTCGGCCGCTTCACGGCTCGGGAAGGGCAAAGCATACAGATCGACGAATGCCGCTTTTTCCGCGGTAGCAGCGGTTTCCGGGAACTCGGCGATAATGTCCTGGAAAATATCCGGCAAGGTACTTCTGATTTCTTCCCAAGCTTTCTGCGCTTCCTCGAGCGAATTGAATGATGCGAGCAGGACGCGGGCTTCGAGTTTGCCGCCGGCGGCGTCGCCGATGACGAAGTCCTCGCCGTTGAGGATCGTCCCGTCCTGTCCGATTTCGACGGTGCGCGGTTCGACGTCGGGCAGTTTCAAGCGAGCCAGCTGTTCCGGGTCGATCCTGAGCGTATAGGTGCCCGGGCGGATGAATTCCACGAGATAGAAGCCGTCGTATTGGGATTGCACTTCTCGAACGATATCCCCGTGCTTGTCGAGCAACTGAATGACCACGTCCTTGACCGGCTTCGACCACTGACCGTCGCTCTGATAGACGATGCCGTCGATTTCTCCGGTCGTGACGACGGCGAAGTCGATGTGTCCGGGCACGCCCGGGCGCAGCGTGACCTCGACGCCTTCGGGGGTGGCCGTCCAGTACGGATCGATCAGTGTCGCCTGATCGATCTCGAAGTTGACCGGTTCGTACGTATCCAGCGAGGTAATGAAGGCGCGGCCTTTGTCGTTGGTTTTCTGTTTCAGCCGTGTCCGGCCCGACTTGAAGCCGACATCCTTGAGTGGCTCGTCCACCCCCTCGGTAAATTTCCCGTCGCCGTCGAGGTCGCGGAAAACCATGGCCGTCATGGTGCCACGTTCGGCGGTCGCCTTGGATGCAACGCGAAGGCCGCCATCGGCGGCGTCCTTACCCCACGAGTAGGTCAGTTTGAGCTTTGCCGAATAGTCGCCGGCGTCGTCGTACTGACCTTCGATGCCGGCAGCGACGATGTCGAAGTCGGAGTTCAGTCCGGCCGTGTAGGTGGTGAGTTGTGAGCCGCTCAATTCCTTCGTGATGCCAGCGCGGGCATTGAACTTTGGTGTCACTTTCCAATCGCCGGATAGCGCGACCGTGGTGAACGAGACCTCGGGCATGACGTTGTAGCCGACCTGCCCACGGGTTCGGACATCACCGATCGAACCGCCGAGTTGGAATGTGCCGCTGGCGGTCTCGGTGTCGGCGGTCTGTGCCGGATCGTTGAGTGTCAGGTTAACGGTGTTGGAAACCGAGGCGCGCCCGACCGCCGTCGACAGCCGGTTCTGGAATGTCGTCGTCTTGTCACCCGACTCGCTGTTCTCATGAGTGACGTTGAAGGCGTAGGGGATCTGCGGCAGGAAACTCGAGCGGATCGCGCCGTCGAGACGGATCCTGGATTCCGACGTCAGGGGGTCGGTCTCGTTGTCGTATTCCTCGCTCAGGAAGTCGTTCAGGATCGTATGCTCGCCGAGCACGCTGACGCCGAAAAGCTGGGTTTGTCCCGACAATGTACCGGCCCAGCCGCCCGCCACGTCCTTGGTGACATCTGTCCGCAGGTATACCGGGCCCAGCGACGTCACGACGTTGCTGCCCAGATAGACGTTGTGACCGCCTTCATACGGGACGCTGGCGAGGTTCGCACCGACCGAGAGGTTCTTGCTGACGCCGTATTTGTACTGTGCCGTATAGCGTGACTTGCCCTGGAACCCGTCGGTGTTGTCATCTTCATCATCGCCGGTAAGTGTCAGCCGGTCCTGCTGATTGAAGGTGACGCCGTAGGTGTGCGCGCCCGGCTTGATCTGGTCGGGACCGACGCGGATCTGCTGCACTTCCTCGCGGACCTGCCCCTGCGGGCCGTAGAATATCAGTTTCAGGACGTTGACGCCGAACAGCAACGGCACGTCCTCGAACAGATAGCGGCCGTCGTCCTGGGATTGCCGGAAATCGAGCAGCACCTCGTTCCGGTAGAGTTCGACCTCCCAGCCAAGTTGCAGGTCACCCTGTAACGTGATGCGGTCGAATTCCCGATCATCGCCGATCGGCGCGTTGGAGACGGTGAAGCCACGACCGACATTGGTGCGGGTCATGTGTGCGATCTGCGGTCCGTAAATGTCGCCGACGGCGAATTTGGTCGCATCAAGCTTGCCCAGCAGCCCGCCCTCGGCCCGTTGGCGGCCGAGTTTGATGCGGGCCACGTTGATGTGTTCGTCCTGGTTGCCGGAGATGAAGAAATCGGCGTTGAGTTTGGCGATGTCGGCCGTCGCGAGTGTCGTGTAGCTGCGTGTCATCGTCGGGCCCTCGTCGCTCGAGGTCACGGTGAAGTCGACGGTGGTATCCGAGACCGGCCAGGTAATCCACTGATAAGGGACTTCAATTTTCGGATACTGTTTTCCGTCGCTGCCGCGCCGTTGCGCAAAGATGCGCTGGCGGCGCTGTTCGCGCTCGAGACGGGTCTGGATCGGCAACGGCTCGCGAGGTTCGATGTTCAGGATCAGGTTCGGGATGTCATAATCGAAGTCGACCGGGAACCACGTCGCGAGGGTGCGGACGTCGACGTAGATGTCGTCGGGCAATTGTTCGACAAAAGCGGGATCGACGGGGCGGACCTCCCCGGCGATCACCACTTTGCCGGCGGCCAGATCGAGCGAGAATAACCTGCTCTCGCTCAGGAACCAGCCTTGTGCACGGCCGTTTTCAGCATCGACAGTGATGGGAAACTCCAACGCGTCAACGACATCAGTCAACGGCAGGATTAGACTGCCCTGCTTTGGATAGCCGAATACCGCATCCCTGAGGATGAGCTTTCCAAGCGTCATCTGCAGGATCAACAGTTCTTCGTCGCTGCGTTTGACGACTGTGAATGGGGTATCGGCTTCGGGAACCTGGGCAATATATGAGGACACGTTCAGATCGGACGTGTACTTCACCGATTTGGCCAGGCTGGGAGCGGGTGCAAGGAGAACCGCCGCAATGACGAGCATTGCGGCCAGCACGACAGGTCCGGAGACCGTTCTATCCGGATAGAGTTCGGATATGCGCAGACGGCCCAATAGCCGGTCGCCTGCGATCTCTGACATGCGCCGCCGGCGCGGTGTCGCCACCACGCCGCGAAGCGGCACGCTTTCTCTCTGCAACCCCAAACGAACTCCCATCATGTTCGTCGACTGGTGCACAACGATTGCCATTCGCCGCCGCCGGGAGGTCGACACGGGCCCCAAAGGGGCGCGTCTCCCGAACGCAAATATCTCCGTTGGAAGGGAAATATTTACGCCGCCGGAAAATGACGGAATCACATTGCGCAGGGTTTGGTTAAAGGCCGCTTAAGCGGTTTCGGGGGAGTTGTCAGGTTTCTGTAAGGTTCTGAAAAACTTCGATTTTTTGGAATCTGTCATGTTGGTGTCAGCTATCGGCCGTAAATACTGATCGATCCTAGAGGGAAGGCAATTTCACTCATTCGTTTGGACATTTATTTCCCCGGCCGCGCCGGGGCTGAGCAAAGGAACTGCGAAATGAAAACCAGAAACATCCTTATGGCAGCCGCGCTGGTTGCTGTCGTCGCTGCCCCCGCCTCGGTCAAAGCGGCCAGCGATTCCGCCACGGCTTCGGCCACCATCGCCGCCGCCGTCACCGTCACCAAGCAGTCGGACCTTGAGTTCGGCCTGATCTCGCCGACGGCTTCCGCCGGTACGGTGACGATCTCCGACGCCGGTGCGCGCACGGGCGATGCCAACGTCGAACTTCTTTCGGGTGCCACGCCGTCGCAGGCCTCGTTCCTGGTCAACGGCGCCGCCAGCCAGTCTATTTCCGTGACCATCCCGGCTTCGGCCAGCCTGACTGGTCCGGGCACCGACATGACGGCGACCCTGAGCCAGACCGAAGCCGGTACGCAGACCCTTGACGGGTCCGGCAACTTCACCGTCGACGTCGGCGCGACCCTTGCGGTCGGCGCCAGCCAGACAGCCGGCGCCTATTCGGGCAGCTTCAACGTGACGGTCGTCTATAACTGATCACGTGTCCGCCGGGTCATCCCGGATGAACGCATTACCAAAGCCGCCGGCGAAATTAAGCGTCGGCGGCTTTTTGTTTGACGCCGATGAACACGTTAACGCCTTGTTCGACAATTGCATTTAGCGTTCGAGTGCGCCGGATTTAATTGGCCCTGAAATCGAATTCATGTATTCTCGAAACGAACGGAATGAAGGTGTCGTGGTGATCAAGTCACCGGTTCGGATTTTTGGTGCAACATGCGCGGCTGCCCTGTTCGGGGCCGTCGTCGGATTTGGCGCGACAGGTCTTCAGGCCGGCGTTACCAAGGAAAGCGCGACGATCTCCGTAACCGTTCAGGCAAGCGCGGGCGTCGGGCTCGCCACATCGCCTGCTGCAACACCTGCGCCGACGACATCCACATCGACATCGATCCCGACCGTGCCGATCAGCACCACATCCAACGTCGGTTACGGGTCCCCGGCGCCGGTGGCATCGTCGTCCGGTCCGCCATCGGATGCCGGTTCGGATGGTGGCACGTCGGTGACGCCGGGCGAGGCGGCGCGCACATTCGCGTCACGTGGTGCCTTGCCGGTGTCGCTGGGCGGGGCTTCCGCCGTCGCGGTCGGCGGCGCACCGAACCAGACCTTCAACGTGATCCTGCCCGGGGACACGAGCTATTCCGACGGTGGACGGGTCGTAAACCTGAAGAATTTCCAGCACAGTGCCGGCGCCACGCCCGCGCTCGGCAAAAGCGGGTTCGGCACATTCAGCGTCGGCGCATCGGTCAGCGGGCAGACAAACCCGCAAGCGGCGACCTCATCGGCCTTTACGCCGCGCTCGCCGCTTGTAAATATCGACGTGACCTACAACTAAGGCTTGCCGCGTCGCCGGATGCGTTCATTTATCATGAAAAAAAGGGGGGCAGAGCCAATGTTGCGTAAACGGGAAAACATTCGTCCCAGGGTTCTGCAGGGCATGTTCGCGGCGGCATTGGCCGCCGTGGCGGCGTTCGCTTCTGTCCCTGTCATGGCACAGGGCGCAGGGGACCTTGTCGTTTCGCCGACGCGCGTCGTGCTCGAAGGGCGAACCCGATCCGCCCAGCTGGGCCTGGTGAACAAGGGATCGACCACCGCGACCTACCGGATCACCGTGGTCAACATGCACATGGACGAAAGCGGCGCCATCAAGGAAGTCGCGAAACCCGTCGACGGGCAACAATTCGCCGACGATCTTTTCCGCTATTCGCCGCGGCAGGTGACGCTGGAGCCCGGCGCCTCGCAGGCGATCCGGTTGTTGCTGCGCAAGCCCAAGGATCTGGCGGACGGCGAATACCGCTCGCACATGATGATGCGCGCGGTGCCGGACTTGTCCGGACAAAGCGTTGAAAACACGGGGAACAGCGCCGCGGTGCGCTTGATTCCGGTATTCGGGATCGCGGTGCCGATTATCGTGCGTCACGGCAAGGTCGAATATGCGATGTCGCTGAGCGATCTTTCGTTCGTGCCGCCGAGTGAGCAGGAACCCCTGCCGAAGGTGCGCTTCAAACTGAACCGGACCGGAAACCGCTCATCCTATGGGGATTTGACGGCGACGCTGAGCGCCGGCGGCAAGGATTACGTGGTTTCGCAGATCTTCCGTCTCGCGGTTTACACGCCGAACGACAGCCGCACCGTCGAGATGGCGCTTCGCGTACCCGAAGGCGTGAAGCTGTCGGGGAGCGCGCTTAAGGTCGAGTACAAGGAAATCGCCGACGAGGGTGGCAAACTCCTTGCCGAGGGGACGACGACGGTTCTGCCCTGACCTGGGGCCGTGCCTACAGGTATTCCACGACAAATGTGAAGCTGTTGTTGGTGTCGTAATCGCCAGCCTGCTGGTTGGTGCCGATCGTCAGTGTCGCACCGATGTTGATGATCTTCTGGCCGTTCTTGCCCAGATACACCGGGTTGGATACGTCCATGGTGAAATTGCTGACCGTCATCGTTTGATTGGACGAGCTGTTCTTGATGGTGATCGATGAAGGCAACGAGACGATCACGTAGGTTTTCTTATCTCCCACGATCTTGATGCGGGCGCGCTGCACGTCCTTGCTGCTGAACAGGATGACGGGGCCGGATGCGCTGACGGTGTCACCGGTCGGGCTCAATACGACCGTTCCCGGGCCGTCTACGGAAGCGGCGAACTCACCGAAATTCATTTCGCGCCGGACTTCCAGGGCGATCGCCGTCTGCGTTGTTGCCGGCTTCGGCGCAGTTATTGAAAAGAATGCAGCGGCACAGATGGCCGTCAGCCAAATGCGCTTTTTGCCTAAACGTTTCTTCCACATTCGGTTTGAAGTCCTTCCAGAAGTCATCGCTCTAGAGTCCCGCGACACTGCCGGGTCGTTCCGTTCATGACTTCCGCACTGAGCGTTCAGGAAGCGCGCCCCCTTCCGCATCCGGCGGCGTGTCCCCCGGGAGAGCGGGGTCCGACAGGCCGCGAACATACATGGGGTTCGGCGCTACGTGATGGTTTGTGGCAGTGAAAAAGCCAAACGGGGATCGACTTGGGTGTCCGCTTTGCCCTTTCCGTTAGAGATAGTTCACGACGTAGGTGAAGCTGTTGTCGTCGTTGTAGTTACCCTTGCGCTGGTCGGTGCCGATATGAAGGGTCGCGCCGATATTGATAATCTTGGTGCCCGAGTTGTTCAGCCGCACGGGATTGGACTTATCCATGGTGAAATTGTCGACGGTCATGTAGTGGCTCGACGTCCCCTTGCGGATGGTGATCGACGAGGGCAGCGTGACGATAACATAGCCCTTCGGTTGACCGACGATCTGAAACCGTGCGCGCCGGACCGTGCCGCCGAACGGCGTGATCGCGCCCGACCATGTGACACTGTCGGCATTGGCATTGAGGACCACGGTCCCGCCGCCATCGAGCGAGGCGGCGAACTCGCCAAACTTCATATTGCGTTTCGGGACCAGGGTGATCTCGACTTTCGTCGTCGCAGTGCTCGGCGCGATCAGACAAAGAACGGCGACCAGACAAAATGCCCGGGCCCATTTCCATTTGCCGCTAGCCGATAACATCCGCATTCGAAGAGACACTCCATCGATCGTATGAACGATGCAGCAATCTAGCATCCGTGCATGACATTAGCCTGACGATCGCTGGGGAAAACGGGAGCGCCACCGCGCAGAAGTCAAAAGCCGTCGGCGATATCGCTGAGGCCTTCTTCATCGAGGATCTCGATGCGGCGGTCCTTGTCGCCGCCGATCAACCCGTCCTTGCGCAGGCGGGAAAACGTCCGGCTGACGGTTTCCGTGGTCAGGCCGAGAAAATCGCCGATGTCATCGCGGCTCATGGGAACGTCGATCGGATTGCCGGGCAATCCGCGTTCTTCGGCACGACGCGATAACATCGTCAGGAAGGTCGCCACGCGTTCGTGCGCGGTCTTTCGGCCGAGCAAAAGCAACTGCCCCTGTAATTCCGCCAGGGCCTCCGACGCCATCTCGTGAAGCCGTTTGTCCAGGTTCGGGATCGAGGTGGACATCTTTTCCAGTTCGCGGCGTTCCATCCGGCACAGCGTGGCGCTGGTAACCGCCTCGACACTGCTGGTGTATGTGTCGGCTTTGGCCAAACCTACAAAATCGCCGGGGAACACGAAGCCGACCACCTGCCGCCGGCCATCCGGAAGCAGCTTGAAGCATTTCAGGCAGCCCGCCGTCACCGAGAATACGTGCGCTTCGGATTCGCCCTCGTCGACGAGATGGTCTCCCGCTTCAAGCGAGATATGTTTCATCGCGCCGCCAAACTTTGCCAGTTCAGGTAACGTCAGCGCACCACAGACGGCATGCTCACGGACCTCACAGGCGGCGCACGGGTGTACGCCAGCGTCCGATTTGGGAAGGGCCGGCTTGAGAGTTGGGCCTTTTTGCGGTGCACCCGACATACGAGCACTCCGTACTGTTTCAAGTAACCGGACCAGTCTAGATAATCCAGACGGTGTTTTCCAGATAAGGAACGGGGTTTTTTTTATTCGCCTTAATGGGACAGCAACAGGGGCACGTCCATTGCTGAAAGAACATATCGGGTCACGCCGCCGAACATATACTCGATCGCCGCGCCGGCGCCGTAGGCTCCCATCACGAGAAGGGCGTGACCATTGGTTCGGGCGGCGTCCAGAAGTGTTTCGCCAACCCGGTTGTGCGGTGCCGGTATGCTGTGGGTCGTCGCAGTGATATCGTGTAGCGCCAGATACTTGCGGATATCTTCCGGATCGACGTCCGCCTTGCCGTCCTCGACGACATGAACGATTTCGACTGCTTTTGCACTCTTTAACAAGGGCAGCGCGTTTCGGATACTTTGCGCGGCTTCACGCGATCCATCCCAAGCGACGGTGACATTTCTGCCGATCACCGGTCTCGGATATCGGCATGTAATCAGCAGCGGACGCGCGGTTTCCAGCATCGCCGCTTCCAGGGCCGCGCTTTCCAGCCCGCCGCTCTCCTCGTCCGGCATGCCGATGACGACAAGGTCGAAAAGCCGGCCGCGCGTGGCGATTTCGCGGTTTTCGTGGCCGGTCACGGTCAGTTTGGCAACCGAGAAATGACGCGCAGCGACCAGTTCGCCGGGTTGGATCTCGGGCAGCCCGGCGTCGCATACGGTTTCGCGGTAAAGCGCGTCGAAGTTGCCGCGGCGATGCGCATTCGTTCGCCTGATATCGTCGATCAAATCGCCGACGACGGACGAGGGCGCATCCTCAATGACCGGCAGCAAGGCATGCGTTTCGGGTGGCAGCACCTGCATAAGGGCTGTCGCGGCATCGTACCGGCGACCGAGTTCAAGCGCCGTGTTGAGCACATTCCGGGATTCCGGGCCGCCATCCACGACGGCCAGGATCGACCTGATATCCATTCTCTGCCTCCCGACGCGGCATCCCCTGAAAATGGTGCCGCAACGTCAGGCAAAGTTTTGGCCGCGTAAACGCGCTTGGCATTGATTTAGGTCAACTGGACGCGGTTAAAACTGAAAGCGAAGTCCGGCCCGGAATTCATGTGCAAACAGGTCGTCGTATTTGGTTGCAGTCGTCGATCCGCCACCTGAGAAACTGCCGTCCTGTTCGAATTGGCCGAGATTGATGAACCGGTAGCCGACATCGGCGGTGATGAAGTCCGTAATCCTGGACGATACGCCGGCCATCGCCGCGTAGGTCAGGTTATAGACCTGTGTGCCGCGCTCGCTGGTGCCGGCACTGCTCTGCATGGTGTCGGTGTCGAGCATCGAGATTCCGACGCCGCCACCGACGTACGGCGTGATGGCGTCGTTGCCGAACCATTCGTGCGCCTGGGTGATGTCGTAATAGAGATTCGCCATCGCGCTGATGCTTTCTACTTCACCGGAAAGCGTGTTGCCGCCCCCATCGGTGCCGTCGACGGACATTGGGGAGCGGTAGGTAAGTGTGCCTTCGACGCGAACCTGATCCTCGACGCGGGTGCCGATGCCGATCCCGAGCAAGCCGGTATCCTGTATTGCGTTCGACCGATGCGTCCCGTTGGCGCCCTTGCCATCCGGGTCGGACGTCATCGCATAACCCCCGTCGATCCTGAGATATGGCCGGAAAAGCGGTTCTTTGGTTGCTGCGTCCGTCATCGTTGCCGGTTCTTTTCCCGGTTCGGCGGCGGGTTGCTCTGGTACCGGTGCCGTTTCCTGCGCGGCGGTCGCGGGAGCGGCGGACTTGCCCTCGCTGGCTGCCGGTTCGCTTTTCATTTCGGCGGCCGGTACCGGCTGAGGCGCGGGCTTCTCGACCGTCTTCGGCGCGTCCTGTTTTAGCGGATCGCGCGATTTTGCGCTCGGCTTCGCGGGGACCATTTTGGTGCCGCTTTCGCGCAGTTCCTTGTCGGTCGCGGCGTCACTCGGGTCGGCGCCCGCAACCTCGATATGATAGCTGAAATTGAAATTATCCCGGATGCGGTCAGCCGCCTGCGATGCGCCGGATGTGCAAAGGTACGCCGTTCCCAGTACCAGCGCGGCCAAAGGCCCAGTATTTGTCATAGATACCCCGTTGTCCCAGTCTCGGGGCCCGCAACAACGGGCATCCCATGCCCCTAGAATCGCTCGCAGACGTAAAAACGTGGTTAACGCGAGCAAGGAGACCTGGATTTTTTGCAAGTGGAATCAATGAGATTCCAGCAGTCTACGGGGAAACGCGGTTAATTTGCCGGCGCTTGGGTCTTGTCGCCGGTGAACATTTCCGGCATCGCCTGCTTGAAGGCATCACGCGCTTTGATGGCCTTTGGGTATCCCTCTTCGGCGGCGCGGTTGATCCAGTCGAACGCGGTCTTCAGATCCTGGGCGACGCCTTTCCCTTCGTAATACAGGAAACCCAGATTGTACTGCGCCTGGGTATGCCCGGCACTGGCGGCGCGTTCGAACCACTTGGCGGCGTTGGCGAAGTCCTGTCCGCCCGTCTGGCCGGTGTAATTCATGATGCCGAGATTGTACTGCGCGCCGACATGTCCGGCTTCGGCTGCCTTAAGAAAATGCTGCGCCGCCTTTCCGAAGTTCTGCTCGACCCCGTCACCGTTATAGTACTGAAGGCCTTGCTGATAGTCGGCTTCACCCGGCCGTGCTTCTTCGGCGGCGGGCGGTGGTGGGGGCGCGTCGGCAGCCGGCGCCTCGGTGCCGGGCGGGAGTGACGCCTGTTCGGTCTGCGTTGCCGACAGCGGCTGCTCACTGACGTTTGCGACGGGTTGAGCGTCGGGCGCGCCTTCCTGTGCGACCTGACCGTATCCGAGCGCGGATCTCACGGCCTCGACCGGCGGGTCAGGCGGGGCGGTGAGGGGCTCCGCAGTGCCGGGCGGCTGCGCCATCGCTGTATCGCTGCCCTCTGTCATGCCGGTTGCCGGTAGCGGGCTTTCCGGCATGGCCGTCATCCCGGTTTCCGGTGCGGGTCTTTCTTCGGTCGGGGCAGGTGCGGGTTCTGCTTCTGTCTCCGGGGCCGGGGTGCGCTCAGCGGCGCGGTCGGGCGTACGTTTGATGTCGTCCGGTGGCGGCGGGATGCGCATGACGACGCGCGGCGTCCGGTTCGTCGGCGAGAAATTGATAAGCTCGTGAATGGATGTGCGGACCCAATAGATAAAACTGTCCGATTTCGACGAGACCGTATTGTAGACACCGTGCTTGATCCCAAGCAGCGTTTCCGCCGCCCCGCCCGTCGTGTTTTCTATGGTTTCGTCGTCGAGGATCAGAACGGCAACGAAGGTCAGGGCGCAAAGTCCCAGAATACTCAGGATCAAGTACTTGGCGATTTTCTCGATCACGTTGTTTCCGTTCGATAAAAGTGAGAATCGACAGATTAGCGTAGCCGTCTTTCTCTGCAGTTTCCATAGCGACGAAGCATCGCCGCCGAGGGGGTCCTTGTTTCTATTCCGGCAATGCGCTAGGCCACTCCAAACATTTGAGTATAATAGGCACATTCCGATACAGGAGATCATCATGCCCGACCAGATTCGCGCCTCGCATATCCTGGTGTCGACCGACACCCGCAGCAAGGAAGACGCGAAAGCGGAAACAGAAGCGCTGCACAAGAAAATCTCCGAAGGCGGCGATTTCGCCGATACCGCGCGCGAGGTTTCCGATTGCCCGTCCGGCAGCGGTGGCGGTGATCTCGGCCACTTCGGCCGCGGCATGATGGTGCCCGAATTCGAACAGGCGGCATTCGATCTGGAAGTGGGCGGGCTCAGCGATATCGTCGAGACCGACTTCGGATATCACCTGATCCTCAGGACCGAGTAATCTTCAGATAATGATGGGGGCATCCGGCGCGTATTGACCGTGCCGGTCCTCGATCTCCAGCACCCAGATATCGGGGTCGGATTTTATCCGGCGCTGAATGTATGCCTCGACGTCGGGATCGGGCATCGGTTCGGCGCCGCCCGATTGTAACCAGGCGGCATTACCGGATGCGTCCCGCGACTGCGACAGCAGGATGGAAAAGCCGTCCAGGCGGTCGAGGCGGATGAGAATCGAACCGGCGTCAGGGTCGCCACGGCGGCGCACCACGGCCGGCAACGCCATCTGTGAACATCTTCTGATTTGCGCCGAAATCCATATCGACGCTTTAACCCGCGGCTCTTCCACAACTTTTCCTTGCTACTAATAGTGGTGCTGATGAGCGCCCGCTACGTGTGACATACGTAACAGCAAACAGTATAATCTTGCGTTACAGTCGGCTCAATCGGCGCCCTGTCAGCGCGCATATATGGAGTTGAGATACCTTGGCTCTTGAGGACGGCAAGCACACCCGGAAACTACGCAGCGAAGCGGAGGACATTCTCCGCTTTCGGGACTATGCCGACGCGGACGCCGATTGGTTCTGGGAACTCGATCCGAATTTCCGTTTTGCGATCGTATCGATGCGCCACGAGGGACGGTCGTCGGTCGGTGAGTTCGACCTTCTGGGCAAGACGCCGTGGGAATTCGCTGATGCCGATCCGGACCGGGATCACGAATGGGCGGCGTTCGTTGACAAGCTGCAGCGTTGCGAGCCTTTCCGCCACTTCAGAATTTCACTCCGCCATGACGGCGGCGGGCATGTTTACTGGCGGCTGAGCGGCAAGCCGGTCTTGGGTCATGATGGCCGGTTCCTGGGATATCGCGGCGTTGCGACTGACGAAACCGTCGAGGCGATCCGGCGCCAGCATCAGGAAGCATTGTCGGCCGATTATCAGTCGGCGCTGGAGACGATTTCCGAAGGCATCGCCTATTTCGACGAGAGAAACCGGCTATCGTTTACCAATCCGGCGTTCCGAAGTCTGGTCCCGGTGCCGACGACCATGTTCCAGGTCGGAACGGGCTTCGCCGACCTGATGAACAGCGTCGCACCGCTGATCTCCGACGATCGACGCCGCGCATCGCAGTTGCGCGGGACGCCCGGCCGCAGCCTGATCGATTGGCAGTTCGGTGACGGGCGGTGTTTGACCGGCGAAATACGCCCCTTACCGTCGGGCCGGCATATCGTCGTCGTGCGCGAAACGATAGGGACCGCCGACCGTCGGCAGGTGCGCGAAGGTCTCGACCACGATGACCTGGCAATGTCGGCGCAGCCGTTCTGGGTGCATGTCGACGGACGTATCGTATTCGTCAACCAAGCGGCGGCGGACATTTTCGGCAGCGAAATCGGCAGTATGCTGGGGCGGCACGCCTGGGACCTGATCGTCCCTACCGAGCGTGACCGCGTCAAACAGTTCGACCGCGAGCGCCTGGCCGATGCGGAGGGCCCGGGTTCCTGTCTTGTCACCGCGCTCCGCGAAGACGGCGAAACCTTGAGTCTGGTACTTCACGCTCATGTCGGCACGTGGGACGGGCAGCGGGCCGTGCAGGTGTTCGTGCAGGACCGCACCGCCGAACAGCGTGCGCGTGACGCGTTGGTGGAGATTGAGCAGAGATACCGAAATCTGATCAACGGGTCGATCCAGGGCATGTTCGTTCACCGTGATTGGCACATAGTGTATGCCAACGACACCGCCGCCGAGATATTTGGCTACGGTGTCGACGATTTCGTTGGTTGCAATGTGATGGATCTGGTGGCGCCCGACGAACGCGCCGCGCTCGCGGATATCCGCCGCCGTCGCCTTGCCGGCGACGAGGATGTGCCTGAGCGCTATGAATTTGTGGGGTTGCGCGCCGATGGTTCGAAGGTCGCCATCGAGATCTTTTCCAGGCTCGTCGAATGGGACGGCGACACGGCGATCCAGGCGACCCTGATGGATATCACCGGGCGTAAGGCGGCGGAGCGGAACCTGATGCGGGCCAAGGAAGCCGCTGAGCACGCGAACCGGACCAAGACCGAGTTCCTGGGGAACATGTCGCATGAACTGCGCACGCCGTTGAACGCGATCATCGGTTTCTCGCAGTTGATCCGCGACAAGATCATGGGGGATATCAATCCCAACTATGTGGATTACGCCGGTTCGATCCATGCATCGGGGCTGCATCTGCTGGACGTGGTGAACGACTTGCTCGACATTGCCTCCATCGAAAGCGGCAATCTCACGCTAAACGAAGACGACATCGAAATCACCGACATCATCCGTTCATGTGAACGGATGTTGAGAGCGCGGGCGCAGAAGGCGGAATTGCTGATCTCGGTCGATATTGAGGAGGGGTCGTTCAAAATTCAGGGCGATGCGCGGCGCTTGAAGCAGATTCTGATTAACCTGATCAATAATTCGATCAAGTTCACCCGGTCCGGCGGGCATATCATCGTCAAGGCGTTCATCAATCAGGATGGCGAGCCCGTGCTTTCGGTCAAAGACACCGGTATCGGCATTTCGCCCGAAGATCAGAAAGTGATCTTCGACGCCTTTACGCGGGGTGACTCGCCATTCGTTGCAGAACGCGAGGGAACCGGGCTCGGTTTGCCCCTCGTCAATGCACTTACTGAGCTGCATGGGGGGCGTGTGGAACTTGAAAGCGCGCTCGGCGCCGGGACGAAAATCGCCGTTATCTTACCGAAAGAGCGTTTGATCCGTACGGGGACAGTATAGTTTCTTGTCCCTAATCTCCTGATTCCCAACAATTTTCGTAAAATTCATGGCCGATGTGACCGGTGTCACTGTACGTGAACGGGCTCGGCACTATGGTTATTGCAGATATTCACTTCTTCTCCTTCACCGGGCCGACGGGCCCGGTGATTTTTTTTGTGCGGACATCATCGGATCAACACGCCGTTTTTGATCAGTTGGCGACCGGATGGACGGTTCACGACCGCTTCGGCGGCATTCTCGGCTGCGATCAAGACGATGTCCGCCCGCTGACCGGGCAACGGCCCATGATCGTCGAAGTTCATCACGTCTCCGCCGCCACGTGTGCAGATATCCAGGACCAACCCGATCTCGTCGTCGCGGCGAAAATTGGACCGGTATGCCAGAAGCATTGCGCGTTCCAGCATGTCGGCGTTACCGAACGGCGTCCACACATCGCGTACGCCGTCCGAGCCGGATGCCATGCGGATCTTGCGCTGCCGCATCTCCCGGATGGGAGGGAATGCCTTGTATCCGGGCGCGGTCGTAATGATCGCGACGTCAAGCGCGGCAATCCGGTCGAGTAGGGACTGCATGCGTGCTTCCGGGACCATGCCGATACAGAAGGCATGGCTGACCGTGACGCGGCCCTGCATTGACCAGGCTTCCACGGCATTCAGGATCAAATCGAGCGTATCGGCGCCGGCCTCGCCTTCCTCATGATGGTGAATGTCGATCCCGGCCCCGGTCCGTTCGGCGAGGTCGAAAATCGTCCGGATATGTGCGTTCGCGTCGCCGTCGATAGCCTGCGGATCGATCCCGCCGATCAGGTCGACGCCCATTTGGATGGCCGTCTCCATAAGCTCGGCCGTGCCGGGACGGGAAACCAGGCCGGTTTGAGGAAAGGCAACCAGTTGGATATCGACTTTGTCGGCGTACGCGGATCTGACCCGGAGCAGGCTCTCCACGTTCGCGAGGCCGAGATCCGGATCGATATCGACATGACTTCTGATGGCGGCGGTGCCGTTCTTGGTGGCTTGGTCGATCAGCTTCGCCGCCTGAACATCCACATCGGCACCGAGCTCTCGGCGTGCGGCGCGCTCGTTCGCGATTTTCTCAGCCAGGCTTTTCCCGGCTGAGTGCGCGCGCCAGGGTAGGCCCCATAACGTCTTGTCCAGATGCATGTGCGCATCGACGAAGGCCGGCACCGCAAGAGCGCCCAGGCCGTCGACGACTGGTGCGTTCGGCACCTGTGCATCGACGACGATCCCATTACGGATATGGATGTCCGCCGATGGTCCGTTTAACGGACGGACGTTGGTAACGGTCAGATCGGACATGGTGTTCGGGTCTCCCATCATCATGATCGCGCTGGCCGGCATTTGCCTGGCCGGCTCACCCAAGGTACACCTCTGGATAATCTTTTTTCGAGCGTGATAGTATGCCCTGTCCAAAGTTAAAGGTTCAGCAGTGACGACTATCCTCGAGCGGTTCACAGATCATACGCGACGTATTTTTGCACGCCACCGCGGGCGCCAGTTCCTGGAAGGCGCGATGGCGGCGTCTGCATTGGTGGCGCTGGCGGACGGCGACGCCTCGCTCGAGGAAGGCGCCGAAGTCGGCCGCCTGATGCGGGTGCTGGATATCCTGCGCGATCAAAACCCCGGCGAGGGGGTCGAGACCTACCTGCGCTATATCGATAAGCTTCGAAAGGACCCGTCCGCCGTTGATGAAGTCCGCGCCAAGGTCAAGGTGTCGGCCGCCGGCGACCAGGAAGCGGCGGCCTTGCTGATCGTGATCTGTCACGCGGTCAGCGAGGCGGACGGCGTCGTTCGCGACAGCGAGGTCGAGGAGATCGGCCGTCTCGGTCGGCTTCTTTCCATCAAATCGAAGGACGCGGTCGCCATGATCGCGCCCAAACAATCAAACGTATAAACATCTTAGGGAGAAACGAAACAATGAGCGATTACAAAGGACCCTTATCGCGCTTCACGGTGCTTGATCTGACGCGGGTCCGTTCGGGGCCGACGGCGGTTCGCCAGTTCGCCGATTGGGGTGCCAATGTCATCAAGATCGAGGCGCCGGAAGCCGTGGACACCGCGAAGGGTATGGGCGGCGCGCGCAGCGGGCCGGACTTTCAAAGCATCCACCGCAACAAGCGGTCGCTGACCCTCAATCTTAAAGAGCCGGAAGCACGGGCGATTTTTCTGAAGATGGTGGAATCCGCCGACGTGGTGGTTGAGAACTTCCGCCCCGACGTGAAGGATCGGCTGGGGATCTCATACGAAGATCTGAAAAAGGTGAACAAGTGGATCGTGCTTCTTTCGATCTCCGGGTTCGGCCAGGACGGTCCGTATCAGAAACGTCCCGGTTTCGATCAGATCGCCCAGGGGATGGGCGGGCTGATGTCGATCACCGGTCTGCCGGGGCAGGGGCCGGTGCGCGCCGGCATTCCGATCGCCGATCTGACGGCGGGCATGTATGGCGCGATGGGTGTCATGATCGCCCTTCTGGAGCGCGAAGCCTCGGGTGAGGGACAGTGGGTCCAGACATCGCTTTTGCAGGCGATGGTCGCGATGCTGGATTTCCAGGCAGCGCGGTATCTGATCAATGGCGAGGTCGCCGGTCAGGCTGGCAACAACCATCCGACGTCGATCCCGACGGGTGTCTTCAAGACGTCCGACGGTTACATTAACATCGCCGCCGCGGGCGATCAGATGTGGGATCGAATCTGCACGTTGTTCGGCGATGACGAAATCACCAACAACCCGGATTTCGCCACCGGCGAGCTTCGCTCGCAGAACCGCGATGCCGTCAATGCGGCGTTGGAAAAGCATACCGTCACCTATACGTCCGAGGATCTGATCGAAGCATTGGTCGAGGCCAGCGTCCCGTGCGGTCCGATCAACACCATCGATAAGATTTTCGACGATCCGCAGGTCAACCACCTGAACCTGCGTCATCCGGTTGAGAGCAAGACGCTTGGGAAGATGGATCTGCTGGCGCAGGCGGTGATGCTCTCCAGGTTCGAACCCAAGTACGGGATGGCTACGCCGGAGCGCGGCGAACACACCGACGATATCCTCAAGGAATACGGCTACTCGGATGAGCAGATCGCCGCGTTCCGCGACAAGATCGTCGTTTGAGGCCTGCAGCAACATGAGCGAACACGGCTTTGATCTGACCCGGCGTGAGACCTTCGACAGTTTCACGCCGGTCACCGTCCGGTTCTCGGACCAGGACAGCATGGGTCACGTTAATAATGTGTCCATTGCCGCGTATATCGAGGCGGCCCGGACCATGATCGTGCAAGGGCTGCTGGACCGGTTCGATCATCCTGATCTGGATTTCATCCTGGCCCGTGTGGTCATCGACTATAAACGCGAGCTTCATTATCCGGGCACGGTCGAGGTCGGGGGGCGGCTGATACGGCTGGGTTCGAAATCGCTGACGTCGGGATACGGCGTCTTTCTTGGTGACGCGTGCGTTGCGACGTCGGAAAGCGTGAACGTGTTTTACGACATGAAATCCCGCAGCTCCGTCGTTCCGCCCCAAGACGTGCAGGACGCGGTGCGGGAACTGATCGGCGGTTCGTGAATTTCCGGGCTTGTCCTTGCATAAGAGGAAGACTTTAACGGGACGGTCCTTTGTTCCGGCGACCATAGCGGGTATTCTGGACCGTGACGCACGGCAGGCGGTGGACGTATGGCGACGGCGATCGAGAACCTCAATCTGGAAGAAGGCAAGAGCGAAGCGCTCCGCGCTGTGCTTGCCGGTATTGCCGAATCGACCGCTACCGACGGTGGGCCGCGCTATTCCGAAAAGGTCTGCCGGGAACTGGCGCGTATCGTCGTTTGCCGGTCGTATGCGAAACCGCTTCTAGAGCTCTCGCACCTGATCATCGCCGCGGGCGGCCGGGATGGGCGATACGAAAACATCTTCTGGGGCGTTGAGCGGGCGAGTGCCGGGGAATTCCGCCGGGCTTTCATGGCGCTGCCCGATGCCGGGCCCGGGATTCGCATCACGCCGGGCGGTGTGCGTCATGACGATGGCGGCGACGGTTTCCAGATTTCCTATAACCGGATGCCGCTACTGGCGGCATTGCTGGAATTCATGATCATGACGGTCGGCTATCCCGAGGTCGACGCCATGACCGGAGCGTTGCGGCGGGGCGCGAGGTCAGGCGATGCGGTTCTCAACGCTGCGCGTGCCTTGCAGCGGGGGCTATATGCGTATCTCAAGGATCACCTTCCCCCCGTGCAGCGACAGCGCCGCGAGCATCATTTCCTGAGCTATGTCGATGCGCATGCCGGCAATCGCACCGGCGCGGATGCGATCAACGACGGGATCGTGCTCGGTTATTGGCAAGCGTTCGCCGATACGGAAGACGTGGATGCGAAGACGTTCCGTGCCGTTTACGACACGGCCAGGCGCCTGATCGGCGCGCTTGATGCGGCGGCGGACCGTTTGTCAGGCGCGCACGCGCGCCCGATCGGCGTCGACGTAGAGGCCGGCGAGGTCGACCCCGCCGAAATGGAAGCGGTCATCGCCGCCTTCGACGCGGATTCCGGACCGTTGGAACAGCTTTTGGAAACCTGCGGGGAACATGTGAAGTTCGTCAACGTGGGTGAGGCGGAGACGCTTTTCGAATTGCCGCTCGGCGAGGCGGCGGCCCGGCGTATTCCCGTTTCCGTGCTTAGAAATGCGGTATTCGGCGCGGTGCAGCTTCGGTTGACTACAGCATTGCGGCGCGGTGGCAGGCCGGAGCTCGATATGCCCGACCCCGGTGACGGCTACTACACGTCGAAGCTGGACGCTTATTCGGATGTAATCGGCGTGACGGAAAAACTCGCGCTGGCGGCAATCTGGCCGCTTTTCGAGGCGCGCCGTCCGGAAGCCGTTGATCTCGCTCTCGCGCTTGCGCCCGATATCGATTGGGGGCAGCTGGCACGTGGCGGGGCGGATGCGGAAACGGACAATGTCGTTTCGCTGGGGCGCACGGAGACTTTGCGCCAGTTCTTTGAGGTCGAACCGGACGCGCGTGGCGACGAGATCGCGGCATTGCTGGCAGAAGCGCGTCGGGCCTGGCGTGGCGTCAATCGAGCGGGCTTCCGCGAAGGCGATGACAGTCTCGATGTGATGGCCGACGCCATCCCGGATGTGTTGCGCCTCATCACGGCGGTGCGGCGAACGCTGGACCGAGACTTGCGGCCGCACGACTGGTCGTCTTTGGAAACCGCGGACGCCCGGGATTTTGCGGAGATGTTCGGAAAGCTGTACGAATTGCACGGGAAGGGGAAATCGCATGCCTGCTGATGACCCGGTCAGAGACCTGGCGCTTGCCGCGCTCGACGCCGACGCGCAGGCACGCGCGTTGCTGACGCCCGGCGCCGCTGGGGCGCGCATTGCGTTTTCCGATCTCTATCGATATGCCACGAATCCCGATTTCGAGTTGCCGCCGGCGATGCAGGCGCGTCTGGCGAGCGACCCGGCCGCTGCCGCCGACCTTGAACGCCTGCTTGCCACGCGACCGATCGCCTATATGCCAAGACAGGCGGCTGCCGCGACATCAGGTGCCGTGCGGCGCGAAACCGATGCTGCCGTTCTGACGCTGACGCCATCGCAGGCAGCGCCCGATCAAACGTATCTCCTGATTGAACTCGCGGATCCCGACGCCCGCTCGCCCGTGCAGTTGTTCGCGCGTACGGCTGACGGCGGTTGGACACGCATTCCATTGCCCGCGTTCGCCAATGCGCGCGCCCAGGTGTTGTTGGATACGAACGGCGAGGCCGTGGCCGCGCTTTCCGATCCGGAAACGGAGGTCTATCTCCTGTGAGCGGGGCATCCGTTTACATCCTGACGACCGAAGGCCCCGTGGCGATCCAGCGGATCAGCGAGGAAGATCCGTCGATCAACTCTGTCATTTGCCTGGATGGGCTGGCGCAGATCCTGCCTGTAAGCCCGGCCTATGACGCTTTCGTGCGCCGGCCGGTCGGTGTGATCGAGCGGATGACGGGGCACGGCTCATACCGAATGGATGTGGCATCCCGTATCGACGAGGGGCGGTCCTGGCAACTCGCCGCCTATGTCGCGCATGCGGCGCGGCTGCAGGCCGGTGGGGGCGATATCAATGTCTATGCGACGGGTGAAGTGGACAGCGAACTTGGTGTCCGGCCTGTCGAGCGGGTCGACCTCAAGCTCGAGTCCCTGGCTCGCCATCTGGCTGAGCACGAAGCATCATCCGAGAAATCGGTGATCCTGATCCCGGATGGGTCGGCGCCGTTGCCCGACCACATTGGCGGAATACCGGTTGTCCGGGTCAACAATACGTCGGAGGCCCTGGCGGCGTCCGGAATTGCAGCGCCGCCGCCACTGAAAAATACTACTGAGACTTCGGCCGCGAGCGCCAAACGGCGAATTTCACCCCTCGTCATCCTGCTCGGTGCGACGGTGATCGCGGCGGCGCTGTTCTGGGTCGGTGGCGACTTCGCACGTTGGTCGGCGCTTACCGAGCGAGGCCGCATCCTCGAACTTGAAGAGGATATTACGCGGGCAGAAGACACCGTGTTCGGTGGCTGGCGCGCGGCTTTGTATCTAAAGTGGTTGTCCATGAAGCGCCCCGAGAAGGGTCCCGAGAGCATCGATGGCGCGCTTTATGTCGCCGCCGATGCCGCGGCGTGCAGCGTTCCGTCGGAAGTGGAGCGGGTGCCGATGACGCCGATGTATGAGGGGAGCGGCGCCGTCTGTAAGGCGGAAGTGAGAGCGATCGGAGATACGTCCCGGCATGTGATGATCGGCCGGCTTGCGTATTGGCCGGGTGGGCTCGGTTCGGCCGAACGGCCGGGCCGGGTGATGCGGGGCAGCAAGGAGCCGTCGGGCCGGACATGGGCCCTCGCGTTCGATCAGTTGCCGGGATCGGGCGCGGCGCTCAGGCTTGTGGTGATTACCGGTCCGGTCGACATCAACGGCTCGCAGCCCTGGTATCAGGACCTGTTGTCGTCGCCGACTGACGGCGCGGCTTACGATGCCGCGAAGGCACGTCTGGAGCGGCTCGGCTTCCGGGTCAGCGCCCTCGACTGGCGCCGCCAGTGATCCGAGGGCATGCCGGGGCCGTAGACCGGTTATGTCTTATTCAAATCTCCATCCCCAAAATTGGAACGACCTTCCCAGACGCGCATGGATTACCGGTGCCGGGAAAGGCATAGGCCGCGCCCTCGCCGAGAAGTTGGCGGGGCTTGGCTGGACCGTTTACGCATCGGCCCGGACCGAGGACGATCTGAAGGACCTCGCGGCCGCGGCGGAATCATTGACGGGGGCGGTTTTGCCACTGCCTCTCGATATCAATGACCGCGATGCCTGCGCCGCTGCCGTCGCTGAGATTTCAAGAGACGGGAAGCCGTTGGGGCTCGTGGTGCTGAACGCCGGCACGCACATACCGACACCGGTCGATGAGTTCGACGCCGAAACAGTCGGCGGTTTGATCGGCATGAATCTGACCGGCACCGTCAACTGCCTGGCACCTACGATGAAGCTGCTTGTGCAACAGGGCTGCGGTCATATCGCCGTCGTGGCGTCGCTTGCCGGGTACAGGGGGCTGCCGCGTGCGGCGGCGTACAGCGCGTCGAAAGCCGGACTGATCGCAATGGCCGAGGCGCTCTATCCCGAGCTTTACCGGAAGGGCATCGCTATCAGCGTGATCAATCCGGGTTTCGTGAAGACGCCGCTCACCGACAAGAACACGTTCGACATGCCGTTCCTGATCGAAGTCGACGAGGCCGTCGACGCGATTATGCGAGGCCTGGAGCGCGGGAAATTCGAGATCGCGTTCCCGACGCGCTTCGTCATGATCATGCGGCTATTGCGGGCGCTGCCGTATGCCCTTTACTTCAAGCTGACCGGCAAGATCCTGAATCGTTAGGCGTCAGGCTTTTTGCAGCACGAACTGGCCGACGTCGATGGCGCCGGTGCGGAACCCGGCACGGCAATAGGCCAGGTAATACTCCCATAAACGGCGAAAGCGTTCGTCGAAGCCGATGGCGCTGATCTGGGGCCACGCATCAATGAAACGATCCTGCCATTCGGCCAATGTTTTGGCATAACTCTGGCCGAAGAAGAACGCGTCTTTGAGATCGAGACCGGCGCCCGCTGCCTGATCTCGGAACACGCTCACGGACGGCAGCATGCCGCCCGGGAAGACGTAACGCTGAATGAAGTCGGTCTTGCGGCGGTAGTTGTCGAAGCGTTTCTCGTCGATGGTGATGACCTGCAACGCGGCGCGGCCATGATCGGCAAGGCGTTCGCGGACCTTGCCGAAAAATCGCGGCCAGTTGTTCTCGCCGACCGCTTCGAACATCTCGATGGATGCGACAGCATCGTATGTGCCGATCACGTCACGGTAGTCCTCGATCCTGATATCGACCTGCCCGGACAGTCCCTTGCGGGCGATCTGTTCGCGCGCATAGTCGTGCTGCTCATCGGAGAGCGTGATGCCGGTGACACGGCAGCCGTGCTTTTCCGCCAGATAAGCCGAAAAACCACCCCAACCGCAGCCGATCTCCAGCACATGTTTGCCTGGCTTCGCGCCGATCATTCCCGCCATGCGCTCGTATTTTCGCAATTGTGCATGTTCCAGCGGATCGTTGGGGCAGTCGTAAATGCCAGACGAATAGGTCATCGTCGGGTCCAGCCATTCACGGTAAAACCCGTTGCCGAGATCGTAATGCGCCTGGATATTGCGGCGGGATCCCTTATGCGTGTTGGCGCGGAGCAGATGATAAACCCGATCCGCGATACGGCGCAGCAACGTCCCCTCTGCCTTGAATTCGACCGCTTCGTCGTTTCTGGCGATCAGTTCCAAAAGCGCCGCGATATCCGTCGACGTCCAGTCGCCGTGGATATAGCCCTCGGCAAAACCGATATCGCCACCTGTGACGATCCGGCGCACGGTGCGCCAAGAATGGATGTGGATGTCTGCGGTGGGGCCGTGCTCGCGGCCGGAAACGGTGCGTTGTTCGCCGTCCGGCAACGTCAATGTCAGTGTGCCGACGCGCATGCCGGCCAGCAGCTTGAACAGCCATTTGCCGGCAAGATGTGCGAACGGCCCGGATGTCCGGCGCGGGGCGGCGCAGGTTCGTGTCATTTGAGTGCTCATCCTAGTCCCCTTGTCCCTCGAGCCGAGGTCCTACGATGCTGACCTCGCCGCGTTGCTGCGGCGTGTGCGAAAAGTATGGCACGCCTTTCCGCCACAGGTGAAACGCCTCGTAATGAATGCCGGCGATGACTTTCAGGGTCATCAACGGGTGACGAACGATGGCCGCGACCAAGTTGCCGGTCGTCAGCGGTTTATAGGTGCCGGTGAAACTCGCGTTCAGGATCGGGCCTTCATCATCGCTCTGACGGATCGTGACGCCGATGTCTTTGCCCGGCGGCACGACGGCGAAATCGTAGCGGCAGTCCATGGGCGTGAACGGCGAGACATACATGGCCTTGTTGCATGTTTGACGAATTGGGGCGTCCGTGTCCGACACCGGCACCACGTAGGTGTGCCGTTCACCGAATGTATTGTTGACCTGATAGAGGATGACACGTGTGCGTCCGGCGCTGTCCTCGCAGAAGTAGACCGTCAACGGATTGAAGACATAGCCGAGGATGCGCGGATAGCAGAGCACGCGAACCCGCAGGAACAGCGGGTTGAATCCGGCCTCGGTTAACCGGTCGTCAATCCAGCGGCGGAGATTGCCGCTGCCGTCACCGTGATCCGCCTCCAGGAACGACAGCATGCCAAAGCGATTGATCTTGAGGACGGATTGCTGCCGCTCGATATCATCCAGCCGGTCGAGGTCCAGGAAAAGCGAAAAAACCCGGTAGCTCAACAGGTGCGCCTTCGGCTTCAGCCGTCGATGCAGGACCTTCCCGGTATAAATGGCGCTGGTGTCGGTGCTCATGCGGCGGCTTCCCTGGCGTCGGGGCGGATATGAATGCGCCCGGACTCATTGTCGACCTGCCATGGGCGACGCACGCCGCCCGCGTCTTCCGCGGTCCATAATCCCGCCTGAAGGCCGTCTTCGTGGAAACCCGCGCCGAAGTAACTACCGCAATACCAAGTGTTGCGATGTCCCTGCAGGCGCCAGAGCTGCTGTTGCGCCCGGTCGGTGCCGGCATCGAACAACGGATGTTCGTACTGGAACGTCCGGAGAATTTTTTCCTGCGCCGGGGGCATGGCGGGGTTGAGGGTGACGAAAAGATCGTCGGCGTCGCCGAGGTCCTGCAGATTATTCATCCAATAGGTGACGCAGACGGAGTGGCTATCTCCTTTGGCGTTCGGCCTGGCGATATAATTCCAACTCGACCATGCGCGGCGTCGCGCCGGCATCAGCGCCGCATCGGTGTGCAGTACGGCGAGGTTCTTCTGGTACTTGAACGGCGAGAGAAGTTCGTGCTCGAGGTCGTCGGCATCCGTCAGCATCGACAGGGTCTGATCGGCGTGCGCCGCCATCACGACACCGTCGAAGCGCTCCTCGTGTCCGCTGCCGTCGATGACCGAGACGCCGTCCGCATGCCGCTTGATGGCGCGGACGCCGCCGAAGCGTGACGGAATGCCGCTGGCGATCTTTTCGACATACGCGCGGCTGCCGCCCGTGACGGTTCGCCAGGTCGGTCGGCCGATGTATTTGAAAAGGCCGTGATTGACGAAAAACCGGACGAACGCCGCAGCGGGGTAATCCCGCATGCCTTCGACCGTGCCGGACCAGATCGCCGCCGCCATCGGCAGCAGGTGGTCGCGCTGGAACCCGGTCGAATACCCATCCCGGTCGAGCAGCGTGCCGAGTGTCATATCGTTCAGCTCTCCCGCCGCCAGCAAAGCCGGTGTCGTGGAGTAGAACCGGTGCAGGTCCATCAGCATGCGCCAGAACCGCGGACGGACCAGGTTGCCCGGCTGGCTAAACACCCCGGCAAGGGTGCCGCCGGAATATTCGAAGCCGCCGTCGTCGGCGGATACGGCAAATGACATGTCGGACGCATGGGTTCCGACCTGAAGGTGATCCAGCAATGCCGTCAGATTGGGATAGGTCCAGTCGTTGAAGACGATAAAGCCGGTATCGACGTCGATATCGCCCCGCCGTCCGGCGACGGTTACCGTGTTTGCGTGGCCGCCAAGGCGGTTTTCCCGTTCGTACAGCACCACGTCGTGCCGCTGTGACAACAACCAGGCCGCGGAGAGGCCGGAAACTCCGGCGCCGATCACGGCAAAGCGTTTGGTGGAGCCGTCCGTCATTCTGTGAAGTCCTTCGCTCGAAGCGTTCGTTGTAATTCTGAATGCTTTACGCATCCCCCGCACCGGCGGATCACAATTCGGGTTGGGGAAATGATCCGTTGCCGGGGGCGCCCCGTACTACCTACTATGAGCTATGGCATTGATACCGCGACAGCATGGTCTTCGCAGAGTTTACCGGTTTCCGTCGCGCCCGACGTGCGATCATTGCGGTCTCACGGCAGGGGCAGGTGGCCGGTGACCGACATCCCGAAAACGATTGAAACGGCGGAAGACGCGACTGTTCTGATGCACCGGATCGCCGGGCATCAGGACCGACAGGCGTTCGAGGTTCTGTTCGCCCACTTTGCACCGCGCGTGAAGGCCTACATGCTGAAACTCGGTACGGCGGATGCGCTCGCGGACGAGTTGGCGCAAGAAGCGCTCCTGACCGTCTGGCGTAAGGCCGAACAGTTCGACCGAGCCAAGGCATCGCCGTCGACGTGGATTTTTACCATCGCACGTAATCTAAGGATCGATGCCTTTCGTAAGATATCGCGACCGGAGCTGGATCCGAACGATCCGGCTCTGGTCCCGGACCCGGAAGAGGCACAGGACGACCGTGTGAACCGCCTGCAGCGGGCACGTGCGGTGCGCGAAGCGATGAAAACGCTGAACGAAGAGCAGGCCGAAGCGGTCAGGCTGTCGTTTTTTGAAGACCTTTCGCACAGCGCTATCGCAGAGCGTTTGGACCTGCCTCTCGGGACGGTGAAATCGAGATTAAGACTGGCGTTCGCGCGCATCCGCGACGCTATCGGAGAAGACCTGAAATGACTGTTCATCATCACATTCCGGACGAGACACTGCTTTCTTATGCGGCCGGGGACCTGGATGACGCGACCTCTTTGGTGGTCGCCGTGCATCTTGCGTTGTGCCCCGCGTGCCGTCAGGCGGTGGATGCGGCGTCCGACATCGGCGGTGCGATGCTTGAAGACCTCGCGCCCGTGGCGATGTCCGGCGATGCGCTGGCGCATGTG
>MDSW01206909.1_pt1 | contig 33770 bp, 26 predicted proteins | sample 811171 | NCBI WGS metagenome assembly MDSW01 (sample SAMN05326641, study PRJNA326480) | marine metagenome | isolation source: seawater | place: Atlantic Ocean: North West | collected 2012 | reverse complement strand
TTGACATGGTGGGTAATTCCGATTATGTTGTTCGTAGGATTCATTACTCCATGGCCATACAACTATTGGCGTCTAAAGAAATACGGTTTAGCATGTCATTGATTCGGGCCATCTTTTAATTGGTCAGACATCCAAATGATTCTAGATGTGAGCCCCCATAGCGGCGCCATGCGCCGCTGGGTTACCGCATTCGTTGTGGGGTTAATGCTCGCAGTTTCTGCTTCACCCGTGGCAACTGCGCAGTTTGGTCAGCCCGACATTGTCCAGGAGCACTGGTATCATTCCTACGCAACACTGACATTGGACCTCAGTGAATGGGCGGATGATTACCCGGAAATAGTCAATCTATTCAGTATAGGAAAAACGGAGTTGGGAAGAGAAATATGGATGTTGCAGATCTCTGATTGGGGCATAGAAACCAAACCAGATGGGACGGCGAAAGATGTGGCATATATTGATGGAGGACATCATGGGAATGAACATCTTGGAACTGAATTGGCTTTCCTTGTTGCGGAATACTATATCGAAGGGTGGATCAATGATGAACAGGAGGTAATCGACGTTTTGACCAATACAGAATTGCATATCCTGATTATGCTAAACGCAGATGGTAATGACTTCGATACAGGGTGGAATGTGAATCAAGTGGATCTGAATAGGAATTACGACCATTATTGGAATACCTGTCCAACGACTCAGCCGGGGAGTAGTGCGTTTAGTGAATCTGAAACTCTCGCGAATTCGATATACATGAATGATGTTGTACCTCATGCTGATTTGTACATCACCATGCACACGGGGGTGTGGATTATGCTCTACCCGTGGGGTAAATGGCCAGACCAACCTTCGGATTGGGAGATGTATCATTTCATCAAAGATGAAGTTAACACTAATATTTCTGACATACCCATACGAAATGCCAATCAGGGCTTGTACCCAAACTGCGGTACGAGCAGGGATTACGGATACGGAGTGATGGGATATCCTACTTTTACCTTTGAGACAGATGATGAGCAATTTCTTCTTGGCACGGTAGAGGCTCTCTCAGATAGATTGGAAGAGGAGCTCGATGTTATGCGATATCTAATTCAGAATATTTGGTTCTGGCGGGCTCGCTTGGTTGTAGAAGAGGTCGAGATCAACGGAGGAGAGGTGAAATCTCATATTGTGAACTTAGGGCATGCTAGTACATCCAATGCAACACTTCAGTACATCAGTTCTAATGGGGATTTATTGTGGAATTCGTCAAGCTTCGGTGTCAACGCGACTAATGAGACATATGTGGTCTTCGATAGCGAAGGTCTTGCTATCGTAGACGGGGGATCTTGGAGCATAAGTTATCAGAAGAGAGTGATTGATGCTTCGATGTGGGTAGATGAGGTGGTGGACGAAGACGTAGTAGACTGGTCTGGCAAAGAATCCGGTGGTTTTCTTCCAACTCCCTCGGTGCTTGTATTATTCACCGCCTTCGCTCTTGCTGCTATTGGTGGAAGAAATAGCAGATTAGAACTATAATTTAGTTATCTAAATGATTGATTATCATTTCAAAGTTAATGTTTCTAAGCAATTATTTGTATATTATTACAAAATACATTAGTTCAGTGATATTGTGAATTGGTCAAATCATGGATTCAATGAAGTCTGCGAACAACTGCTGATACCTCTCTTCGAGGGTGTCGTTCGAGCGCCTAACAATGCACTATCTGGCCTGGGACGTAGTCAAAGAAACCTAGTCAGAGAAGCCATCTCTTCGAATGATTTTGAGGGGAAGAAAGGAGAGAATATGGTTGTGTGGACTCCCGGATGCAGGGTCATGCTCGTCGGAATGGGTGAGAAGGGCGAGTTGGGTCATGAACTTGCACGAACGACCGGTGCCCGTGTAATGGGCTCACTTTCAAAGAAAAACGGGCTGTCGGTATGTGTTAGATTCACTTCAGGCTGGTCTAGTGATCGTATGATTGACTTTGCAGAAGGTATGATGCTCCGAGATTATGAGTTCATTGAACATCAAGATATTGGGGAGGAGCATATCCTGGCTCCTTGGTCGGTTCAATTCCAAGCCAGCCCCAGGTATCAAAAACATCTCGAAGAGGGTCTTTCTAAATCGCATGCGTTAGTCAGAGGGGTGCATCTAGCACGTGATCTTGGTAATGAGCCTGCTAATGTTCTGTACCCGATGGAATATGCCCGCAGAGCACAAAAATGGGCAGAAGGCAAAGAAAATGTTGTGGTCGAGGTGTATGACTGGGATAAGCTCAACGAACTAGGCATGGGGGGGCTGATAAACGTAGGAAAGGGGAGCGATAGGAAACCCTGCATGGTCCTCTTCACCCTCAATCCCCATGCAGACGATGGTGTTCGTCGACCATGCATCGTGGGCAAGGGGATAACTTTCGACACAGGGGGCATTTCAATCAAACCGACGAGCGGCATGTGGGACATGAAGTACGATATGTGTGGTGCTGCTACTGTTTTTGGTCTGATGGAGGCTCTGTATTCTACCGGCTACGATCGCAGGGTAAACGGGATAGCGTGTTTGGCGGAGAATATGCCTGGATCTGGAGCATATAGGCCTGGAGACGTATTCAAGACATATTCTGGAAAAACCGTGGAGGTCTTCAGTACGGACGCCGAAGGTAGGAATGTTTTGGCTGATGGCCTCTGCAAGGCAGGAGAGTTCGATCCTGAATTCATTGTAGATCTAGCGACCCTGACGGGTGCAGTAGTAGTTGCTTTGGGCAATCAAATAACAGGAATGTGGGGCAATGATTCCTCGCTTGTTAAGAGGGTCGAATCGGCTGCCTCATTATCTGGAGAGCCGGTCTGGGAAATGCCTTTGAATGACCAATTCAAGAGGTACATGACAGATTCAGCATTCGCAGACATAAGGAATGGTTCGATTGGAGGTAGGGCCGGTTCATCTAATGGCGCTGCAGCTTTCTTGGAGTTCTTCGTTCCATCCAGAGAAGAGGACGGGGAATCTTCGAAAATACCCTGGGTGCACTTGGATATTGCAGGAACTGCATGGGGTCCCGGTTCCAAGGCACGGACAGAGCGTGAGAATCCATTCTTCCAGTTCGGTACATCGGGTGTGCATGTAAGAACTCTGCACCGTCTTATTACGGGCGAAAGTCATTGAAAATCGTTGTAGACTGGCATAATTGAACGATTATGCGTTGTATAACGGCATGTTCTATACGTTGAATGGAATTTTGCAGTTTACATGAATGGGTCGTTCAGGGTGCTGATTGCGTGCCTGCTGACAATAGCAGTTCTTTCGTCGGGTGTCGTCGCTCAAGGGGCTGAAGAGAGTCTGGAAGAAGAGTCTAACATCATCATCGATGTGATTCTTCCCCTCTCTCTGGCATATATCATGTTCTCATTAGGGATAGGTCTCAAAATATCTGATTTTGGCCTTATTTTTACTGAGCCAAAGGCATTTGCAGTGGGTTTGGGGAATCAGATGGTTATCTTGCCGATAGCAGGATTCGGAATAGCAAGCATCCTTGATCTATCTGGCGAGATGGCTGTTGGTCTGATGATTCTAGCTTGCTGTCCAGGGGGAGTGACGTCCAATATTCTGACAAAATTAGCAGGCGGAGATACAGCCCTATCCATCTCATATACCGCAGTTGTAAGTGTTGTATCCGTAATCACACTTCCACTCATAGTTGGCTTCTCAATGGATCATTTCATGGGTACTACATCGCCTGATATCGACATTCTGGATCTTGGTGTAACCATGTTTCTTCTGACTACTCTGCCAGTGGTGATCGGGATGCTAATTCGCAGGTATTCAGAGTCTACTGCTGATAGCATTGAGCCGTTAATTGGAAAAATCGCGGCTGGGCTTTTCATTATCATCGTCATTGCCGCTATTGCAAGTGAATTTGATACGCTGATGGAGAATCTTGGGACACTTGGTCCAGCGGTTGTGGCACTCAATATCCTGATGCTTGGAATAGGTTGGAAGAGCGCAACAGTTCTTGATCTTGAAAATAATCAGGCAACAACTGTCTCGATAGAGAGCGGCATACAGAATGCAACCGTAGGGATTACTGTTGGAGGCCTCGTACTAGCTCCCGAAGCAGGTGCGACTCTGTCCGTGCTGAGTCTTCCATCAGGAGTCTATGGCGTTCTGATGTACATCGTCATCGCACCATTCCTCTATTGGAGGATTGGTATGTCGAAGATGTGATTCAATCCTCATCTTCAACGACTTCGAAATCCGCTTCGTGGACTCCGTCATCTGATTCATCTTCTTGATTGTCTTCTTCCATATCCTTGGCTGCAGCTTCGTATATTTTGATGGAAAGAGCCTGCATCAGCCCTTCTAACTCGCTTATCTTGGACTGTACTCCGGCTTCATCGATTTCATCCACATCGATTGGGGTATCTCCATTCATAACCATTGATTCGAGTTCATTCAGCTTCTCCAAAACTGGTTCTGTATCATCATCCTCAAGCTTGTCGCCGGCTTCTTCGATGGTCTTTCGAGTTTGATATACTATGCTCTCAGCCTGGTTCTTTAGTTCGACTCTTGCCTTCCTTTTACGATCCTCGTCGGCAAATTCTTCAGCCTCTGCAATCTTGGATTTAATCTCGTCTTCACTCAGAGATGTTTGGCTCTCTATAGTGATTTTTTGTTCCTTTCCTGTGCCGAGATCTTTCGCTGAAACATTCACGATTCCATTCGCATCGATATCGAACGTGACTTCAATCTGCGGTATTCCCCTGGGTGCAGCAGGTATCCCTGTAAGATGGAATTTTCCGAGAGTGATATTGTCTTTAGCGAACTGTCTCTCTCCTTGGAGAACATGGACCTCGACAGCAGGCTGGTTGTCAGCAGCAGTGGAGAATGTCTCCGATCGCTTACTTGGTATTGTGGTGTTTCGCTCGATCATTGTAGTCATGACCCCGCCTAGAGTCTCGATTCCAAGCGTAAGGGGCGTGACATCCAAAAGAAGGACGTCCGTGACGCCGGAATCTCCAACGATTATTCCAGCCTGAAGAGCTGCTCCCATGGCGACTGCCTCGTCAGGGTTGACACCCTTGAACGGAGCTTTGCCGACTTCTTGCTCGATTGCAGATTGAACGGCAGGGACGCGAGTAGAACCACCTACCAAAATCACCTTGTCGACCTTGCCCTTGGATACTCCTGCATCCTTCATAGCCTGACGTGTGGGTGAAAGCGTCCTTGAGATCAGTGGCTCGATTAGCTCTTCAAACTTGGACTTTGAAAGTGTGATATCCAGATGCTCGGGCTGACCATCCCGACTTGTGATGAATGGCAGATTGACCTGAGCGGAGCCAGAGCCTGAAAGCTCTATCTTTGCTTTCTCTGCGTGTTCACGAAGTCTGCTCATAGCCTGTGAATCAGTGGATAGATCGATTCCTGTATCTTTCTTGTACTCATCGACAAGCCATGTGATGATGACCTCGTCGAAGTCATCCCCTCCGAGCCTGTTGTCTCCGGAAGTCGCCTTCACTTCTATCTGTGGCTGGCCATCGACCTGATAGATTTCAAGAATAGAAACGTCGAATGTCCCTCCGCCGAGATCGTATACTAAGATGGTCTGATCTTCTTCTTTATTCACTCCATATGCAAGTGCCGCTGCAGTGGGCTCGTTGATTATTCTAAGAACTTCTAATCCTGCGATTCGTCCTGCATCTTTAGTCGCCTTCCTCTGTGCATCGGTAAAATATGCAGGGCAGGTAATCACGGCTTTCTTGATTTCCTGGCCGAGATATGCTTCTGCATCCGCCTTCAATTTCTGTAGAATAAATGCTGACATTTCTTGAGGAGTGTATGTGGAGTCATCGATTTCAGATGACCAGTCAGTTCCCATCTCTCGCTTGACCGACAAGATGGTCCGGTTCGCATTAGTCACAGCCTGACGCTTGGCAGTAATTCCGATGTGTCGCTCGCCATCTTTGGCGAAGGCGACTACGCTTGGGGTGGTTCGTGCTCCTTCCGAATTTGGGATTACGACGGCCTGGCCTCCCTCCAGAGTTGCCACGCAGCTGTTGGTTGTTCCTAGATCAATTCCGATAACAGGTGTGCTCATTCTTCAATCATCCCCTAATTATTCCATCCTCAGCGTCACATCAAGGATGCCATTGTTTAGACTCCATTCCTCGATACGACTGGCTGCGAAAGGAATAGAGAAACCTCTGAGAGGGTTGAGGAGGTTATGCCTCAATAATTCTATGATTCTGCCACCATCGGCTAATGCGAGATCGACTGATCCATCATCTGCCTCTGGGATAGAGGTGACATCAATCATCACGTTGGCTAGCCCGTCCTCATGGATGAAATCTGTATCTGGGATCTCAATGAGTCTGTTATCTTCCCGTGGCTCAGTTACAACATCTACCTGCTCGCTGGGCGTATTGTTTGAGGATTTTACAGATACCTCGAATCCCATCTTTGAGAGCATGTCTGCAAAGCCCCCTGGGCCAGACATCATAGCCTCAATATTCTTCCTAATCTCCTCAGGATCCCCTTTTCCATTCAGAGTGATATCCGTCTTGGATATGGATTTAGAGTCGATTCCCATTCGTTCAAAATGCTCTTCTAACTGATTCATCATATTCTCCAGCATGCCCATATCCATGGGTATGCCCATCTGTTCGAATACCTTAGACATCTCACGTATGATGTCTCTTTCCCAGTTGTTTTCTTCAGAGGTCATTGTATCACTACTCAACCATGGGTTGTATAGTTGACAATGGGGGTGGTATATGAATCTCCCGTAGTAGTATAAATGAGAGAACTTCGAAGGAGAGGTTCCTTGATATTAGCGAAGATGCTCGTATCGTCGTGTCCTCCCCTGACGAAGACCTCACCCTCCAAGATACAGACAGGGTAACAGGTAGGGCTGCGCTGGTTGGAAATGCAAGGGCTGCTTTGGCCGTAGCAGCTGCTGTGAGGTCGACATTAGGCCCAAAAGGGATGGACAAGATGCTCATTGACCAAAATGGAGAAGTTCTGATTACCAATGACGGAGCTACAGTTCTAGATACGGCCAAGGTAGAACATCCAACTGCGAAGCTAGTGATTGAAACGAGTATTACACAGGATCGAGTGGCAAGAGATGGGACGACTACTTCCATATTGATATTAGCAGAATTGCTCAGAAATGCACTCGAGCTTTCCAGGTCTGGACTTCATCCGACAATAATTGCCGATTCGTACAGATCCGCATATTCGATGTGCATAAAAGAAATAGATTCGATTGCGCGGCCCGTCACCTCTGATGAAGATGTGCGACACATTGTATCAACCTGCATAGGGCAGAAAGTCGATCCGTCCATGCTCGATTTAGTATGCAGGCTCGCATTGGATGCTTCTGAATCAATTGAAGCGGATGACCCGGAGGCAGAACGGTTTTTGGTTAAGCGAATTTCTCTAGAAGAGGGTGCAGTCACAGATACAGAACTTGTTTCTGCCTTCGTTACCAGGAAGCAGAGATTTGACAAATCTATGCCAAATCAAGGGGGAAGTTGCTCTATTGCGGTGATCGATGGGGGTCTTGAGGTACCGGAACTAGAATTCGATACTGAGCTTGAGATAAGTTCGTTGGGGGTCAGGGAAGGATTTACTCAGAGAAAGAGGAAGAAATTGGAGGGTCTTGTTTCCCATCTTGAGTCTCTCGGAGTTGGAATTCTAGCTGTGCGGGATGGCATAGACGAAGAAGCACAGAGTATGCTCAGGAAAGCAGGTATCAATTGCTTCAGGAGATTCGACAAGGAAGATCTGAACAGGCTCTCCCAGATAACAGGGGCCATGATTGTTCGATCTGTCGAAGTTACTGAAAGTACGCATCTTGGGCGTTGTGATTCGTGGAAAGAGCGCAAAGTATCAGGTGTTCACTATCTGCATGTAGTATCAAATTCTGGTCGAGGGAAGACTCTTCTCGTCAGAGGTTCAACTCCTGCTCTTAGAGATGAAGTCGTTCGGACTTTCGATGATGCACTGGGAGTTGCAGTTAGAGTATCGGGAACTGCGCCTATGCTCCCAGGGGGAGGCTCGACATGGAGTCACCTTGCACGCATGCTTAGGAATGAGGCGAGTAAGTATGCAGGCAAGAGGCAATTGGCTGTAGAAGGATTTGCAGATGCCCTGGAAACCATCCCCCGGGTTCTTGCGCAGAATTCAGGCCATGATCCAATAGACAGGATTCTTGAACTGTCTGCTGCGCAGACGAAGGATGGTCCATGGATTGGTTTCGATCTAATGACTGATGATCTCGTGAGTCTCGACTCGATTGGAATAATAGATCTTCGACTGGTTGTTGAGAATGCATTGTCTGGAGCTACTGAGGGCGCTATATCGGTACTTAGGATCGATGATGTCCTGTGGGCCAAGGTCGAGCCAGGTGAGCCTGACTGGAATCAAGACGAGGATGAAGATTGAGCCACGCCGGCCATCATGGAATCAACTAGCTGATCTATATCGAATCTTGATTCCCAGCCCCAGTCATTCCTAGCAGGAGCATCGTCTACATCTTCTGGCCAAGTGTCTGCAATATGCTGACGTTCGTCCGGAATGAATCGCATTACAGCATTCGGCTTTCTGGAACGTATGCAGTGTGCTAATTCCATCGCTGAGAAACTTACGCCCCTGACATTGTACCCAGGCCTCCATCTGGAGAGTTTCTCTGACGGGGCGCCCATGAGTTCCATAGTGGCTCTAATCGCATCCTGCATCATCATCATTGGAAGTTTAGTATCCCCTCGGACAAAGAAATCGTACTTTTCATTTTCATGAATTTCATAGAATACCTGCACTGCATAATCTGTAGTTCCGCCAGTCGGAGGTGTTGTCCAAGACAGCAGCCCTGGATACCTCAAACCGCGAGCATCTACACCGTAGTTATGGAAATACTTCAGCATCATTTCCTCTCCTTCTTTCTTAGTTCGGCCGTATACGGTGGTCGGAGACAGAGGGGAATGTTGCATCGCGATAGGTCTTGAATCAGGTCCGAATACTGCTATTGAAGAGGGTGCAAAAACTCTGCATCCATGATTTCGAGCTGCATCGAGAATGTTCTGAAGGCCCCCCAGGTTTACTCTCTCGCACAGGTCAGGGTCTTTCTCCCCGTGCGCGGAAAGAACTGCTGCAAGATGATAGATGGTATCGATGGAGTACTCGGAGATCGCTCTTGAAATCGCCTCATAATCAAGTACATCTAACAACTGAAAGGGGCCCTCTTGGCTTCCTTCATCATGAATATCGGTGGTTAATACAGAGCCTTCTCCGTACATTGCTCGGAGAGTATTGGTAAGATCAGAACCTATCTGTCCGAGGGCCCCGGTGACTAGGATTTGGCTCCCGGACACGCCGACCATGACATGCAAATAATCAGACGATACTTGAACATCGATCATACAAGGTAGTAGCATTGCCAAGGTTCATATGCGACGTAAAATGGCTCCATACCCCGTTGTTATCATGAAATATGTGATTGTGACGGGCGGCGTTCTATCTGGTCTCGGTAAGGGAATCACAGCGAGTAGCATAGGAGTCCTGATGAAATCAGTCGGGATGAAAGTCACTTCGATAAAGATCGATCCATACCTAAACAGCGATGCTGGTACGATGTCGCCGTTCGAACACGGTGAGGTATTCGTATTGGATGATGGCGGTGAGGCGGATCTCGATCTTGGCAATTATGAGCGATTTCTTGATGTTTCTCTGACCCGCGACCACAACTTGACCACGGGCAAAGTGTACTCGGCGGTCATCGAACGGGAGCGTCGGGGGGACTATCTTGGGAAGACTGTTCAAGTCATACCCCACATAACCAACGAAATACAAGATTGGATCGAGCGTGTAAGCATACTTCCGACAAATGATTCGGGCGATGCTCCAGATGCATGCGTGATTGAACTTGGAGGAACTGTGGGGGACATAGAGAGTTCTCCATTCGTAGAGGCTCTGAGACAATTTCAATTCAGAGTGGGACGTCAGAATGTTTGTTTCGTCCATGTTAGCTTGGTTCCCGTGATGGGGCCTGTAGGGGAACAGAAGACAAAACCTACTCAACACACTGTGAAGGAGTTGCGAGGACTGGGGATAACTCCCGATCTTATTGTATGCAGATCTAAAGATCCTCTGCATGACGAAGTAAAGGAGAAGTTGGCTGCTTTCTGCCATGTAGAGCCGAGAGCGGTAATTTCCGCGCACGACGTATCAAATCTGTATCAGATACCGATTTCATTCGAAAGACAAGGCGTCAGGTCGATGATTGCAGAATGCATCGGAGTAGAAGAATCGGATCATGACGAATATCTGGAACAATGGCGTGAGATGGCGGACAGAGTGGACAGCCTAGATGAGGAAGTTAGGATTGCCATGGTTGGCAAGTATACCGGTCTTTCAGATTCCTATCTCAGCGTCATAAAGGCGCTCCAGCATTCTGCTATCGCCGTAAATCGTAAACTCTCAATCGACTGGATAGAATCGACTGACCTAGATTCATCTATGCTCAACTCGGACGAGGATTCCTACAATGCTGCATGGGAGAAGCTCAAGCTAGCTGACGGCATACTTGTTCCCGGTGGATTTGGCAACCGCGGGGTTGAGGGGAAGGTTGAGGCAGCCAGATACGCACGTGAAAACGATGTTCCATACCTCGGAATATGCCTTGGGCTGCAGATTGCTACCATCGAATTCTGTAGGAATGTTCTGAATTTGGAAGGTGCGAATTCAGAAGAGTTTGTTGAGGATCCCGGGAGTCTCGAACATCCTGCAGTCGTATTCATGCCAGAAATATCCAAGACCCACATGGGCGGAACAATGAGACTAGGTGCCAAGATTACGCCATTTGTAGTGGATGACTGCAAGATTAAGCGGCTTTACGGAGGGTTGGATGCAGTGAGTGAAAGACACAGGCATCGATATGAAGTAAATCCAGATCTGATAGACCGTATCGAAGAAGCGGGGTTGGTCTATGTCGGCAAGGATGACACGGGACAGAGATGTGAGATCATGGAATTGATGGGTCACCCATATTTCGTCGGCACGCAATATCATCCAGAGTTCAAATCTCGACCAGGGCGTCCCAGCCCTCCATTCCTAGGCTTATTGAAAGCAGCATCTGGACAGCTCGAATAATTCTGAGATTGAGTTTCTAAGTGCTCTAAAACACGACTTATTATCGTCCATGACTATGCTAGTTAGTGTCAGTCACAGTTGTCTGGTTTAGACGGGATTTACGCTTGGCGGATAATCCTGCTCTAGCAATGGCAAAGAGTCTTGGTAAACCGATCATCTGTTTGTTCAATATGGACTCTGCTCGTATTGGAAGGCCTGATGTAGACCCAATTCATATTCAATGGGAGCTTGATTGTTTACAGGCATTGAAGACTGATATCGAGGCGATTGGCGGGGTATTGTTATTCCATTTCGGAGATGTCGTTGACAAGTTAAGAGAGATTCATCAGAAAAATAGTATTAGTTCGATTTATGGAAATCAGGAAACGGGCTTGCAATGGTCATGGGACCGCGACAAGTCTGTTTCAAGCTGGTGTAATAGGGAAGGGGTTCGATTCGTCGAATTTCCGACGAATGGCGTCATTCGAAAATTGGAATCAAGAGACATGTGGAAAAAAGAGCGTGATTCAAGAATGGAAAAATCAGCTATAATCCCGCCCACTGAAATCATTCCCCCCATTGGTATTGAATCTGACAAAATACCCGATATCTCGGACTTTGGGTTAGTCGGGCGGTCGCTCATAAATCGGCCTGATCCGGGGGAAAAGTCTGCAACTGCCACATTACAATCATTCTTGGATGGGCGTGGTCGTACTTACCGGAGAGATATGTCCAGCCCCATCTCTGCGCAGAGTGCTTGTTCACGCCTATCGCCGTTCATCAGTGTGGGTTGTATAACTATTCGACAGATACTCCATCACACTAAGAAGAAAGTAGAAGCCGTGAAAAGGAATCCGAGAGCAAAGGAAAATCTTGGTTGGACAGGGAGTTTGAATTCATTCCAGAGTCGCCTGGCATGGCACTGTCATTTCATACAGCGTCTCGAGGTTGAGTTGACGCTGGATAGCGTCGCAATGAATCCTGAAATAGACTTGTATCTGAATCGTTCAATGGATGATTCGCGATACCGGGCATGGTCGACTGGGGAGACTGGTTGGCCATTCTTCGATGCATGCATGCGCTCACTAATCGCTACGGGATGGATAAATTTCAGAATGAGAGGTATGCTTCAATCGGTCGCTTCATACACTCTTTGGTTACCTTGGCAATTGACGGGTTTACACTTGGCGAGATCATTCCTAGACTATGAACCTGGGATACATTGGTCGCAAGTTCAAATGCAATCTGGAGTAACTGGAATTAATTCAATTAGAGCGTATTCTATTTCCAAGCAGTCTCGAGATCAGGACCCTAATGGAGATTTCATCAGACAATGGGTGGAGGAATTGCGAGATGTTCCAACACCATTTATCCACGAGCCGTGGCTCATGGATTTGGATCAACAGAAGGAGTATGGTTGCATGCTGGACGTGGATTATCCAAGACCAATTGTTGATGAGAAGGATTCACGAAAAGAGGGGATTAGTCGATCTTATTCAGCGAAATCAAAGCCGGGAGTTAAGCAAAGATCTCGTTTGGTGTACAAACTTCATGGCAGTAGAAAGCGTCAACGAAGTATTGGAAATAGAAGTAGAAAACATTGACGACTCAATCGACGGAAACCGGAAGTATCCGAGTAGTCCTGTATCCTTGTAATGCCTTGAGATACTTCATTTCTCTGAATATGTCGTCTAGTTCATCATCCCCAGTCTCAATTCTGAGTGATCTGATTGTCAATAGCTTCGAAGGTGTGCATATGCCCAATACAGAGGAAGGTTTTGCCTTTCTCAGAACTTCGGGGGATAGTTGTAAATTACCCCTCCCTATGAGGAATCCCTGACCGCCCATGGGCGATAACAAAATTGTCACCTCGCCGCGATGTGAATCCAACAACTCAATCAAACCCCTCTCGCTGAGATCTGTTCCAACCTGGTTATTCCCCAATGACGCGTCCATTCCAAGTAAGGTTGGGCTCAAACCTACGATTTCCCCTATTCTACGTAAAGTCCCTCCCGACCCCCATATGACTAGTCTCTCAGGAGACATCAGAACGTCACGAACGTGCTCAGCGATTCCCTCGATGACCTCATCTTCCGAGGCTGATTCAACCATTTCTTTTGCTCCCTGCATCCATCTCGGACTTGAAGGAGTCATTGCCTCTGCGTACAAGCGAACGGACCATCCCCCATCTCGATAGATTTCCTCGTCAAGATCTAGAACCTCTGTTGAGGCAACTAGTAAGTCGCCGCCCATCCATGCCTCCACCACCTCCGATGCAGCTTTGGGGGAGCTGGCAAAACATCCAGAGTACATCTTGACTCCACAGGGTATTCCAACGATCGGGATTGTGGATGATTCATTCTCTTCCAGGGTTTGTATCAAGTCTCTTGTTGTTCCATCTCCGCCCGCATAGAGTATCAGATCAACCCCTTGATTAACGAGTATCTTTACCAACTCTCTTGTATCTTCATGAGAAGTTGTGCCGCTGGATTCGTGTACAACAATCGTATTGATGTCAGATTCTGAATCGAGCCACTCGGACCCCATCCTCCCTTCAGAGATTAGCACAGTTGCTCCGTACTTTGTAAGAGCGTTTTCCAAAAGTGCCATTGCAGATCTTGCTCGAGGGCCTGCTCGATCTTCGGCCCCTTCAGCTCTAGCTTTCAACGCCAACCCGTCGGATCCCTTCAGACCAAGCCTACCGCCGAGACCTGCATCCGGGTTGACCACGAGCCCAATGCGGAACATAGTCGTCGGAAAGGATGCAGCAACTTAGGGATACGCCTGAAATTGCAATTCAAATCTCATTCCATTACCAATTCTAAAGTTGTCAGTATGCCCATATACCGCAGTACTATGGTCGTACCTTCCACGGCCTTCATAACCAAATGTCGATGGAGAGGCAAATAGGATTTCTATGGCGATGGTCAGCGTTGAGCTCTCTGATGGCACTATTCACGAATATGCCGGGGGCATAACCGCGGGTGAAGTGATCTTCAATGTCCATGGCAAGAAATCTGGGGCCGTAGCGGTTCTTATCGATGGAGAGGAAAGAGATTTCTCACATGTCATAGAATCTGACTGCACGATAAAACCAATATTGGGCGATAGTGATGAGGGGCTGTACATCCTCCGGCACTCTTGTGCGCATCTACTTGCCCAAGCTGTTGTGGAGCTCTTTCCAGAAGCAAAACCAACGATCGGTCCACCTATTGATCATGGATTCTACTACGACTTCCACATGGATCCAATAGGGGACGAGGATCTTAGAAACATAGAGAAGAAGATGCAACAGCATATCAGATCTAATCACAAAATCATACGAGAGGAATATGATAACTCGACGTTGCGAGAGATGTTCGGATCTAACAAATTCAAAATTGAAATCATGGATGACAAGGTCGGGCATGATGTCGGATCTTCTGCATACCGTCAGGGTGATTTCATTGATTTGTGTCGTGGCCCACATGTTCCGTCGACCTCCCACTTGAGGTGGTTCAAGCTTACAAGCACTAGTCAGGCTTACTGGAGAGCTGATAGTTCGCGAGAGTCGTTGGTAAGGATATACGGGATGTGCTACTCCTCGAAAGAAGGTCTCAAAGAAAGGCAGAGGCAGATAGAAGAAGCGGCGAAAAGAGATCATAAGAAAATCGGCAAAGAAATGGAACTCTACATGATTGATGAGTTGATTGGGAAGGGGCTCCCTGTTTGGCTTCCCAATGGAGAGACTCTGAAATCTCAAATTGAAAAGTTTGCAGTTGAAACTGAAGATAACTATGGTTACGTACGTGTCACTACCCCCGTACTTGGAAAGAAGCAGCTCTTCGAAGCAAGTGGGCATCTCCCACACTATGCTGATGGCATGTACCCTCCCATGGAAATGGACGATGGTACGTATTATCTCAAGGCGATGAACTGTCCAATGCATCATCTAGTCTACAAGAACAAGAAGCGATCATACAGGGATCTACCGCTCAGAGTGGCCGAGTATGGGACAGTCTATCGGAATGAGTTATCGGGTACACTAGCTGGTCTTTTGAGAGTTCGTATGCTCTCGATGAACGATGCGCACATCTATTGTACGCTTGATCAGGTCGCTGAAGAAGTTGCATCAAATGTACGCATGGTCCAGGACTACTATTCCGCATTTGGATTTGAGGACTATTCATTCAGGCTATCTTTGTGGGATCCTGAGAAGACCTCGAAATATATTGACCAACCAGAAAACTGGGCATTGACACAAGACAGACTGCGTTCAATAATGGACGATCTCGGTGTGGACTACGTTGAAGCTGTCGGTGAAGCGGCGTTCTATGGGCCCAAAGTGGACATTCAGTTCAGAACTGCTCTTGGCAGGGAGGAATCCATGTCTACCATACAACTCGACTTTGCAGCAAAGGAGAGGTTCGGATTATCGTATATGGATGAAACAGGTTCTGAAAATGGTGAGGTTCTGGTGATACACAGAGCGCCTCTGTCGACACATGAGCGATTTGTTGCCTTCCTCACGGAGCATTGGATGGGGAATTTCCCAACTTGGCTTTCACCCACCCAGGTTCAGATAATCACCATCTCTGAACGTCATTCTGAGCATGCTGCAAAGGTGGCACTCAATCTGAGAGATCAAGGTATCCGGGTCTCCCTAGACGACTCAGACAGCACGATAGGTAGGAAGATTAGGACTCATAGGAAAATGCGGCCCGCCTACATGCTAATTATCGGAGAAGATGAGGTAGAAAATGGGACTGTTTCAATCAGGGCTCGAAATGGCGATCAACGCAATGGTGTGCTCCTTGAAGATTTCATCGAGGGTATCGTTGAAGAAATCAAGAGCAGGTCGCCGTCTATGGGTATGGTTTGAATTCTAATTCTGACGTTGAATTTAATTTCATGGCATCGTGATTTTTGCTGATTATCTGGACATTGAGTCAGTCCGGAACCCGTTCTGTTGAAATCGACGAGGCTTTTCGAAGGGTGATGATCATCTCGAAGACGCCGGTTCGAGTCTCATTCTGCGGAGGGGGGACAGATCTGGATGGATTTGCCAAAAAAGAGCATCTTGGGGGCCTTGTTGTCTCAACAGCGATATCCCGATACATACATGTCACGGTGAACGAACGTTTCGATAACCGTATCAGACTGTCATATTCGAGGATGGAGACGGTGGATAGTGTAGATGAGGTACAACATGATCTCGTCAGAGAGGCTATGAGAGTCACTGGAGTTACGAGTGGTGTTGAGATAACAACAATCGCAGACATACCCTCCAGAGGTACTGGTCTTGGATCTTCATCAGTCGTAACCGTAGGGGTACTCAATGCTCTCCACCATCTGGCTGGCAGAACCGTGGGGCCTCGACAACTTGCAGAAGAAGCCTGTAAGATAGAGATTGACATCCTCGGTGAACCGATAGGAAGACAGGATCAATATGCTGCTGCGTTTGGCGGTTTGAATCGGATATCATTCGGCGAGATGGGTGTGGAAGTTGTACCCATAACGACCGATCCAGGAGTAGTGAGACGTATGGAACAGGAGTTTTGCCTGGTCTATACAGGTTCAACACGAAGCGCATCGACTGTACTCGGTGAAGAGAGTTATGATGCCGAGGATAAATTGAACCGGCTTAGGGCAATAAGGGGGCAGGCTGAAGAGGCTGAGAAGCTAATCCAATCTGGTGATTTAGATGCTCTTGGTCGTCTTCTCCATAATACGTGGGAGTTGAAAAAAGGTCTATCTCCAAGTGTGACAAACGATGGTCTTGACTCATTATACTCCAAGCTGATTGATTTGGGGGTGACCGGAGGTAAGCTTCTCGGTGCGGGCGGAGGTGGTTTCTTCCTCGTCCATGGCGATGATTCAATCGCATCCAGACTGATGAGTTCGCTTCCTAGGATAAACAGGGTTCTTCCATTGGTAATTGAAGAAAAAGGGTCGGAGATCATCCATTCCTAACATGGCCTGAGGATTTTACTGCTTCTTTTATCACATGATTCACAATGAGTTGCAGGTCTTCTATTCTCTCCATCGAATTCGAGGGCACGACAAGACAGACATCGACTATGGAAGGCAACTTTCCGCCGCCGCCGCCACGATAGTCTCCTGTTATGGCTGCGGTTCTGCAAGATCTGCCTCTCGCAAATTCTAACGCTCGGACAACGTTTTCGCTTGTGCCTGAGCCACTGAACCCAATGACGAGGTCCCCATCTCTCAGAAATGTAGTGAGTTGGCCCACAAATACATCCTCGTAGGAGACGTCATTCGCAAATGCCGTCAATGAGGCGGCGTTGTCTACATGCGAGATAGTTCTGACGCGCAACTCCTTAGACCAGTCACCAGCGCTGTGGGATGGAGTAGCAGCGCTACCTCCATTGCCTACGAAGTGGATAGTTGCATCTCTGCCGATTGCAGAGACCACCTCGTGATATAGAGATTCCAAATCATCCCGGGACAGGTCCTCAAGGGTACGTTGTAGATCCCTGAGGTATCCTCCCGCGAAGTCTTGGAAGTCGAAGTCCACGAAGGGTTGGTATGAGCGTGCCTTCTTGAGTGCATCTATTCCCATTCAAACGAGTCTTCTGAGAGATTCCATAGCCTCATCTGCGGATCCCATGCTATTTCTGGAGGCTTGAAACGAATCCTTCTCGAAATTCTCTCTTGCTATGGCCATATGCTTCTCTGCAAGCCTTCTCGTGGAATCATCGGACCCAACTCCAGAGGATTCGAGTTTCTTCCTCAGTATCTTCCATTCACCCTCCAGGAAGTCAAGAAGTTCCTCGGTATCCCTTCGAGTGGCATCAACTGAATCCAGATCATTGATAATTGACTTGAGTTCTTCATCTGCCTGTATCCAGAGTCCTTCTTTTGAAAGTGAAATGGCGCTTCCTAGTCGCTTCTCAAATATTGTCTTCTCCGCGAGGGGGAATCTGCTCTGTATCATCCCCTTCTGACGTACTGACTGCTTGAATGATCGTCTTGATTCACTTCGGTTATGCAATCTTCTGGCGATTGATTCTAAACCTCCCATCGCAAGTGATAGTTCCCCATCTTCGATTGATTTGTCTATGGATGAGAGTTGTGATTCAACCTCTTCCGATATATCCGGATGTTCTGATACCAAGTGTGAACTGATTTCGGATCTTCTTGCTCTGACTCTGTCTAATGCTTCGCTAAGAGACTGAAGTTGATCTGGAAGAGCCTCGAGGAAATGAAGGGCCTCGTCTGGCCTCTGTCTTTCCATTGCCTTTCGAGCTGATTCGACCATTCCAGCAATTGTATCTGATTCAATTATATTCTGCTTCTCGAGTTTTTTCTCGGCTTCTGATAATGCCTCTCTTGCCGGTTCCCAGAATAGACATATTCGATTCGCTACTTTCTTCGCCTCTCTGTATATTGTCTCAGCCTCGCGAGGGGAGCCGAGAGCGCGTTCGCTGTCTGCTTTCTCCACCAGAGAAACTGATTCAGTGGCTTCTGGAGCAATTGACTCTGCCTGATTGACTAGCACCATTACTGCTTCGCGTATCTCAGATAGGTCCCGGTCCATGGAAAGGGCCAATTCAATCTCATGTTCCACTGATTTCAACCTAGAGTGGCCTCGGCTTGTATTTGACCAGCCTTCCTCTCGGGCCAACTTCAATAGCGAGGATGCATGATCGAGTCGAATTCCGGCCTCATTGATTTCCAAGATTCTAATCTCTACGGAATCTATTCTGTTAAACAGATCGCGTCTGCCTTGGAGTGATGGATCAGGGCGAAGTATGTCGAACATCAGAAGCGCTGCTATTACTAAAGTGGAAATAGCTGCGAACATAATTTCTGACGCTTGAGAAATCATAATTGCAACCGCTGTTGCGAGCCCTATCATACCGAGCAGCGCTCTGAATCTGCGGGCAATTGCAGTAGAAGAGAATGCGCTTCGACTATACTCGTGCAACACGATAGCAAGAAAGGTCAAGATCGCCCCGGATGCGAGTCCCCTGAAATCTGGTTCTGCGCTGGAAGCAAGACCTATCAGAATAGGCCATGAAATCGAGGATATCGAGGCAAGTCGTGTTCGCTTGCGGCCATCATACGATGAAAGATCGGAGATAATGAATGCTAACGAGAAGAGCACTGCTATCTCGATCAAATGGAATCCGATTGGTTCTTCTGATTTGAGAGACTGACTTAGGCGGAAAGCGCCGATTGCAACAATTACGAGAGATGTGAATCCAATTAATCGGCCTACATTCCTTCTCTGACGAGCCACGCCTCTATCAGCATAATCCAGAGGGAGCATGATGGTCCCTAAGCCTCAATGGACAAGAGTTCAACGGTTAGATGATCATTGATCAGACGAATCGCCCCATCTTCTGATAGCGGCATAAGATAGTGCAACTATCACCATTGACACAAACATAGGGGGTATCCAATCAGGGAGGTTGTCCCGGATAGTGATGTTTCCTGTGAGGTCTATCGTCTCCTCATCCCCTCCTGGAAGTTGGAACCAGATCAGTTTCAAGTCTAGTTCTCCGACTGAATCAGGAGTGATTGCCAGAGATATTCGAGACATTGCGGGGCCAGCAGAAGTAGCAGGTATGATAATTCCCTCTGGGGAGCATATGGCTCCGCTACACAACCGTGCTGATCCGCCTCCAGAGCCTTCATTGTTTATGGAGGCAGTAATCACAATGGGATTGTTCAATCCGATGTCCCCAGATACCTCGATGGTTGGAGGTTTGGAGAATATTACTCCTTCAGCAGGTTCTATCTCGAGGGGTACTTCCAGAACCGATTCATGGCCTGCCGGATCCCATGAGACGATGCGAATTACATGATTGCCAGGATGTGCCTCTCCAAGAGAGATTAGTCCGCTCATGTTCAGATATGGAGTCGTTTCATACACGTGATGCCCATCGAAAATAATCGTCCACGAGGTAGTGTCTAGAGCATCGAGTCTGTCATATGATCCACTTATGTTCAGTAGGATCTCTTGTCCTGCAATCAGCCTGGTGGAAGATTCCACCGGTACGCCAGACAGCATTATCTCGGGAACTATCACTGGACCCTCATCATCCAAGACGACGATCGTCCAGTTTCCAACGACATTATTCCCAACTGAATCTTGGACATCGATTGAGAAAAACCACTTTGTCGGCTCTCTCTGGGAATGACGGTCATCCGGATCTCTATGTGGCCCATTAGTGGACTGGCCATGATAGAATGCTTCCGTTATCTCTAGGGTATCAGTACCTGTTCGCGTGAAGCCTCCACTCCTATTTGATTCAAGATAAATTCTAACTGGATCGCCTTCCTGATCGTATGCCTCGATAACTGATCTGAGAACTGTGCCAGAAGGCAGGGAAATAGTGTTGGAGTCGGGCTGTATATCATTCCACAGTCCAGTGCCAGCAGAAGCTTGGAACGAGATGCTGAAAGTCGGGGATGCGGAGTCGACGGTGACGATTTGCGTCCATGAAGAATTGGCCCCATGGGCATCTGTACACTTCATCGAAAAGAAGACCTGCTCCCCATGTTCTAATTCCATCGAAGATGTTTGGATTTCCAGAATGTTGCCGGTATATTCGATTTTCTCGAAGGGGCCCTCTACAACCCACTCCGGCACCGGATTGGCCAAGCTGTTGTCCTCGCACAGACCGTCTAGATGAATATCGGAATGAGGGGATATCGTTGTCGATCCTCCCCCCAATCTAACAGCAGAAGAAGAAGGCGGGACGTTCGTATCGAGAGATATCCGTATATCAGATGCGACTGGTGACGAAGATCTATCGACTGTGAATCCACTTGAGCTTGGAGTCATTATACTAGATTGTGCACTGAACCTATACTCCCAGGAATGCGGTAAAATAATCTTCATCGGAACTGCCTCTACGAGTGACCCTGTTCTGGGTAAATCGAGTAGTCTGATTGCTCTACCATCGGCGGCTCCGAATATATCGGCGGTCTCGTTCCACCCCCATGTGTGGGATATTTCGAGGGATCCGGCTGGTATAATGGACGAATTGAATGATATGGGCCCATCAAGAATGAATGGTTGGAGATCAAATGAACAACAACCGGCTACTTCGGCATCCCCCCATGTCCGACTTTGCTCGAGTTGTACCGAGAATGCATGAGATTCTGATTGGGATATATTGCCGTCTGCATCCCCAATATGAGTGTCAATTTGATATCTGACGCCCATATGAGGGTCAGGAAGGAAATCAGCTCCGATTCTGCTCGACGCTGAAATGGAAAGTTCCCATGTGGCAGGTATTCCATGGCTCTGGTCTATCGAGTGTATCGTCAGAGTGGATGTGCCTTGTATTTCAGGGACTTGATTCTCTTCGGAAGCCGCGGTGTGGCTCAAAGCCACTGAGAAAAATAGAGTTGCCAGAAGAGCAAACGACAGGGATCTTCGGGCATTCACGACTGGTTGCATGAACTTCTGCGCTTCAATCCAACGGATTTCCGTCAGTGGATCGGACTGGTCTTAAGATCGAATAAAAAGCGAATGCGGCCCATATGGCGCCTAATACGGCAAATGGCCATTCGCCAGTCACAGTCGCTCTAACTGTGAGGAGGAGTTCGCCGATTCCCATCGAAGTCAGATATGCGAAAGATCTGCTAGATATGATGGCCCGTGTCTCGAATGCGAATGCAGCAAGTACAAGCAGCATCCCTAGATACGCCCCCGCCATTGTCAACTCCATGTGTCGTGTGATACGTATGATGCACATGAACCATGGCGCGCCCCGTTGTGGAATGGGGAAAAGAAAAGATGGTCCGGGCGTTGCGAATAATTATGACCGTATGGATTGTTGATTCGAATGCCTTCATCCATCTCGGCTCAATAGCATCGGAAGATGCGATCGAATCGATGGGTAGTGCATTGGCTCCCCACGGGGGAGTCATGCACGTTACCTCTGGAGTCCATGACGAGGTGAAGACGGTCAGATTTAGATCTTGGAAAGGACGGCCTCGTGTTCTTGATGTGCTCAAGGACTTGCTTCAGACGACCTCGATCTCTCCTGATGAGGTACGTGGCCTAGCCACCGCCATAGGGGAGAAGGCCGCTCCCCAGGATGTCGATGTCTCTCTGATGGTTCTAGCAGCACGGATGCATGGGGAGGGTCGTGACGTGGTCTTGGTATCAGACGACTACAAAATGACGACTACTCGTGAAAGAGCAGGTCTCGGCTATTCGACGTGTCCCCCCTCGACATTTCTTCAAAGGCTTGCAGATGGGGCCAGGGGTTCGGATGGCGGCAAGCTCAGAAGTTTGGCTAGGAGGGTCCGTGCGGCTGAGATGAGGTATGCAATAAGCAGGGCCGGAGAGTATGACATCCAGGGGAAGTTAACTTGGTTAGTCGAGAGTCTACTAACAGCTAGGCCACCGATTCCCCCTCCTGTGAAAGAAGACGGGGGGAGCGGCATCGAAATTTCGATCCGTGCACTCAGGAGGCATATCGCAGGGGAGAAGGTCAAGGCTTCTGCACTGAAGCGACTGGGGGATTTGCCATCGATATGCGCTTCTGTTGGCGAGATTGATGGTCATCTCGAGTCTCTTCTTGGAGAAGGGGGAGATCCGAGTGACCTCTATGTCTCCAGTTTAGGCGTTCTTCAGAGTGTACTTGAGTCAACAGGCATGGGGCTAGCGCCCTTGAATGACGAATTGTGCATGGTTGCACACAGAGTCATGGCAGGTCCGATATCTAGGCTGGAGTCCGTCCTAGGGCTTCTTGCGGGTTCTCTGGGTCGTAACGAGGCCTCGAGTTTGCATCTAGCACGCGCTCTTAGCCAAGCCAGTCTTGCTGTTGATGCAAGTGCTGAATCAAGGATAATGCATCATCTTGGGCTCATGGCGATTGCGGCAGACGAGCCAGAAAGAGCGGCTTCACTCTTCGATGGGGCATCTGCCCAGTCACTGAGAAGTGGTAATTCCAACCTCAGACACCTCATAGCCGCTGGGATATCGAGGCATCTTTCGGGCGATGGTGATGGCGCTGATTCCAATATATCAGAGGCTGCAAGAATAATCGATGAAGATGAGGGTTCTGCCATTGAACCCCTGGTGGTTCTCGCTAGATCGTTGATGGGGATCGATAGACCCTGGCTTGCCCTCGAGATTTTCGATGAAGCACTCGAATGTGCCATAGAGGCTGAAATCGAGTCAGAAGTCGACAGGATACGAAACCTACTGACTCTCGTAAACGTGGCAGCAGTCGGGGATGAGGACGATGAGCGTCGGTCTCTCCGAAGGCTGTTAGACGGGTTGAATCGAGTCGAAGGCGTAGCCGAGGAGAGGGTTGAAACCGTAACTGGGGAAGTGGATGAGGCGGTGGATGCACAATTAGTGCCGATTGAAGAAACTTGGAGAGAATGGAGGGCATCGAATGACCTAGTGCCTGACGGGGAGGCCCTGAGTGTCGTCAGAGTGGTCGAAGGCGAAGGAGGGTTACTTGCTATTGTTCACCATTCCGAACTTGGAGGCCTGGGGATATGGCTCCCCGGCGAGGCTCCTGAATTAGCTTCAGGCCAACGATTGACGATATCGGGAACTAGGATCAAGTTGGCAGAGCCGACCAAGGACCTTACAGCCTCTCAGAACATAAGGGGAGTAATAGCGGTGGAAAGCCCCGAGGCGCTCAAGGTATCGATCGAGGCGATTCAGGATTCTGCTCCTGAATCCTGATTACTCAATCAATACCTTGAGGCGGTTGGTATCAGAGATTTCTCCGACCGGCTACCAATGCTGCCCCGAGCATAGCGACAAGAACCGTGATTCCGAGGAATCCTGGTACGCTTTCGGAGTCTGGCTCTGCTGAGGGCGGTGGCGGGGCTACGCCTGTTCCAACAGTCACGACACCTACCATATCCATCGAGACGTGGGGTTCGCAAATGTAGTGGAACGTGCCATCTTCATCGAAGGTGATTCGATAGTCGACGGTGGTCTCAGCCTGTCCGCTGTAGTCGCCCCCCATCATCCGAGAAGTATCGCCTTCAGAGTCAATCTGTGCAACATTGTGAGCCATAGACTCGTCATTCCAAATCCAACATACTGTTTCGCCGACTGCTACAGTCAAATCTGCATTGTCGAAAGCAAATCCAGTCTCGTCGATTCCTACTACGTAATCACAGCCCTCAGGAACCGCTGGCTCGTCTGCTGGCGGCATGAGCACCTTATCGATCACGTGGATGACTCCGTTGGATGCGGGGACGTCGGCGAGTACGACGTTGGCATTGTTTACCATCACTCCCTCGGCTACCGAGAATGAGAGGTCGTCCTCATTGACGGCAGTGGCCGTCATCCCGTCTGTGACCGCCGATGCTGGTACTGCTCCTGGGACTACGTGATACAGCAAGATATCCGTCAGCGTGGCCTTGCCCTCGGCCGTATCGAGAGCGGCCAGGTCAATTCCGGCTTCGGCGAATGCGTCATCGGTCGGCGCGAATACTGTGAATGGGCCCTCGCCCTGTAAAGTGGCAACTAGGTCTGCCTGAGCTAGAGCAGCGACCAGCGCGGTGTGGATGGTCGTAGCCTGTGCGGTCATTGTGATGTCCATGGCGGGAGTCCAGACATATGCCTCGCACTCCTCTTGGGTTACAGATGCGTCGGGTACGTGAGTGAACATATTGTAGCACCCAGTGAACGACGTTTCACCAAAGTTGGCATCAACGTAGTAGGCGTATGACGTACATTCCTCAAACGATGCCCCGGCTGATACTGTGTGAGTATGGGTGTTGTAACATATGTCTCCATCTGCTTCAGTGATCCCTGCGGGTGGCATGAGCACCTTGTCAATAACGTGGATGACACCGTTGGATGCCATAACGTCTGAGGCGGTCACGTTGGCGTTGTTTACCTTCACAGCACCGTCTGTAACGGAGAAAGTTAGGTCGTCTCCATTAAGCGCCTGTGCTGTCATTCCGTCTGTGACATCCGAAGCATTTACTGATCCGAGAACTACGTGGTAGAGCAGGATATCGCTCAAGGTTGAGTTCTCCTCATCAGTGTCGAACGTAGAGAGATCAATCCCTGCATCGGCGAACGCAGCATCGGTGGGTGCGAACACCGTGTAGGGGCCCTCTTGCTGCAGGGCAGAGACTAACCCCGCCTGAGTTAGAGCCTCTACGAGAATGTCATGAGATCCGGTGTTCTGAGCATTGGCAGGTATGTCCATATTCTCATCTGCCGCCACCACTGGCGAGACAAGTAGACTGGCAGTAATGAGTATGGCTAGCAAGTGTTTCTTCATGAGCCGTTACCGCAGAGGGGGTCTTATTGAACGGCTGTATTTTCCTTGGTTGCGATAATTGGTGATTTGATTATCTCCATGAACGTAGTACTGAACGACATTTTGATTGTGCTTATTTGCTATTTTGATATTTAGATTATCAAGGGCGACATTGCTCAAGACCAACTTGATTAATCGACATCACAACTCGTTAGACACAAGAGGTGGGTACGATGGACGACTTCAGCACATTTCTGGCCTCCAGGAGGTCTACTCGGGATTTTCTCCCAGATCCCGTGCCCATGGAAATGATCCAACAAATAATCCAAGACGGGTTAACTGCACCCAGTTGGAGCAATACGCGTCCGTTTGTAGTGGCCATAGCCACCGGAGAGGTGAGAGATCGTCTCTCGGAAGAGTTTCTCAGGCGTTGGGATGCTGTCAAGGATTTTCGTGGTAGTGGAATTCTCAGGAAGATTGGCTCGATTTTCAGACGCTATGGCTTTCCAACGAGCAATTGGTTGGTTGTGAAGAAGTATCACAAGGATTTGCTTCCGAGGTCTAAGAAAATCGGCAAGGATCTGTACGCTCACATGGGTATCGAGAGGGAGGACAAGGAGGCCAGAGATGGATTCTGGGCGAGGAATTACGAATTCTTTGGCGCTCCCGTGGAGCTATTCTTGTTCACCCACAAGAGTCTCGGGAAGTTCGCAGCCTCTGACGCAGGCCTCTTCATGCAGAATCTCATCCTATCAGCTCATTCCAAGGGTCTCGGAACCTGTCCACAAGGGGCTGTTGCAGTTTGGGAAGATGCAGTACGGGAGGAGTTTGAAATCAGCAAGAATTACTCACTCCTCTGCGGTATCTGCGTCGGGTACCCCAGTCAAGACTCAATAAATCAATTTGGAGCCAACAGAATACCTCCATCAGAGATAATCCCTCCATTGAAACGCTGAAGTGGATTATTCAAGTACTGTCTTTCAGGCCATCGAGTCATGAGCAGGAATTATTTCGTGAAGTTCGTATCAGAGCCGAAGAATGACACCATCAAGACGATCGTAGGCATCGCATGCGCTGCCAGAGCAATCGCTGAGGGGCACGAAGTCAGCGTGTTCTTCGCTGCCGCGGGAACTAGGCTATTGGACCCAGGATACATCGAGGATTTGAACGAGGAGATGGGGTCAGGCTCTACCGCAGTCTCTGATATGATGGGCGTAATTACCGAGAATGCGACGCTCTACTGCTCTTTCGCCTCCGTCAAGGCAACCCTCGGTCACAGTGAGGGTGACGGTGCCCTAATCGTTCCCGATGACAAGATCAAGTGGAGTGGCCCTCCCGGCGTTATCGAGCTTAGCGCTGCTTCTGAAGTGCAACTTGTGTACTGAAGGAGCACGGGATGTGTTGTCCCTTTCAGGGCATGCATGCTTTGCGTTGAAATAGGGATGTAGGGTCGGTAAGAGTATGGGAGACATGCAGACAACCTTCATCATGATCAAGCCTGATGGTGTTCAGAGGGGCCTAGTTGCCGATATAATCGGAAGGTTCGAGACCAAGGGACTGCGACTCGTTGGGCTAAGACAGCTCGTTCCCAGCATGGAGCTTGCAGAGACACACTATGCTGTACACAAAGAACGGCCATTCTATGGCGGGCTTATCGAATTCATCACATCCGGACCGGTAGTGGCAATGGCATGGACCGGTGTCGATGCTATCAGCGTCGCTAGGAACATCATCGGTCCGACGGACGGCCGTGTAGCCGCCCCAGGTACAATTAGAGGAGATCTCGCCATGGACATCGGGCATAATGTGATTCACGGCTCCGATGGTGAAGATACTGCCAAGTTCGAGCTTGGTCTTTGGTTCCCAGATGGTCTTGTGGACTGGACTCGAGACGCGGAGAGGCATATCTACGAGTAATCATCCTATCTAGCAGAGGAAATAACATGAGATGGTGTTATGTTGGAACGAAGACAACCCATCGTCGCGGTTCTTGGCCATGTTGACCATGGTAAGACGAGCCTCTTAGACCACATACGCTCGCTCGGATCCCAGCGTCAAGCTTCTGTGATGGATAGGGAAGCTGGAGGAATTACCCAGCACATAGGAGCAACCGAGGTTCCTTCAGATCTTCTGAATGAGTTATGCGGCCCTCTTCTCGGAGGGAAGTCGTTTGATTCACCCGGACTTCTGTTCATAGACACGCCTGGACATCATTCCTTCTCCACACTCAGGAACAGGGGCGGCTCACTCGCCGATATAGCCATTCTAGTGGTCGATCTGAAAGAGGGGCTTAGGCCACAGACGATAGAGAGCATAAGGATCCTAAAGAAGGCGAAGACGCCGTTCGTAGTTGCTGGGAACAAGGTAGATCGCATACACGGATGGAAGAGCGAGGGTGGTCGCCCCATGGCTCTGGCGATGAGGAATCAGACGAAGGATACAATGGGTTACTTCGACCAGTCCTTTTGGAATCTCGTTGGCGGATTCGGGGAGCACGGCTTCAATCTCGACAGATATGATCGGATCAAGGACTTCACGAAGGAGATAGCGTTGGTCCCTGTATCTGCAAAGGAGGGAGAGGGCATACAGGATCTTCTCGCTGTTGTCATCGGACTAGCGGAGAGGTATCTCGCCGAGCAACTCACCGACATAGAGGGTGCAGGAGAAGGCACCGTCCTTGAGATGAAAGAGGAGCGTGGACTCGGTAAGACTCTGGATGTTATCCTGCATCGCGGATCGATCGCAAAGGGGGACGAGATTGTCCTAGTTACTTCCGAAGGAGGAGTGACTACAACGGTCCGAGGGCTCTTCAAACCTAGAGGCATGGCAGAAATGAGAGATGCCGGTGATCGTTGGAATGACACGGAATCTGCAAGTGCAGCATCTGGCCTCAAGCTGTCAGCTCCTGATCTGGACGGCGTCCTTGCAGGAACGACATTACGAGTGGTGAGGAATGCTGCTGAGCAGAAAAAGGCCCTGGCACTCGCATCGGAGGAATCCAGATTAAGCATCGACTTGGAGGAAGAAGGCGTTTGCATTAAAGCGGATACTGTTGGTGGTCTTGAAGCTCTGGCGATGGAACTCAAGGAGATAGATGTGCCAATACGATCTGCTTCGATCGGAAAGGTCGGGAGGCGGGACATCAGAGGTGCTGAGACAGCGTCGGACCCGCTTCACAGACTCATACTTGGTTTCTCGACGAGCGTCTTATCCGATGCACAGAATGAAATCGACTCCTCGGACAGTGGTCTGAAGGTGATATGCTCTGACATCATCTATCACATCCTAGATGAGCGGGAACGTTGGGTAGAGAGCAGAACCGCAGAATTAGAAGAGGAATCACGAGAGAAGATTGTCTATCCGGGAAGAGTTCTCCTCCTTCCCGACCATACCTTCAGAGTGAGTAAACCGGCAGTTGTTGGGGTCCGTGTGCTTGGGGGACGCATACACATAGGCCAGCGTCTCCTCAAAGACGGTTCTTCCGTTGGTCAAATCAAATCCATTCGCAGCGGCGAGGACAGTATGAAGGAAGCGAAACAAGGGGATGAGGTCGCGGTTGCTATCGATGGCGTAGTCGTCGGACGCCAGATTGAGGAGGAGGATGTTCTTCTGGTGGATGTGCCGGAGTCACATGCTAAGCGTCTTAGGAAAATGAGCCTCAATGCCATAGAAAGCGAGATTCTTGGTGAGTTGCTGGAAATTCATCGGCGCGAGAATCATTTCTGGGGACGTTGAATCAAGTTGCTCCCATGGCCCCCCAACCCTTTAATGCGCAATCGAAAGAATTCGGGTCGAGTTCACCATGGCGATGGCTGCAAGCGACCCGAGTTCGAGAGAACTCATTCAAACTGTCTCAATGATCTCCAACAACCTGATGGGGGAGGTAGCCAAAGTCATAATCGGGAAGGAAGAGAACCTTCGAAAGATTGCTGTGGGGATTCTATCCAATGGAAATATGCTCCTAGAGGATTTCCCCGGGCTTGCAAAGACATTGATGGCCAACACATATGCTACAGCCCTGGGGTGTAAATTCAAGCGTGTTCAATTCACACCCGATCTTCTTCCCGCGGACATCATGGGGACATACATGTACGATCAGCAAGCGGGTGAATTCAAGCTTCGACCGGGTCCATTGTTCACCAATGTGCTTCTAGCAGATGAAATTAACAGAGCCCCACCAAAAACTCAGGCGGCGCTGCTTGAGGCCATGGAAGAGAAGCAAGTCACGATAGAGGGGATCACTCACAAGCTTCCAGCACCATTCATCACGATAGCCACCCAGAACCCGATAGAACAGGAGGGGACATATCCCCTTCCTGAGGCTCAGATGGACCGATTCTTGATGAAGATGTCAATGGGATACCCAGACAGGCAAGAAGAGAAGTCGATATTACAGCGCAGAAAGCTCAGAGGGAAGGACGATCATGACGTTCAACAGATTACAAGCCCGAAGAAGGTTGTCGCCATGCAAAAGGCGCTGGAGACAGTCCACGTCGATGCAGCCATATTGACGTACATTGTAGAACTTGTTCAGAGGACTCGTGAAGACCACCGTGTCGTGACTGGCGCATCTCCCAGGGCGAGTCAATCTCTGTTCAAGACAGCGCGGGCAAGCGCTGCAATTGATGGTAGAGACTACGTGATACCTGATGATGTTAAGCGTGTAGCGCTTGATGTTGTGAGTCACAGAATTGTCTTGAAGCCTGAGTCGAAGATTAGAGGCATCACTGGCGAACACATTGTTCGAAAGGTGATTTCAGAAGTTCCAGTTCCCGTTGTGCAATGAGCAAGTACCATCCATCGTCGGCTCCCAGACAGTTGCATGGGGCGTGCTGTCGTCATCGCTGTAGTGAATCACAAAGGTGGATGTGGTAAGACCACTACGGTAACTAATCTTGGCGCTGCGCTTGCAGCAGGTTCCTCTGAGATGGGAATATTGCCGAACAAAGTTCTGATTGTGGATCTTGACCCCCGGGGCAACGTGGCAACGACCTTTGGAGTTGAAAAGCGATCTCTTGGGCCCACCATGAATAATCTGTTTGAAGCGGTTATAGATGGATCCAGAATTGATCTTGCCCCGTATATCTTGGCTCCGCATGAATTGACAAAATGTATGAAGAGAGCCTGGAAGCGTCAGAATCCAGATCGATCTAGAGGGCCTCCGAAAGGTCATCGCGTTGATCGTCTTTCTCTGCTCCCTGCGGATTTGGACCTTTCAGGGATAGAAATAGAATTAGCAATGAGAATCGGGAGAGAGCATCGTCTAAGGATTGCTCTGGAGAGTGCGATGGATGATTATGATCTGATAGTCATAGACACCCCTGCTTCCCTAGGATTGCTGACCATCAATGCGCTGACGGCTGCAGATTGGTTACTAATCCCCATACAAGCAGAGTTCTATGCATTGGAAAGCATGGGTCAGCTCTTAGACACTCTGAATAGGGTTCAAACTGCGGTCAACCCGAAGCTGCGTCTTCTTGGTATAACCATGACAATGGTCCAAGGCGGTTCTAATCTCGGGCGTACGGTAGCCGATGCAGCGAAACGTCACTTTGGCGGTAGAATCCTAGAAACACACATTCCGAGAAGTATTGCAGTGGCCGAGGCTCCTCTGGAGGGTGCCCCGGTTGCTCTGTCTAAGAGCCCGATTGAAAGACATCCTGGAAGTCTTGCATACTGGAATCTCGCCAAAGAAGTTAGTTCGAGGCTTGAGATGATACGCACTCAGAGAAGTGGTTAGCCATCGACTATCGACGAGGCGGCTAATTCGACTATGCGATCCCACTCTTTCAACAGCTCCCTTTCAATTGAGTCGATATCTGGAGCTTCGATGTCTTGATCGGCAAACGAACGGAGACGGTTCTTGAGATCGGAAACCCTCTGTGCTCGATTGATTTCCAGTCTTCTTTCAAGGTCCGCCCAAGCAGAGAGAAGTGTCTCTCTCCTCCTCATGGTGGCTATCTTCTTCATAGCCTCATTTTCAGCAGTAAACCATGCCTCCAGATCTCCATCGATTTCAGATGTTGCAGCGGCTTCGATGGAGCTTAGACGGTTTGATATTGCCTCTTTGTTCTCAGCATCGATCTTCGCTCTTTGCTCTTCTATGCGATTCGTAATCTCCGCCTCGCGCTTTATCCTATACGATCTAAGACGCTCCGCCATCTCAGCTTGTAGCTCGATTCTCTTTGCGTCCAGCCTTATTCTTATGGACTTGGAAAGAGCATTGGAGAGTTCATTCTCAAGTCGTCTTTCCAATCTTTCCAGCTCCAGTTCGTGCTCCATCTCAATTCTTTTTCTCAGTGCATCGAGCCTCTCTTCGTATTCAACCTCGATATCGGCTGATATGCGTTCTCTTGTTCTGAGTGCTAAGTGATCTGATCTGCGTCTTCTATCGACATCGAGTCGGTCCCGGATGCGCCTTTCTTCGTGAGCGAGCCTTGACTCCATGTCCAGTCTCTGGTGTCGTTCTTCTGCTCGTAGTGCACGGTTTTCGAATTCGGATATCTGCTCCTCATTCATCTCCACCATGTCTTCGCTTATCCTGCGAAGGTCTTGCTCGATACGTTCGTTTTGTGCTTCCGCTATTACTTGGCGGATATTCTCCATACGGGCAGTTGTGTCTGAAAGCGCCTTATTCAGCTCGGCCTTCATTGAATCGGTAGCTGAGTCAAGAGTCTCGGAGTTGATCGATATTGCTCGATTTCCATTGATCCAGTTGATTCGTTCTCTACGCATCTTAGAGAGTGTGTCGGTGGCATTACTCGAGATATCAGAGTCCTCCATACGACCACGTCCGGGAGCAGTTCGCGAGAGTCTTCAGACTTCAAAGTCCCTGAAGAAGTTAGAATGTCACAGAGAATTCGCTTTCGCATGCTGGACAAGATATTTTCCTAGAGCCAGGCCTTGGACGGAGTCTTAGCATTCTGTCGCAAGATGGGCATCCAATCTCGACCTTGACTACCTTGGGGATTATTCTGAACGGTCCTTGACAGGACCCGCAAATCAAGTCAACAGGTCTCTCTTCAGTACCGGCTACGACTAGCGTAGAACACTTCGGACACGGTATCTTCTCCTCTCGTAAATCTATGATCGTGCGCTCATGCGTTACTCGGCACACTGCACCGCAGAGAACGCAAGTCTTCTCACCCAAACCGAGCGGGAGCATTCCCTGACAATGGGCGCATCTTGCCACTGGTGGTGCAACTTTTGATTCGATCTCCGGTCGTCCGTCCACGTAACTCGCTCCCTGTTCTTGTTCATGAAGTGGTCGCAGGGACCATCCTGCTGCCTATTGCAGTAGTGAATGCTTCCTTGGAGTCTCTGAATAAGTGTCCTACGACGTTTCTAACGACAATATATGGCGAGTCGCCTGAGTCCTTCACGAGCATCCCGTTCAGTATTACGATAAACACGGAGGCCTCGTGAAGAGCTATTCCAATGGCGATACTAGAATTCAGACCTAGTAATGTCGTCATTACGAGTAACAGTGTGACTCCCATTGAGATTGCGATATTGTATGATACTCTCTTCCTGGTACGCTTTGAAATATCGACTAGTTTGGCTATTATCATTGGATCTTGACCAGGTATGAGTACGTCTGCAGCATCCAAATTTATCTGATCGCCGGACCCCATTGCTATCCCCACTGTGGCAGTTGCAAGGGCACCGGAGTCATTGAAACCATCACCAGCCATCAAAGTGGGCCTTGCAGCGGTCATCTGCTCTACAAAGAGCGCTTTTCCTTCTGGGTCCACATCGCCTCTACATCTTGAACTTGGAATTCCTAGCGATTGCCCGAACCTCTCAACTGCAAGTTGCTGATCGCCGGAAAGAATCTGCACTTCTACCCCATTGGCCATAAGCGATGACACGAGGGTATCGGCACCGGCTCTCAGATCGTCATTCCTAAATGTGAATAGTGCGATCGTGCGGCCTTCGAAAGCCAATAAACTGCTACCGAGGCCTTCTGATGATGTGGTTTTCTGAATTTTTTCTAGTCTTTGATTGATTTTAAAACCGGATGATTTGATCCAACTAGGGGACCCAAACGCGGCATCGGAACCATCCATGATTCCTCTGACGCCGGCCTCTCCATCACTGATTGATACGATTTTTGAGGGCTCTATCGTACGTTTCTCTGCTTCATCGATCACTGCGTCTGCATAGGGGTGATTGCTTTTCATCTCAAGAGCAACTGCAACCGAAAGTGCGAATTCTTGGTCTATTCCCCTTATTGTGTAGATCTGCTCGAGAGTGGGCTGGCCGGAGGTCAACGTTCCAGTTTTATCCAAGAAAGCTAGATTCGCACTTGCTATGTTCTCAATGACATCTCCTCCGCGTGCCACTACTCCGGCAGCGGAGGCAGCGGACAGTGCGGTTGCATGAGGCACGGGTGCAGCGAGCAAAAGAGCGCATGGACAGGAGACGACCCAGAGAATGAGCGTTGCGACCATGTC
>MDSW01053110.1_pt1 | contig 33780 bp, 29 predicted proteins | sample 811171 | NCBI WGS metagenome assembly MDSW01 (sample SAMN05326641, study PRJNA326480) | marine metagenome | isolation source: seawater | place: Atlantic Ocean: North West | collected 2012 | reverse complement strand
CTTTTCATTATTTAAGTATGGATTTAGTGTTCCTATTAGTATCTGATTTTCTCTTAACAAAGAAATTTTTTCATCAGAAATCAAACCAAGCTGAACAATAAGATCAGAATTCTTTAAAATATCATTTTCATTTTCTAAAATTTTTGCACCTTGAGAAGTATACTCTTCATCATTTATACCAATATGATTACCATAATTTTTAGATAAAAATATTTCAAAACCTAAAGATGAATATTTTTTTACTATCTCAGGTGTTACGGAAACTCTTTTTTCTAAATTTTGATTTTCTAAAATTGATCCAATTTTCATTTCGAGACTTTACAATAAGAAAATAGCCATTAAAACCAAAACACATACTACAGCGACAGTTCCCCACAGAACAAACTTGGTAAAATTATTCCATGTATTTTTATGGTTTTCATTGTCCATAAAAATTATTTTTGTCTTGCTTTAAATTTAGGATTGGTCTTATTGATAATGTAAACTCTTCCTCGTCTTCTAACCAGTTTGGAGTTTAAGTCTCTTTTTTTAATAGACTTTAATGAACTTTTAATTTTCATAATAAATTTTAATTTTAAGCCTGGCAATGACCTACTTTTCCATGTCTTAAGACAAAGTATCATCGGCGTGAAAGGGCTTGACTTCCGAGTTCGGTATGGGATCGGGTATGACACCTTTGCTATAATCACCAGGCAGGTTTATATACTTATATAAACAATAATTGTCAAAGAAATTTTAAAATAATAAAATATTGTTATTTATAGATCTTTTTAATTAATCAAATTTAATTAATTCAATTTTTGATTAAAATCATATATTTTTTTCTGTAAAAATTTATCAGATAAAATATATGTAATTTTATCTGCTAAAGATAATGGGTCCAAGATACTATAATAAATATATTGTTCTTTAGTAAATTTCCTTAACTCTTTTTTATCTGGAAAAAGTGTCGGAACCTTGGAAACGATAAATTCTAAATATTTTGTATTTAATTTTTTAAAGCTAATGGGAAATATAAACAATTTAGATAATTTACAAAAACAAATTAAATCAAAATGGCTATTAATATTAATAACCTTTATATTTTTTTCTAAATTTAATTTATTAATTAATTTTTTAATTCTATAATTTTTATTAAAATTATAGAATTGTTCAGTAATAATAAATAATTTAATATTTTTTTTTTGACTCTTTAAAATTTCTAATGATTTTAATATTAATAAATATTCATCAACTTTATTAATTGGACAATAAGTAAAAATAAATTTTTCTTTTATATTGTACCTATTTTTAAAAATTTCCAGCTCTTTGTTTGTAAGTTTATTAAAAAAATCACTTTTTTCAAAACCATAATTATTAATTCTTTCAATTAATTTTTTAGAGGAATTATTAATTAAAAATTTATTAGAATTAAATTTTTTTTTATTTTTATTTTTAAAAAAAATAATTTTATTAAACCAATTATTTAAATTAAAATTATTAACTCCTATATCTATAAACTCTTTTGGTACCTCCAATTTATTATAAGCTATTGTTACCAATCCTGAAATTTTAGCTTCTAATAATGAAAGAGAAAAAGACTCCTTTACTGATGTATGAATATAAATTCCATGTTTTTTTAATTCACGAAAAATTTCATTTTGGTTTTTGTTGCCTAAAAATTTAATTGGCAAATTATATTTTTTTTTAAATGTTTGTAAGTCAATTTTATCAGGCCCGTCTCCAATTATAGTTAATTTATAGCTTTTGTCGTAATCATAAATTTTCTTAAAGACTTTAAATAAAAAAGTAATATTTTTTCTTGCCTCTAAAGATCCTACATAAATCAAAGATTTTAAATTTAGTTTTTTTTTGGGAATGTTATTTATTTTTTTTATTCCAAGTTCAACAATTGAAATATTTTTTTTAATTTTATGACCAAAATGTTTATTTATTAAGTATTTTCTATAAGGTTCAGAGACAGTACAAATAGAATGTTTAATAGAATTAATTGAATCAACTTCCTTATTCTTTAATTTTATAAATGAATTTTTTTTTATTTTATATCTCTGTAAATTGTCACTCCAAACAGCATGCATTATTGTTACTGATGGTATATTTGAATTCCATGAAATATAAATATCCTCAAAAATTCTATAATCACATTTTTTATTAAAAAAAAATTTAAATAATATTTGGGTTAACTTTCCCTTGTAATAAAAACCCATTGGTAGGTAAAAAAAATTTATTATTTTTTCGATTAAATGAGGAAGAAATCTTACTAATAAAGATAAATCGTCTAATGTAATTAACGATACATCATATTTTTTACTTAAAGAATCTTTTAATAATTTAGAGTGTGAATTAACTCCACCTTTTACGAATTTGAATCCTCCATAGAAAATTTGAATTTCTTTTTTCATAACTTTTTCAAACCAATTAAATCTAAAAAAAAAATATTAATAACTTAAAAATTTTTTTTATAATATTAAAAATTTTTTTTCTTTAAAAAATTTACTATTTTTTTTGCTGCTTTGCCATTTCCATATGGATTATTATAAATTATCATTTTTTTGTACTCTCTTTTATTATTCAATAATTTGAAAATATTTTTGATTATTATTTTTGAATTTGTTCCAACTAGTTTTGCAGAACCAATTTTTAAAGCTTCTGGTCTTTCTGAATTTTTTCTGGTGACTAAAACAGGAATTTTTAAAGAAGGAGCTTCCTCCTGTATACCACCTGAATCTGTTATAATTAAATATGACCTATGCATTAGATAAATAAATGAAATATAATCTAGTGGTTTAATTAGTTTTATATTTTTTACTTTACCAAGAATTTTTTTTGCAGGTAGCAAAACTTTTGGATTTAAATGAACAGGATAAATTATAATTATTTCTTTATTTCTTTCAGCAACATATTTTAAAGCTTTAAAAATATTTTCAAAATCTTTTCCAAAATTTTCTCTTCTATGTCCAGTTACTAAAATCATTCTTTTATTTTTTTTTATATAAGAAAATTTTTTTTCTAATCGTTTCTTGATGCTATTTAATTTAAAAATTTTATTTGATGTAATAAATAAAGAGTCAATTACTGTATTTCCTGTTACTATAATTTTACTTCTATTAATTCCCTCTATTTCTAGATTTTTTTTAGCAATTAATGTTGGAGCAAAATGTATTTGTGCAATTTTTGATATTAAAGATCTATTTATCTCCTCTGGCCACGGAGAATAAAGATTATTAGTTCTTAGACCAGCCTCTATATGAGCTACTTTTACTTTATTATAAAAACTTGCGATACTGGCTGCAAATGAAGATGTTGTATCCCCATGAACTAAAACTAAATCTGGTTTAATTTTTTTAATTACTGAACTGATTTTTGTAATTATATTTGAAGTTAATTCCTCAAGATTTTGATTTTTTCTCATCACATTAATATTAATGTGCGGTTTTATTTCAAAAAAATCTAAAACTTGATTCAACATTTGTTTATGTTGCCCTGTTAGACAAATTTTTAAATCAAAATATTTTTTATTTTTATTTAATTCATTTATAACCGGAAATACTTTTATGGCCTCTGGTCTTGTTCCAAAAATTATTAATATTTTCTTTTTCACTAAATTAACCAATCTTTTCGTTTAATTTTTAATAATTTAAAATGTCTTTTAATTACATTTTTTTCTTCAAATTGTTCTAATATTTTTTTTATTTTTATTGAGGGTATTTTTTTATTTATAGCTTTTATTATATTAATTGATAAATCTTTTGGATTTTTAACTTTTGATAAATATCCAAATTTATTATTTCCCAAAATTTCTTTTGGTCCAGTATTGCAATTTGTTGAAACTACAGTACAACCACACATTAAAGCCTCTATCATTACATTAGGCATGCCTTCTACTCTAGACGATAAAACAAAAATATCTGAGTTATAAAAATATTTTAATGTATTTATTACCGGATTTAAAATTTGTACTTTTTTAGAAAGTCCATAAAACTTAATCATATTATTTAACATATTCTTATCAGGACCGTTCCCAATAATTATTAATTTAAAATTAATTTTTTTTTTATCTAATATACTTGCTGCTTTAATCAAGTCATCAAAACACTTCCATTCAGCCAAAGTACCTGTAGCAACTATAATTTGATTTTTTTTATTTTTTATCCATTTATGATTAATTTTTTCTTTCATTTTTTTTAAGGCAGAATTTGTATATATTATGTTATATGCATAAACTTGCTTAGTATTTTTAAAAATTTTTCTGTATTGATTTACCATATCTTTAGAAACACAAGTTAACGCATTAGCTCTTAAATTTACTAATGGAAATATTTTTTTTAAAAACCAAGATTTAGAGAAAATAATTTTTTGATTTTTATAAGTATCCAAAGGTGTAACACGTGAAGAAACACTTATCTTTGCTTTACTTAAAGTTATGATAGAAGCAATAACTACTATCGCATTTAAATGATCCTCTGCTGAAAATATTATTTCAGGTCTATTAAAAATTAAATACTTTATTAAACTAAAAAACATACCCAACACTCTTAATTTGTTAAAATATATAATTTTTAAATTTTTAGATTTTTCTATTTTGTGATATTTTTTATATCCATAAATTAAATCAACTTGATGCCCAATCTTTGAAAGTGAATTGGCCAACCTTAGTTGACCTAATGGAACTCCAGATAAAGCATAAACAGGTGATATAACTAAAATCTTCAAAATTTTTGACCTTTAATAAATTACGTTAACTTATTAATAGAAAACTGTAAATAAATCTATTTTTTTGATAAATAAATTATTATAAAAATATATTTTTTAACAAATGATAATTAACTCTCTTCTATTTCTAACTTCAATTAGCATTTATTTTTTAATTTATATTAATAGAAAAAAAATAAGTAAAAAATTATCTGTAGAAGACTTACCTGACGAAAATAGAAAAATTCACAAATTACCTACGCCCAAAACTGCATCCTATTCAATGGTTCTAGTTTTCTTAATTTTTCTGATATCAAATTATTTTTTCAATATTTATAATTTAACAGATATTAATTTTTTAGTATTAGCTACTATTATGATTTTTTTCATAGGTTTTTTTGATGACAAATACAAATTATCAGCTTTAAAAAAAATTCTTTTTGTAAGTCTAGTTACATTTGTATTGTGCTTGATTTCTGATAAGTTTGTTATTGATCAATTCTATATAAAGACATTTGATTTCTTTTTTAAATTAGAAGAATTTTCAATTATTTTTACTATTTTGTGTGTTCTTTGTTTAGTTAATGCTTTAAATTTGGCAGATGGTATAAATGGATTGGCCATAGGTATAATATTTTTTTGGCTAATATATTTAAATAAAATTTACATAAATAATATAGACAACATTGTATATTTTATTATTTTTACAAATTTAATTTTAATTTTTTATCATAATTATCATGGTAAACATTTTTTAGGAGATGCTGGATCATTAATGTTTTCAGGCTTTATAGCTTTTTTAACAATTTATCTTCACAATTCCAATGTTGAAAATCCAACATATCAAATAAGTGCTGAGTCATTAACAATTATTTTTATTATTCCAATAATTGACATGCTAAGACTATTTATTGAAAGGAAAAAAAATAATAAAAATCCATATTTTGGAGATAATAATCATTTACATCATTATTTAATAAAAAAATATTCATTGAAAACTGCTTTAATGATATATTTAATGTCTATTAACATTCCTATAATTTTATCGCTATACACCAATATAAACAAATTCATTATTATACTTTCGATTATTTTATTTTACTTTGTATTTCTTATTCAATATAAGTCTGATCAAAAAAAATAATCTAAATGCATAAAATAAATTATAAAATAAAAACACTCTTCGTAATATTTATAACTCTAAGTTTTTCAATTTTAGGAATATATATAAATAAACATACTGAGCCAAATTGGTACTCAATGTACAAAGTTCCACTAGACTCTAGATTTCAACCAATTATTAATTCAATACATAGGCAATATTCCAAATATGAAGTAATTAGAAGTAACCAAAGACCTATATATGAATTTATACTTCAAGAGGTAGAAAACTATAACATATCTAATTTATTAAACAAATTTCCTCAAATAACGAGTTTTTCGATGACAAACAATCATGTAGCAGTTTTAGCTAAAGATCCAGCATTTGTTGATGAGAACATTGAGGAAATTATCAATATAATTAATAGCGACTTAAAAATAAGTTTAAAAAGGTTTTTAATATTTTACTCAGACTTAATGAAGAAAAAAGTGAATACAGAATATGTTGAGCAATTACATATGGAAGAAATAGAAATATTAGTTAATGAAATTGCAGATTTAAAATCAGATACTTTAAAGAAATTTTTGAAAGAACAAAAATTTGAAAATGATGTAGAAAAAAACTTAGAGGGTTCACTATATAAACAAATGAGTGATTTATTTTTTTTAGACAACTTTGGAAAAAATTTTATACAACAAATTCAAAAAATTATAAAAAAACAAATAAACTATTATGATAAATTAAGAGACCTTGAAACTTTAGCTTTTTTAGAAAGTGAATTAGATAATTTAGATTTGTTAGTTCTAAGTGGATTAGAGGATAGGTTTAATAAAACTCCATCTTTGGCTATTAGTATAATCTCATTTGGTTCTGTTGGTCTCTTTGTTGGATTAATTTTTATCTTATTATTCTCAACAACCTTCCAAAAAATATTGAAACAAAGGTCGTCAGCTTTACTAAATCTAATACAAACGAAAAAATAGTTATTGGTATAAAATTAAAAGGAAAAATAAAATTAAAAGGTATTTTTTTTTTTAAAGGCAAATATATACCTCTTACGGATATGTACAGTATTAAAGAAACTAATAAAAACATTTTAGTTATATGTGGAATAAAGAAACTTGAGGACTCTGGAAAACAATATGGTGAAGCAATACATAAAAAAGAATAATTCCAATTAAAAACAACAAAAAAACATATAATAAATAAAAAAATCAGATAAAAATTTTTTTGATTTGTTAAGTGTGGAAGATTTTTAGAAGCATAATAATTTCTAAACCATTTTTGTACAATTGAAAAATAAGAACTATTATACAAACCCTTGTAATATATTGGAGCTTTAGAAATCATAAACCTGTATTTTGATTTTTTAACCCTTTCTAACCAATCTGTATCTTCTCCTGCCCTGGCGTCAGTATTAAAATTTCCTATAGATTTTAGTATTTTTTTTTTAAATATAGATCCGGGAACTGTCTTTAAATACTGTTTTCCATAGGTCGAGGATACAATAATATTTTCTTTATATTTATTGGTTAAATAAAAAGTTTTTCCAAGAACACCATCTAAATTTTTTTCTAACAAATATTTAAAATTTATTTCAAACCATTTTGGGTCATATGGTAAAGTATTTATATCTAGAAAAGCTATATATTCATAACTTGATTTTAATATACCAATGTTTCTTGCAGCGCCGGGAAAGAGGTTTTTATTATTTATAATAAGTAATTTTATTTTATTTTTTTTAAATTTTTTGATTAAATCCAATTTAATTGAATAGTTATTTTTTGAAGAATTGACTATAATAATTTCTAATGGCTTCATTGACCAATTTAAAATATTAATCAATAAGTCCTCAATAATAGAGTCTGAAGAATAAGCTGGAATAATTAAGCTAATTTTTTTTTTCATTATTTAGATTATAATAAATTTTTATATTTTCATATTTTTATATACAGAAATATGTTTTGAAACGATTAATTTAATATTAAAGTTTTTAAATGCATATTGCCTTGCATTAAAACCCAACTTCAAGATTTTTTTTCTATCTTTACTTAAAATCAATATCTCCTCTGCTAATCTTAAAGAATTTTTTGGAGGAATTAAAATTCCTGTTTTATCTTTTACGACAACATCTTTGCAACCTGGTACATTTGTAGTAACTATAGGTCTTCCAACTGCTGAAGCTTCCATTAAAACTTTGGGAAAACCTTCTCTATAAGAAGGGAGAACAACTAAAGTGGATTTCTTAATGAAATTAAAAATTTTTTTTTGATGTTCAAAGTAAGTTATTATTTTTTTTCTTCTAAAATAATCTAAAACAGTCCTATCAATTGCAGAAGGGTTATGCTTATCAAAATCTCCTACTAGATAAAATTTACCTTGAAAATTTTTATTTTTTAATATTTTTGCTGCTTTAAGAAACTCCATAACACCTTTGTCTTCAATAATCCTTGAAGCCATTAGTATTATCATTTTTTTTTTAGGTATCTTTGAGTATTTAAAGATTTTAAAATCAACACCTGAGCCTCTTATAAATTTTACTTTTTTTTTTTTTAAATTTGCATTTTTGGCTAAATATTTAAAATCATCATTATTTTGAAGTATAACTGCTAGATTGGAATTTAAAAATATTAATCTATAAAAAAAATTTATTATTCTTAATCTTAAATTATAAATTAAATTTTTTTTAATAAACATTGAGCCAAGTCCAGTGATTGATACAACCACTAAATTTATGTGACAAAAAAATGGAATTAGGCCGCCAAAAACTATTGGTTTTAAAGAGACTAAATGTAAAATTTTTGGCTTTTCTTTAAAAATTAAAAGAAAAATTTGAAATATAGCTTTAAAAGCAAAAAATATATTCAAACTGTTTCTTTTGAAATCTACATGATGTGTTTTAATTCCAATTTTTGAAATTTTATTTTTAAATTTCGTAAATTCAGTTGCTAAATGAACTTCATAGCCAATTTTAATTAACTCTTCAGCAATAGGAAGTCTGTGACTGATAAAAAAACTATCTATATTAACTATAAAAATTATTTTTTTTTTTTTATTATTCTTCATCCATTTATAAATTTATTTAACTTTTTTTTGGATAATATAAAAGTATAAGCATTAATCCAATAACTGGAACATGATGTCTAGATGCACCTCCCCAATTAATTGTTGCTTGAGAATATACAAATTCCATCAAAAAAAACATAAATAAACATAAATAATATATCAAATCTTTTTTTGAGCTATTAAAAGTTTTTACAACTATAATAATTACAAATATTGTTCTAAATAAATTTTCAAAAAATAATATTAGATCTTTTAAACTAGTTATTTTTAAAATAGTTGGTTGAAAGAAATAGTTAAAAATATTCTCAAATATATGTGAGAAAAAATTTATTAAACTATATTCAAGATTAACAAGTTCGGATCTTGAATAATAATCTGCCCTAAATATCCAATTATTACTAAAATGACCGGTTTGATAGTTTACTATTTGAAAAAATAACAATTCAAGAAATCCATAAAAATGGAAAAAAGTTATAATTAAAACTAACCCCAAAAAAAAAATTGAATTTTTATAAGAAGTGAATTTAAAATATTTGGTTAATAATATTACAATAATAACAGGAATATAAATTGTAAAAAATATATGGTATGCTTTATGAAATTTAAATAATAAATAAGAAGATATTATTATTATAAAAATGTTAATTAATATTGAAAAATTAAGTTTTTTATTATTTAAAAAGTTAATATTTTTTTGTGTATTAATATTAATTAAGCCTAAAATAAATAGATTAACAAATAAGAGAAGATAAACTTCTCTTAACATTAAAGTTGTATAGTAAAATGAAACAGGAAATAAAAAAGTATAAATTAACGACAAAAAATTAACCCGAATTTTATTTAAATTCAGTTTTATTAAAATATTAAAAAATATAATTGCTGAAAAGAGCCAAACTATACAAGATAATACTCCACCTAAAATCTTAGACTCACCAAAAATAAAATAAAAAACACCCAAAAATGTCGAATACAGCCACCCTGGCTTATGTTCATATCCACTAAAATTTAGACTTAAAAAATTATTTTTTAAATAAGCGGCAAAATTAACTGCCTCATTATGAAATGCAGCTGGATCTGTTTGGGTGAGTGGAAGTTCAAAAAAAACTTGAGAAATTACTATAATTAATTTGATGATAAACCCAGTAAAAATTATAATCATAGTTTAATTTTCGTTAAGTAGTTTCAAAAATAATTTATTGTTTTTTAATTTATTGTAATCTCCAAATTCCTCTATGTTTCCATTATCCAACAAATATATCAAATCAGCTGCTTTACATAATTTCACATTATGCGTAACCATTATTATTATAGAATTTTTTGATAAATATTTAAGATTATCTATGATAACTTTTTCAGCTATGCCGTCCAAAGATCCTGTGGCCTCATCCAATACAACTATTTTTTTGTCTTGGTAAAATGCTCTTGCAAGTGCAACTCTCTGTCTTTGACCTCCTGAAAGTCTGATTCCTTGTTGACCTACAATAGTATCTACACCATTTGATAAATCGTTCAAAAAGTTGCTTGTGTATGAAAGATCTAAAGCTTTTTTTAGTCTTTCCTCGTCAATATCATTTTCATTATCAACAAAACATATGTTGTTTTTGATTGTATCATCTAACAAAAAAATATTTTGACCAACATAACTGATATTTTCATGCCAAAAGATACTGTTTGAGTCATTCAGTTCAGTTTTTCCAATTTCCACAACACCCTTTTGAGCATAAATTAAACCTAAAATTAGATCTAAAATTGTAGATTTACCCGAACCAGAGGGACCCACAATGTAGTTTAAGGAATTTTTTTTAAGATTTATGTTAATATCTTTTACAGCTTTTTTAGAGTCGTCTGAATAAGAAAAAGATACATCATTAAAAATAATATTTTCAGCATTTTTAAATACATTAAATTTTTCTTTCAAAACATCTTCTGTTTTTAAAGTATAATTTTTACTTTTTACTAATTCTTTCTCAATTTTATCATAAGCTACAATATTAGCTCTAATTATAACTAACGAAGTATAAATGAATTGAAAAATCGGTAATAATTTGTAACCAGCAAAAATATATATTGAAAGAACCGGAAGGGTCTCAATAAAATTTGCTTTTCCAAAATATATTAAAAAAACTATAAAGAATAAAATTACTGAAAAAGCTAAAAATTCAAGTGTATATCTTGGTGCCTGTGCTAGAAAACTAACCTTGCCAGCTGAATTCGAATAATTTAAACCATTTTTATTAAATTCATCAAAATACCTTTTTTGATTTCCATATATAATTGCTTCTTTAATCCCCACAAAACTTTCATTCATAACTCTATACATTTGTTTCATTCTCAAGCTTTGATTGGAGCCATGCACACTAAGTCTAATTTTTACTAATTGAAAAATTAATCCATAAACAAAACCAAATGCCAAAAAACAAATTATTGAAACAACAGGATTATATATTGTTAAAGCTAATATAACCATTGCCCCAGTCAAAATTCTTGAATTAGTCAATAAAACAGGAACAATTATATTTGTGGTTGTCCTATTTGCCTCATAAAAAACATTTCGAATATATTCTGAGGAATTTGATCTTGCGTGATATATCCATGGTTGAGAAATATAAAATTTAAATAAACTTGATCGTAAAATATTTCCAAGTTTTTGTGAGAACATACTCAGAATATATAAAGTATAGGTTAAAATTATTGTTGATACCAAAATAATACAAAAAATAGACACAACTAAAAAAAATAAAAATATTTCAAAGGATGAAAATTCGAAAAAATTATAAACTTTAGATATTAGTTGGTCTTGTTCATTTATTACACTTGGCTTACTCAAAACTTGTACTAATGGACCAATGGAAAATATTGATAAAATTTCTAATGCAGATGAAATCAATATTAAAATCTGCATATATATCAAACGTCCTCTTGATTTTAGGTCAAAGAATTTAAAAAGATTAAATATTTTTTTAAACATTTGAATTAGATTTAAACCATTTTATTGTTTGAATAATACCATCGTTAAATGAAACGACTGGTTTATATCCTAATAATTTTTTTATAGTTTTGATGCTTGACAAAGAATGTCTCACATCTCCTTCTCTAAAATTTTTGAAAATAATTTTTTTTTGTAATTACTATTTTTAAAATTTTTATAAATTGTTTTATAAAGTTTAATTAAGTTAATTCTAGATCCAGTTCCTACATTAAAAACATAATTTTTTTTTTTTAAATTAATAAAACCAGCTAATATATTTGCTTGTACTACGTTTGATATTGGACAAAAATCTCTAGATGTTCTACCATCACCAAAAATAATTAATTTTTTATTTCTTTTGACATTATTTATCCATTTAGGAATTACCGCAGCATAATCACCATCTGGATTTTGTCTCTTACCAAAAACATTGAAATATCTTAATCCAATAGTTTTAAAATCATATAATTTATAAAAAAGCCTTGCATACTCCTCATTAACTTTTTTAGTTAAAGCATAATTTGATAAAACATTACCTACTTTAGTTTCTACTTTGGGTAATAATTTGCTATCTCCATATACTGAGCTACTGGAGGCATAAACAAATGATTTCACACCATTATCCTTAGAAACAGTAAGAATATTTAAAAAAGCCGTTATATTATATTTATTTGTTGTAATTGGATCCTTTGTAGACTTTGGAATCGACCCTCTAGCCGCTTGATGTAAAACAATATCAACATTTTTAATTACTTTTAAACAATCATTTAAATTTGATATGTCACCTTTGACAAACTTAAATTTTTTCCATTTTTTTCTACCAACAACTTTCTCAACACTTTTTAGATTCTTTAGAAAACCCGTACTTAAATTGTCGATTCCAATTACTTTTTGATCTAAAAATAATAGTTTTTCTAAAATGTTTGAACCAATAAATCCAGCTACACCAGTTATTAGCCAAGTTTTCTTATTTTTTCTTAAATTATTTTGAATTCTTTCAAACTTAGTGTTTATCATAGTCTAAAGTGATTTATATTTTCTGGTAAAATATATTTTAAATCATAAATAAACCCATTTTTATTTAGTGATTTAAAAATTTTATTTTTTTTATCAATATATTCTGTATGTTTAACTGCTAATATCACAACATCAAAATATTTATTTTTAATTTTATCCTTTACATTATATCTATTTATAAATTTTTTATCCCATAGATCAGAATGGGGGTCATGAGTGAAAACTTTAAATTTTTGTGTAACAAAACAATCAAATAAAGTTAGTACCTTTGAATTTCTCGTATCAGGGCAGTTTTCCTTAAAAGTTATACCCATTATAAGTATCTTGGGATTTTTAATTTTTTTTAAATTAATTATTCTCTTTATATCCTTAAAAATTAATATAGGCATTTGATCATTTAAAGATCTACCTGATAAAATTAACTTTGGAGTATGACCTATTTTTTTTGATTTATAAGTCAAATAGTAAGGGTCTACACCTATACAATGTCCACCTACCAATCCGGGCCTAAAGGATATAAAATTCCATTTAGTTTCTGCTGCCTTTAAAACTTTTTCTGTAGAAATATTCATTTTTTTAAAAATTAAAGATAATTCGTTAATAAAAGCTATATTTAAATCCCTTTGTGTATTTTCAATTACTTTTGCTGCTTCAGCTATTTTAATAGAATCAACTTCATGAATTCCTGCTTTGATAATCATAGAATACAATTTTGAAACTATCTTTGAAGTTTTTAAATTAGAGCCTGAAGTTACTTTAATTATATCTTTAATTCTTTTTTTCTTATCACCAGGGTTAATTCTTTCAGGGCTATATCCCAAAAATATATCTTTATTAACTTTTAATCCTGAATTTTTTTCTAAAATTGACCCACACAACTCCTCTGTAGCACCTGGATAAACTGTTGACTCATATATCACAATATCGTTTTTTTTAACTACTTTTGAAATTAAATTTGTTGCATTAACTAGATATTTTAAATTAGGTTTATTTCTATAATCAACTGGGGTAGGAACTGTGATTATAAATATTTTGCAATTTTTTAAATTTTCTATTTTATTTGAAAATATAATGTTTTTAGATTTCATTAAATCTTTTCTTGAAACCTCCTTAGTATTATCAATATTTTTTTTTAATTGGTTTATACGTTTTATATTTATATCAAAACCAATTACCTTTAATTTTTTTGAAAACTCCACAGCTAAAGGAAGTCCAACGTAACCCATTCCAATTACACCAATAGTCAAATTTTTAAAATTCATTTAATGATAATAAATTAAATACTGAAAATTTATTTTACTACAGCAAATATAGTTTTAATTAAAGTCAATTTTAAAAAAACCCTTTAATCTTCCATAATTATAAATAAATTTAGAAAAATTTAAGGTAAAAATTGATAAAATAAGACTTAAAAAGATTAAAAAAGGAACAGTCAAGAAAAAAAGGGTTGTATTTTGAAAATATTTTTTCACAATTTTTTTCTGAGAAAATGTATAGATAGATCCTCTATAAATTAAATCATTTATATTAAGTTTTTGGTTTCTTTCTATAACTCTTGCTCTTGCTTTGTGAGAAACGAATAATTTTTGTTTCTTATTTTTTCTTAAAGAAAATTCAACATCTTCAAATACTGACCATTTCTTTATAGGATATATACGACCTTTAATATTTTTATTTTTTTTAATTCTCCAAGAACTTAAGCCGCCTTTTAACCACATAACTTCAATGTCTTTTTTAACATTTGAATAATCAATATTAATTCCATTACTTAAAACTTTTCCTTTTAAATTAAAATTATAGATTAATTTATTAAATAAACCTCTATCTTTGAATTTATTGATTTGATTTAAGCCGACACCAATAATGTTTTTATTTCTTTTTTTCCAAAATTTATTTAATTCATACAAACAATTATTATACAAAATAATTCTATCATCTAATTGTAGAATCAAATTAGTTTCTTTAGATATATTCTTAATTGCTATATTTCTCTGAAATACTTGATTTTTAATTTTTGAAGTAAAAGACTTATAAATAATTTTTTTATTTATATTAATTTTTTGTAAAATTCTTTCACTTGATACAATAATTATTTCTTTGGGTAGAAATAATTGATTATTAATAGAATTTATAGTTCTTAATAAATTTTTACTATATTTTTTAGTTGCTATTACAATACTAATTACATTACTCATTATTTATTATTGTATAATCATTTAAAAAGCATTTTTTTTGAAAATTAAATTTTAGCATTTTTTTATATTTGGGAAATTTTCTTTTTAATTTATTATTTGATAAGCACATGTTTTTTGGTCTATTAGTAAAAATTTTTTTATTAAAATTATTAGGAACAATTTTGGTATTTTGAAATATACTTTCTAAAAGTTTTTTACCAAAATTAAATTTTGAAATACATTCATCTGAGGATATATTAAATATTCCATTGATACGTTTTTTAATTAATAAATTAATAAAAAAAATTAAATTTGGTATATACATTGGTGTAAAATATATATCGTTCCATAAGTATGATTTTTTTTTTAATTTTTGTTCATAAATTAATCTATCTGAAATTGTTTGATTTTTTATATTGGAAAATCCAAAAAAATTTGATCTTATAATTAAACTTTTTTTATATTTTAATAATATCTTTTCGGCTTGAACTTTAGTTTTAGAATAGATATTAATTGGACTATATCTACTTTTTTCATTGTATTTTAATTTAGAATTTCCATTAAATAGCATATCTGTGGAAATATGTACAATTCGTATATTTAATTTTTTTGCAACTTTAATCAGATAAGTGGGAATTAAAAAATTCATATCTTCTGCTTTTTTGGAATTAATTTCACACATATCAACATCTGTAAGAGCTATACAATTAATAATAATTGTAATTTTTTTTTTTTCACAAAAAGAAATTAGTCTTTTTGTTTTTTTTAAATCTAGCTCGACTTTTTTTAAATTCCTGGACTTAAATAATCTTTTATTAATATGAACATTTGCAAATATTTTATTATTAATTGCAAGATTTTTTATCCAATGTTTTCCAAGTCTACCAGATGCTCCAAAAAAAAGAATGTGTTCCACTAATATTTAATCCAATAAATTTTTAGACTAACTTTCTTTTGCGTATTTTGTAAGTATAAAATCTTCCTCAGTTCCTAACATGTGGTTTACTTTTGCACTTGAATCATTACTCCAAACTAAAACTTCAGGATCTTCATATAAGAAATCACAATTTTTACAATATTCAATAGAGTCAAATTTCTTTTGTTCATGTGCTTGTCTCAATTTTTTAAATCGATCTCCATTCCATATTTCTTCATATGTTTCTAAATCTAGATGTCCTAAAATACTCTTGGCTTCATTAGGCGGTCCTAAAGTTTGGCAACAAGGGACTACTGCAGCTGTTCGTCCTTTCTCTCCACCTGCTCTGACTGTAAGCTCTGGTGCAAAAGGCCTCCCACAACTTCTTCTTTCGGTAGGCAATCTTTTATTCTTATTGTTATAATTACCACTCCAGTTATGCATTTTCCATATATAAGCTTGTGATTTTACAACTTCTATAACATTTTTTTTATACTCAGCTATCTCAAAATCTATTTTAGAGTTATCGGTTATCAAATGGTATGTACTCAACTGACATTTGCTTCCAGATGAACTTATATAACTTTTTATCTCTTTTAAGTTAGATATTATCAGATTAAAATTATCAACATTCATCCATTTATTATATAAATCTCTATTATATCCAATCACACTAATTCTTATAAAATCAATACCAGCATCAATAACTTTTTTCATAAATTCACCTTTTAGTCTTGCACCATTACAATACATAAAACATTTCAAATTTCTTTTTTTTACGGCTTTTACATAATCAAATAAATCTTTAGCCATTGTTGGTTCTCCACTCCCTTCAAGATTGATCTGTGGATTTCCATATTTTGGAACCAATTGATCTAAAATTTTCTCAAACTTTGCCAATGGCATTTTTCTGGTAAAATTAGCACCCCTTCCAGGATTAGACTGTGGACACATTTGACATGTATAATTACAACCTCCAAAAACTTCCATAACCACTCTTTGTAAATTTTCCATATCTAAATTAATTTAAATTTTTTATATCCATATCAGAGAATCATTTTTATCGAACATTTTTTTATTTTATAGCTAAGAAACCTTGAAAACTATAATATTTAAAAACAGTTGTATAATCTTTAAATCCAGCTCTTTTTAAAAAATCAATATTAGCTTTCTCTGTAAAAGGTTCCAAATAACCTCTAATTGATTTAGTTTTATTCAAAATTTCCTTTTCTGAAAAACCTGAATCAGTTTTAAAATCATTATACAATTGAGTAAAAATATCTTGAAACCTAGCATCTGGACCTCTAGTTTTTTCAAAAAAAATAAATCCTCCACCATAATTTAAGGATTTATAAATTTTGTCAAAAATTACTTGTCTATATCTTGGATGAACAAACTGAATAAAATAATTTGATACTATTAAGTCGCTCTTCTCAAACTTAGTTTTTATAATATCTTTGCATAAATAATTAATTTTGATTTTATTGTATTTTTTCTTATTAGTATTTTTTTTAGCTCTATTAATCATATCTTTTGAGAGGTCAATACCCACTAATTTAAATTTTTTATTAAGGTTGCTGTCTGCAATTGCAATTAAAGACATGCCTGTAGAACAACCTAAATCATAAACCTTTGATTGATCTGAAATAAAAAAAGTACTGAGTTTTGAAATTAGTTTATGTGACTCTACAAAAAAAGGAATTGACCTAGAAATATGCTCATCAAAATATTTAGTAGTTTTTCCAGTAAAACTAAATCCGCCTATTCCTTTAGATTTTATTTTATTTCCTACGTTTATTTTTTTTACCATATCTTAAAGCGTGTTTATTAATTTATAGTCTACATTAGTGTAAAATTTTTTACACAAGTTTTTTGCTTTTTGTAAGTCTTTAAATTTATTTTTTTTTAAATTAAATTTTTTTACTTTAAGCATTAAATCTTCACTAGAATAAATATATTCTTTCCAAGATTTAAGTAAAAATATACTATCAACGTTAATATTACCTTTATCAACCAAATAGAACGGCTTTAATCCAAATAAAATTGCTTGTGACACAAGAGTGGTTTGTCTGTACAAGCATAAATTACATTTAATAAAATCTTTTTTTGGATCAAAATTTTTCGAAATTTCTATATTAAATTTTTTAAAATCTGCAAGTTCAGGATATTTTTTAAATAAGATATTTACATTTAGCTCTGGGTGAATTCTCAGAATAAACTTTTTAATATTTGAATATTTTTTTGAGAAATTAATACAAAATTTCATTAAGTCTGAAGTTGATGAATAAAAGCCTTCAGGAATAACGAGACAAATATTATTATTGGGTTTGATTTTATTCTTTTTTTTCGATAACGAAAATTTCCTACTTGAACCAAAAATTTTAATTTTGATTTTTTTTGAAAATATATTTTTAAATTTACTGTAGTATATTTTACCTGAGAGCCATATTTCGTTAGGTAAATAATATTTTTTCAATTGCATAAACATTGAATTTTGATTTTTTAAAATAAATGTATTCTGATATGCAATTTTCCTTATTTTTGGATCAACTTTATAAGATGCATAAAATATTAATTTCTCAAGTGGGTGTCCTTCAAAAGTAGTAATTATATTTTTAGGTTTAATATTATTTATTATGTTTAAAATTGTAAAATAACGAATTAAATTTATTATTGAGCTACTTGAAAAAGAAAAATTAGCCGCCAATAAAAGTAAATTTTTTTCTTTTATATTAATTTTTCTTCTAGCTTCGTTGATTAATTTTTTTCTTTCAATTAAGCAGTTAAAAATAATTTTGAATAAATCATTAATATTTACATATTTGTAGTCATTATCCATTAAAATATAATTTTTGCTAAATCTATTTTTTTTTATCTGAGAGTTTATTTTTTTATGACTTTTTAAAGCACTTAAATATACAAATGAAACATTTTTACTCTTTCTTTGGAAAATCTTTCCAAAAATATAATCTTCATTTTTATTTAGATACTTTGTGTCAATTAAATGTGAAAATATCAGTGTCTTTGAATTAATATTAATTTTAATTTTTTTTGTTAAAAATTTTTTAATTAAAAAAAATAAAACTAGTGCAGGTAAAGTAAAAAAATAAAATTTTAAAAATATTATAAAGGAGTTATTAACGATTTTTGTATTTAGTAATTTTGTGTGTCTAGGATGCTCATTTATTATACTTAATAATGGATTTGAAAGAGTGTAAATATTTGTATTTTTATTTGATAAATATTTATTGAATAACTTGGTGGTTTCTTTGTAAGTTTTTAAATTTATCAATTTTTATATACTTTGTTTTAAAATATTAACTTAAGAATATATATAGTTTAAAATGAAAATTCTGGCTAACATAATTGTTTAAAAAAATGCATCAACAAAATCTATTATAATTTCTTTTTGAATAACTTTGAATATCTTTTGTTTACCATAATTTTTTCAAAATATGGAGAGCTGATTGGTCTATAAGAAAATTTATTTAAAACTTTCCTATAAATATTTTTGTAATGATGTATTGGAAATATATCAAAGTAAAATACTTTAAAATCTTTTTTATAATAATCAAATATATTTATATCATTTTGATATGTTGGTTCAAAATATGGAGAAGAAACAAATCTATTTACAACATAAATAACTTTTGAATTATTTATTATATTATTATGAAAATATTTTTTGAAAATTTTTTTTTTCATTTCTCCAAAGCTAAAAAAATTAGTTACCAAATCAAATTTTATTTTTCTCAACAAATTATATTTTTTTACTGGAACATAATAAAAAGCATTTTGTTTAATTCTCATATTCTGATCAATATCATTTGGCAAAATATGCTCAGAATTAGGATATAAAATTTTAAGATTTACATAACTTCTACACAACTGATGATTAAAATCTAATAAGAAAAAATTATTCTTTTTATTAAACTTCTTAACAATCATTTGCAAACCTCCATAATATGAACCAATATCAAGCCAGTTTTGACCATTATTACTTAAAATTTTTTTTTTTTTAATTTGAGAAGCTAAATACACATATCTATTCCACCTGTTGTTAGATGAAATCTCTTCATTTATAAAATATATATCTTTAAATCCAAAATTTTTATGTGCTGGTAATAATTTCAAGATATTTAAACCATTATTTTTTTTTATAATTTGAACATCATCATCAAATGATAATTTGTTAAAATAATTAGTTAATCTAGAGGATTTAAGATTTTTTAAAAATTGTTTAAATAACTCAAAAAATCCAAGATATTTAATTTGTTTTAAATTAAATTGAAAAGGTGAACCAAGGTTTGTCTGCCCCTCCCAATCAATTAACTCTTTTGCATATAGATCTATATTTTTTTTATATCTAAGTTCAAAAGTATTTAGTATTTTTAGATGTTTTTGATCAATATATTTTTTTTCTTCTTTCCAAAAATTTTCAGTATTTTGAATGAATTCATCAACCAACTTTTTTTTTTTTATTTCTATGTCAATGTTATTATACATGTTTATATAATAAATTTCTTTTTGATTGGTTTATTATTGAAAATCAATTTTAATTTTTTTTAATAGTTTAGAAATTTGGAAAACATTTAATTGATCAGCATTCTCAGAATTATAATCTTCTAAATTAATACTCTTCTTGTTACCTGCATTTTCATATAAATCATAATTCAAATCTCTATTATCTGAAATAATTTTAAAATATTTTTTTTGATCTATTGCTCTTACCATTTCTTCCTTGGATACCAAAGTTTCGTTTAATTTTTCACCGTGCCGTGATCCAATTACTTTGGTTATCACATCTACATCTAAATTTTTACCAACAGCTTTTGCTAAATCAGTAATTTTACATGCGGGACTTTTTTGTACGAATATTTCTCCCTGTTTTCCTTTTACTAACGCATGTATTACAAGATTTACTGAGTCTTCTAAAGACATTAAAAATCTAGTCATCCTATTATCTGTAATTGGTAATATTTTTTTTTCTTTTGCAAGTGCATAAAATCTTGGAATTATGGAGGCTCTTGATCCCATTACATTTCCATACCTTGTTATACAAAGAATTGTATTGTTTTTAGATGATATTTTTGATCTTGCTTGTAAAATTTTTTCTGCAAGAGCCTTTGACATACCCATAGCATTTATAGGATATACTGCTTTATCAGTACTCAATAATATAAACTTTTTAACCTTGTTTTTAATCGCAGAGTTAATTGAATTTTCAGTTCCTACAATATTTGTTTTATATGCTTCCCAAGGATAAAATTCACAAGACGGAACTTGCTTTAAAGCAGCAGCATGAAAAACATAGTCAACACCAATCATAGCTGTATCTATGCTATTTCTGTCCCTAACATCTCCAATAACAAATTTAACCTTATTGTTATTTGTATTAATTCTTAATTCATCTTGTTTTCTTTCATCTCTACTAAATATTATAATTTGTTTGAAATTAAATTTTAATAATTTTTTTAACACAGTAGAACCAAATGAACCTGTACCACCAGTTATCAAAATTGTTTTATTTTTAAATGTTTTGACAATTTCCTGATTAAATTTTTTCATTTTTAGAGATTATATTTAATATTATTTTAAGATAAGTCTATAAAAATTTATGAATTAGCTTAATCAAAAAATATAGATCGTATTTTAAGAAAATTTATAAATAATTAAGAAATGAATTCAATAATTTTCTTGATTACAAAATTTTGATCTTTTTTTGAATAATTAAAATAACACGGTAATGATAAACATCCCTCATAATAATTAATAGCATTAGGAAATTTTTCTTTATTAAATTTCTTTTCATAATATGGGTGATAAACTACTGGAATATAATGTACTTGAGTAATAATGTTATTTTTTTGTAAAAATTCTAATAAAGATTGTCTATCTTTATTTATTTTTTTAAAATTAAACTTAACTAAATATAAATGATAAGATGTATTATTTCTTTTTTCTTTCTGCAAAATTGAAATATTTTCTATGTTTTTAAATGCTTTATCATATCTTTTAAAAACCTCTTTTTTATAACTTAGAATTTTTTTTAATTTTTCAAGTTGAGAAATTCCTAAAGCGCATTGTATATCGGTAATTCTGTAATGATAACCTAGCTCCCTCATTTCATAATACCATTGATTTAATTTATTATTCGTAAAAGCATTCTTAATATTAATTGGTTTATCATTTAACTTATTAATTCCATGACTTCTTAATCTTAAACATTTTAAGTACAGATTAAAATTATTTGTTGTTATCACTCCACCTTCTCCTGTGGTCACAGTTTTGACAGGATGAAAAGAAAAGACTGTAATATCAGAATATCTACATGATCCTATTTTGTATTTATTATCATATGACGCACCAAAAGAATGAGCTGCATCTTCGATTATTCTAAATTTATATTTCTTTGATAATCTTTTTATTATTGAAAAGTTATAAGAGGCTCCACCCATATGAACTGGCATAACAACTTTAGGTTTGTATTTTTTGATTTTATTTTCTAGATCTTTTAAACACATTGAAACGCTATCGTTATTTTCAATATCTACAAAACCAACTTTTCCTTTTAAAAATAATGCTGAATTAGGACTAGATACAAAAGTAATTACAGAAGTTAACAAATAATCGTTTTGTTTGAACCCAAGACTTTGAAGAGATATATGTAATCCAGCAGTACAACTTGAAACAGCGATAGCATATTTTGCACCCGTTATTTTACATATTTTATCCTCAAATTTTTTAACTAATTTTCCTTGAGTAATTTGTGGAGTTTTTAATACCTTTGTAACTGCTTTTATATCCTGATTATCTATAAAATGCTTACCGTATGGAATTATGTTCATTGATTAAAAATTTTAAATTATCTTTACCAATTATTAAACTTTTTTCTTTATAAAACAACGGTTCATACTTTTGAGGAGAATAAAAGTAGCAATTATTTTTTTCAAATATTCTATTTACTGACGTAAATGGGCTTAAAAAAATTTTTGAGGCTTTGTCAATTATTTGACTAATTTCTTCGTAAGGATCCATTAATAAATTTTCTTTTTCAAAAAAATTTAATAAATTTCTATAATTTTTTGGATAATATGTAATTTGGTATTTAGGTTTAATGAATATTTTTTTTTTTGTATTACTTTGAATATCTTGAAAATCATTCAAAAAATTTACACAATATTCTTCACTTTCAATATAGTCATAGAATAAATTGGATCTTATTGATTTATAAAATCTAACTTTATTCCTTATGTCAATAGGCGGTGTATCAAACACTAAATAATACTCATCATTTGGTAATTGGAATCTATTAACCTTGAAACCCAAAAGACATTTATTAGAAATTTCATTAGAATTTTTAATTGTTGTTTCTAATTTAAGAAAATTTTTTTTGTAATTTTCAATTTTATTTAAATTATCAACTAATCCATAATGATGATTAGTAAGTGACCATAAATTTGGGCTTATTATCTTATTATAATTTATATTTTCATTAATATTATTAATTGGAGGTACAAAGATATTATCTGCATAAAAAAATTCTTTTATTTCAGTATTATTTAATTTTTCATTAAAATAAAAAGGATTTTCAAAACATAGAAAAAATATTTTTTTTATTGAAACGTTATATTTTTTTTCAAATTCATTACAAATAAATCTGTAATATTCTGCTTTAATGTTGTCTGCAAAAGATATCATTAATATCTCAGACGAAATTTTTTTAAATAGCAAATATTTCAATGTTTTTCTTAACGCTAAAAAAAAAATTAAAAAAGAATTTTTTATCGAAAATTTTGTACTTAAAAATGTAACAGAGGAATTAGAAATTTGATTGTCATTTTTTTTACTATAACCATTCACAGAAATTAATTGAATATTTTGTAATTCTGATGATATGGAATTAAAAAAAGAACTCTTTAAATTTTTACTTTTATTAAAGGAATATTTGGGAAAATTAAAACATATATATAAATCTTTTTTTTTTAATTTGCTTGAATCAATGATCAAAGAACTTTTAATTGTAAAATTTAACGAATTTAAAATAAAATAAGTTAATCTAAAAAATGTTATAATTCTTAAAAAAAAAATTGGCATAAAAGGGAAAATTTGGTTGGTTGAGTTAATTTCTCTGATTAATGTAGTGTAAGATTTTAATACGTAAGATTTAACTATTTGAGTTTTACATCTTCTAATTAAAAATTTTTTTAAATAAAGTGAGAAGAAAGAATAATTTTTTTCTTTATATCTATTATAATTATTTAAATTAATTTGTGACTTATTTGCTTTATCTATAAAATGATATAAATATTTAATTTCTTTCATATACAATATTTTATATGTCAAAAATTATATTAGGAACAGCACAATTTGGTAAAGGCTATGGCATATCCTGTGATACTGAAAAAAGTGCCTTTAGTAAATTTAATAAAATTAAAAAAATTTGTAGTGATGAAAAAATAGATACCGCAGATATATCGGATAAATATTACAATTTATTTGTTTATAATAAACTTAAAAAAACTTTTAAAAAAAAAATTTATAAAATTTCAGATATAACAAATAAAAATTTTAAAAAAAAAATTGATAAAATTATTTATTCTGAAAATGATGCCTACTGTATAATGATACATAACCCATCAATTCTTAAGAAAAAATTTTTTTTAAATGTTGTTGATTATTTAATTAAAAGAAAAAATGAGAGAAGATTTAGAAAAATAGGTATAAGTATTTATAATATTGAAGAATTTTGGCATTCTATAAAAGTTTTTGGAAAAAATTTAGATATAATTCAATTGCCAATAAATATTATTGATAGACGATTTTTACAAAAAAAAATTGTCAATAAAATTAAAAAAGAGGGAATTGAGATACATGCTAGATCTGTATTTTTACAAGGAATGTTAATAATGAAAATAAGACCTGCCTATTTCGATAAATGGAAATTTTTTTTTAGAAATTGGGATAAAGAAAAAAAATTAGATAAAATAAATATTTGTCTTAATTTTATTAAAAAAATAAAGTTTATAGATAAAGTAATTGTTGGGAGTGAAGATGAAAAACAACTTAAGTACACTGTTAATTTTTTAAAAAAAAAGATAAAAAACACTAAAATTTATAATTATAAAAATTTTTACTCAAAAGAGTTAAATTTAATAAATCCAACAAAGTGGATAATTTAAACTATACCGAATGAATAATAAAATATTTTTTATTTCAGAAGTTGCTCAAGGCTATGAGGGTGATCTTCATTTAGCAAAAAAATTAATTTATGAAAGTTCAAAAGCTGGTGCACATATTGTAAAATTTCAACTAGTATACGCTGATGAGATTGCAACAAAAGACTATACGCATTATAACTTTTTTAGAAAATTAGAACTTACAAAAAAACAATGGCAAACTGTCGTTAAAACTGCAAAAAATTTAAAATTAAAAATTTACTTTGATATTTTTGGAGTCAAGAGTCTAAATTTATCCGAAGAAATAGGAGTAGATGGAATAAAAATTCATCCAACTGACATAAATAATATTAATCTAATTAAAAGTGTAAATAAGTCTAAGATAAAAAATGTTATATTAGGAATAGGTGGAGCTTCACTTATAGATATAAAAAAAGCTGTTAAAATTCTAAATAAGAATTTAACAGTTATGATTGGTTTTCAATCATACCCAACACCCAATAAGGAAATTAATTTAAACAAACTAATTTTTTTAAGAAAAATTTTAAACAAAAAAATTTCTCTAGGTTATGCAGATCATTCTATTAAAGATTCGGCATCTGCAATACTTCCAGCAATATGCTTAGGAGCAACGTTTATAGAAAAACATTTAACTCTTAAGTCTAAAATTGCACTGGAAGACTCGGAAAGTGCTATATATAAAAATGAATTCAAAGAATTAATTAAATCATCTAAATTTGCATCTGAGGCAATAGGAAATTCTAAAAATAAATTGGGTTATTTTTTATCAAAAAATGAAACTAAATATAAAAAAAATATACAAAGATCACTTGTTTTAAATAAAAGCTTATTGAAAAATACAAAAATCAAAAAAAATAATATTTTTGATCTGAAAAGAACATCAATAAAAAATACTTTTTCAAGTTTTAATCAAATTAAAAATAAAGTAACAAAATATAATTTAAAAAAAAATACCCCTATAGAAAAGAAGCATATTCATGAATAGAAAACTCGTTGCAGCAATAGCATGTAGAAATATGAGTTCAAGATTATACGCTAAGCCTTTACATTATCTTGATATAAAAAATAAAATTACAGTTTTAGATTTTATAATATCAAGATTAAAAAAACAAAAATCAATCAATGAAATTGTCTTGGGTATTTCAAATAAAACTGAAAATAAAATTTATATAGATATAGCTAAAAAATTTAAAATTAAATATATTTTAGGAGATGATCACAATGTCCTATCAAGATTAATAAAATGTGGAAAACTCTCAAAAGCTACTGATATATTCAGAATTACAAGCGAATCTCCTTTTACTTTCTTGGATAATTTAAATCATACATGGACTTCACATCAAAAACTTAAATATGATGCATCCTTTCTAGATGATGTAATAGATGGTTGTGGATATGAAATAATTAATTTGAAATCACTTATCATTTCAAACAAAAAAGGGAGTGGTCTTGATAGGAGTGAATTGTGTACCAGATATATAAGAAAAAATAAAACCAAATTCAAAATAAAATATATTAAAGCTCCTAAATATCTAAAAAGTAAAAAGTATAGATTGACTATAGATTATCCAGAGGATTTAATTCTTTGTCGAAAAGTTTATAAATTAGTAAGTTTAAATAATATAAATTTCAAAAAAATAACTAAATTTATCTCACAAAAAAATAATAAAGAATTAATCTCTAAATTTGTGAAAAGCGGATATAAAAATATGTATTTATGATTGGAAAAAAATCACAAAAATATTGGAAAGATGCAAGAAAATATATTCTTCATGGAAACATGTTGCTTTCAAAACATCCAAAAATTCATTTACCAGGTTCTTGGCCAACATATTTTAAAAAAGCCCAAGATTGTTGGATTTGGGACTTGGATAATAATAAATATTTAGACCTTTATAGTATGGGAATAGGTACAAATATTTTAGGATATCAAAATAAAAGAGTGGACGCTGTTATAAAAAAAATAGTTAATTCGAGTAACATGTCTACCCTTAATTGCCCTGAAGAGGTTTTACTTGCTAAAAAATTAGTTTCAATGCATCGATGGTCCAACATGGTAAAGTTCTGCAGAACAGGAGCTGAAGCTTCAGCAATAGCATTAAGAATTTCAAAATCGTTTACTTGCAAAGATAAAATAGCTTTTTGTGGTTACCATGGATGGCATGATTGGTATTTGTCAGCAAATTTAACAAAAAAAAATACGCTTGGTAAAGACCATTTAAAAAACTTAAGTACTATAGGGGTTACAAAAAAATTAAAAGGGCAGGTATTTAACTTTAAATACAATGACTATGAAGCCTTAAAAAAATTAATTCGTAAAGAAAAAATTGGAACTGTAATTATGGAAGTAGAGAGAAATATAAAACCAAAAAATAATTTTTTGAAAAAAATAAGAAGTATTACAAAAAAAAATAAAGTTATTTTAATTTTTGATGAATGTACTTCAGCTTTTAGAGAGACGTATGGAGGTCTTCATAAAAAGTACAGAGTAAATCCAGATATTGCTATATTTGGAAAAGCATTAGGAAATGGATATGCAATAAATGCTGTTATTGGATCAAAAAAAGTTATGATGAAAGCAAAAAATAGTTTTATGAGTAGCACTTTCTGGTCTGAAAGAATTGGCCCTTCAGCTGCTATAGCCACGTTGAATGAAATGAGGAGATTGAGATCATGGGAATACATTTCTAAATTAGGAAAATATATTAAAGATAACTGGCATGAAATTGCAAAAAAAAATAAATTAGAGATAAATATTTCTGGACTAAGCTCAATTTGTTCTTTTACCTTCAAAAAAAATAATCAACTATTGAAAACTTTCATCACTCAAGAGTTTCTTAAAAAAAATATATTAGCTAGTAACACTATATATGTTTCAACAAAACATAATAAAAAAAATCTAAAAAAATATTTTGTAATCTTGGATAAAATTTTCAAGAAAATAAAAAAACTTGAAGAAAAAAATAAAATAAATAAAACGATTGTTAAAAATAATGTTTCAGTTGCCAAGTTTGAAATGCTTAATTAATTTTATTATAAAAATAAAATAATTAATTTTTTGTAAAATCTTGAATAGTTTCATAATATCGACTTTTTGAAATTATATCATTAAGAAATTTATATATTTGCATAGAATTTTTTTTTTTATAATTTTTATCTAATATATTTTTAAAAAAAACTTTGCATTTTTTTTCTAAATTTATAGTTGAGCAACTATTTAAAATAAAATTTTTATTAAATGTACATCTTAAATGTAATAGATTTTTATGATTCAGTTCCCAATCATATATTCCTTGATTTTTAAAATTAGTTGATAAAGCAAGAACTGGCATATAAAAATGTAAAGCTTCTAACATCATTGTACTTACCATAACACTAATCAATCCGTCTGTAGATTTGAGCAACTTTAAATTATTTTCTTTATTAATAGAGCTAAAATTTTTCCATGATTTTTCAAATTTAACGTTTTTTATATTATTTATAAAATCAAAATTTTTAACCATTGTGTAAGGATGAGGTCTATATAAAATAGTGAAATTATTATTAAAATTCTTTGAAATAACATTAGAAATAATTTTTAATACTTCGATTTCGTACATATAAAATCGTGAACCAACAAATAAAATTTTTTTATTATTATTTTTAAAATTATTTTTAATTTTAATATTTTGAAATTTATTGAACCTTGGTGTGCCTGAAATATATATCATTGGAATTTTATGAATTTTACTAGCAATTTTTTTTGTTTGTGAACCCCAACAACCCATTGCATCAGGAAAAATTAAAAATGGTTTAGATGTTGCGTTATCCCAATTATTAGTGATTAAAAGTACTTTTTTCTTTAACTTTTTTGCCAAATAAACCAAATCAAAATAATGTAGATCTTTTGAAGAGCCAAAAATTATTAAGTGATCACCTTTTATACTATATTTTTTCATAGTAAAAATTAGATATTTCTTAATAAAAAATATTACTAATTTAGATAACCCTAAATTGAAAATTAAATTCGAAAATTTTACTTCAATATTTGACAATACCAATGTTTGGCTGGTAATTCCAAAACCATAATTTTTTTTTTCAAGTTCTAATCGAGCTAATCTTTCAGCGATGGACCAAAAAAAATATCTGTATTTTGTCAGAAATAATTTTTTTTCTAAAAAGTTACTCAAACTTAGTTTTGTACTTCTTTGTTTATAAACAATACCTTTAAAAAGTTTCTTATTATTCATTTTCTTAAAAAAATTGTCTTGTATTAAATCTTTTAATACAAATTTATCATTAGGTATATAAAGTGTAATTTTTTTCATCTATCAAACTATTTATATTCTTATATATTAAAAAAAATAAATATAAAACTTTATACAATTTTAATGTTTGTAACTATAAAGGCTTGTCCACTTTGTAAATGTAAAAAATATGAAAAAAAAGTAATATATAATAAAAAAAATGTTTATTCATTTTTAATAGCTAAATATTTAAAGCTTAAAGAACAAATTGTAATAGAAAATATGAAAAATGTAATTTGTTCTAATTGTTCTTTAATTTATAAAAAAAAATGGATTAATAACAAAGTTACTAAATATATTTACGATAAAACCATTCCAGTTCATAATGCGTGCTTAAATATACATTATGATAACTTTTCGAAAAAAAATTTTATTAATATCCTTTCGAATTATAAAAAAAGTTTAGAAAATGAAGATAATGAAAATAAGGACAAAAGTGTAAGAGAATTAATAAAAATAATAAACTCGATAGATTCTAAAGATAAAAATTTTAAAAAATTAAAAAAAAATGTTATTTATAATTTAAACAAAAAAAATTTAAAAAAAATTTTATTTTATTCAAATAAAATAAAAAAATTTATATTGAAACCATTGCCTTTTAGTCAATTTGTAGGATTTGGTAATAACAATTTATGGAATTTTTTAATGAAAAAAATTTTTTTAAAAAAAAATTCTAATTATGCTGAGATTGGTTGTCCTTCATGGGGTATGATGAAAATTGCTTTAAATAAAGGTTTAAAAGTTAGTTTTTTAAATCATAAGAATAAAAATTTTTTTAATTGTATATATAATTTAGATAAATCTATTTTGGTAGAAAATTTAAATAAAAAAAAAATTTATGATTATATTGGAATTTATAATTATATTGATCATGTTATAAATATTAGTAACTTTTTAAAAAAAACCCAAAAAATATCAAAAAATATAGGAATTATTACTTGTCCTTATAATCCTAAGGATAAATTAGATTGCCAACATTTTCTTGCATTTCAAAAAAAAACTTTTAATTATTTAAATACCCATTTTAACTTAAAACTATTACAAAAGCCTTACAAACTTGGTAGAACAAATTATAAATTTTATATTTTAAAGAATGAAATTTCACGTACGTAAAAATAATCCATATTTAGTTGCTGAAATAGGTTGGAATTTTATTGGCAATATTTCTCTTGCAAAGAAAATGATCTTAATGGCCAAAAAAAGTGGAGCTGATGCTGTAAAGTTTCAAATATGGAATCCAAAAAACTTAAAAAGAGGTCCATGGGATAGTGATGGTAGAAAAAAAATATACGAAAGAGCCTTTTTAGATAAAGATAGATATAAAAAACTATATAATTTTGCTATTAAAAACAAGCTTATTTGCTTTGCTTCTGTGTGGTCTGAAGATGGAATTGAAACACTGGCAAGTGTATCTAAGAAAATAGTAAAAATACCATCACCTGAAGCTTATAATTTAAAACTTATTGAAAAATCACTTAAAGTTTTTGACCAAGTGATTTTATCAGCTGGATGTTTAAAATTAAAAGAATTAAAAAAATTAAAAAAATACAAAAAAAATAAAAAATTAATTATATTGCATTGTGTAAGCTCATATCCGCTTAATCCTGAAGATACAAATTTTAAAAAATTTTTTTACTTAAAGAAACACTTTAGTAAGGTTGGGTATTCTGGGCATTTTCATGGAATTGATGATGCATGCTACGCTATGGCCAATGGAGCGATATTAATTGAAAAACATTTTACAACTGATAATAATTTACAAGGAAGAGATAATAAATTTGCATTACTTCCTAAAGATTTTGCTTTAATCGATAAAATAAGAAAAATTTATAAACTATTTAATAATAACAAGGGTTTGGATTTACAGGCTAATGAGAAAGATATTTACAAAAATTATAGAGGTAGATGGATACCAAACTAGTCAAAAATTTTTATTATTAAAATAAACGTATTCTCTCACACCTTTCTTCAAATTATATTTAGGTTTATAATTTAATAATTTTTTAGCTTTAGAAATAGACAACGTTCCCCTTTTTGGTCTCGTAGAGTCTCTTTTAATAATTTCAAATTGAATATTTTTATAATATTTTTTTAATTCCAAAACATAATCTAAGAGTGTTCTACTTTTTCCATAAGTAATATTAAATGTATTATTAATTCCATTTTTATTTGTTGCTGCTTTAATAATTCCATCAGCAATGTCGTTAATAAACGTAAAATCTAATTTTTCATCTTTACCATGAATTTGAATTGGTTCAGCTTGTGATGATTTATTTAGAAAGTATTGAGTGACTCTTTCATTCATATCTGTTGGTCCATATACTGCTGAAGGTCTTATTATTGTATAGGGTATTGAATAACTATTAGAAACTCCTTTTGTAATAACCTCACCAGCAAGTTTTAAAGTTCCATATATTTCAATTGGATTGGTATTATCATTTTCTAAAGCTTTCTTTTTTTTAAAATTTCCATAAACCATACTTGAAGATATATATAAAAATCTATCTAACTTAAATAACTTACGTCTTTGTAGAAAATCAACACAATCTAAAATATTAATTGTTGTATCTAGAGATCCTTTTCTAAATTCAGAAATATTAGGATTTTGAACTTTTGAAACAGGTACAGCCGCAGTATGAAAAATAACTTTTGGTTTATACTTTTCAATCAAATGTACCATTGTTTTAAAATCTGAAACATCTCCTCTTTCAAATACATACTTTTTTTTAATTGAGTAACTTACTTTTTTATCTTGCAAGTCATCAAACCTGTACTTTCTGAAGTCTCTAAAATGTCGTCTTAATGGATTAATATAGCCTGCATAATTATCAACTAAAATACATTTTCCGACATTTTTTTTTCTAACAAGTTGTTTGGATATATTAGACCCAATTAAACCTAATCCACCTGTAATTAAATAATTATTTTTTAACATTAGAATACCACTTATCTATTAATTTCAAAATAATTGAAAGTTCTTTTTTCTTTAGGTTTGGATAGATTGGAAGCGTAACTATTTCTTTTGACAGTCTGTCAGTATTTGGAAGTTTAGTCTTATAAAATTTACTGAGGTATTTCTGTTTATGCAATGGAGGAACAAAATGAGCAGAAACTTCTACTCCTTGTTTTTTCATAAAATATAAAAAATTATTTCTATATTTATCTTTTATTAAACATGTATACATTTGATATGAGTGAGTTAAGTATTTATTAACTTTTTGTATTTTAAAAATATCTGGATATTTTTTTAAAAACTGATCATAAATTTTAGCAATCTTGCGTCTTTGATTATTAAAATAACTTAATTTTTTTAATTGGTTTATGCCTAAAGCTGCTAAATGATTCGGTAATCTAAAATTATGGCCTGGCATTACTGCCTCACGATGCCAGAAGGTAGGTTTTTTTTGATGATTAATGCCATGAGCAATTAATTTTTTAACTTCAAGATAATTTAATCTATTGTTGGTAGTTAACATACCACCTTCAGCTGTAGTTATATTTTTTGTAGGAAAAAAAGAAAAACAACCTGTACCGAAAGAACCTGTAAACTTATTTTTCCACCTAGCTCCTAATGTTTCTGCGCTATCCTCGATTAATTGAATTTTTTTTTTAGATAATAGTTTTACTATGTCACCCATTTCACAAGGTAACCCTGCAAAATGTACAACAATAACAGCTATGGTTTTTTTGGTAATTTTTTTTTTAATTTCATGTGAAGTCAAATTTCTTGAGTTTAAGTCAACATCAGCAAATACAGGAACATTATTTGTATTCAAGACTGAGTTAGCTGTTGATACCCATGTCCAACTTGGAATTATTACTTCCCCCTTTTTTTTTATTAATTTTAATGCACACTCTAACGCACTAGTACAAGAATTCATTGAGACTGCATACTTGGAGTTAACGGTGTTTGAAAAATTTTTTTCAAATATTAAATTATTGGGTCCGTGAGTGAGCCAACCAGAACGTAAAGATTTATCAACTTTTTTTAAGTCGTCTTTAGAAATCCAAGGCTTAAATAAAGGTATTTTTTTCATTTAGATTGTAAGTCTTATGTATATAGTTTATTGGGTTTTATTCTAATTTTATTAATAAAAATAAAGATTAAAGTCAATTATTTAAAATTAATGAAAAAAAAATTACTTATATTTTATCCAAATATAAAAAATGACGGCTGCAAAAAGACACTAGAATTGTATTGTCAGCAATTTTTGAAAAGATTTGAGATTACTTTATTAACAAATACGATAAATAACACACTTTTAAAAAAACTTAATTCTAAAATTAATATAGTTAACCCAAAAAATGTTTTTTTTAAAAAAAATTTTTTGTTGAATGAAATTTTTTGTATCTTTTATT
>MDSW01184777.1_pt1 | contig 33804 bp, 20 predicted proteins | sample 811171 | NCBI WGS metagenome assembly MDSW01 (sample SAMN05326641, study PRJNA326480) | marine metagenome | isolation source: seawater | place: Atlantic Ocean: North West | collected 2012 | reverse complement strand
CGATCGCCTCGCGCCCCGATCCGACGCGCGGGCGAGGTGTGCCGACCGCGGCGCCGCCCCGAGCGTCGTCGAGGCGGACGAAAACGCGTCGCGCCACGTCAGCAAAATACCAGTATGCCGGAATTTTATAGGAAAGTACCCTCCGCAGATGCCACTGTCCGATCCATTCTGTGCCGCCGCGCGGAAAGCGCTGCGAGGCGCGCATTGCTCTCAGAACGACCACACGCATCAATTGAACGCTCATTCTGCGTCGTTTAACAACATATTTTCTCAACTTGGCCCGCGCCAGATCTTCGCTACAACTGTGGACTCGTCACTCAGATCCGACAACGCCACAGTCGTTCGCACACCCACAGTTACACGAGCAGGACCAAGATGGGCCAGCGCGACGAGTGCGAAATTTGCTATCACGAATGGTTAGACTGCTGGTGCGAGCCCCGGTGCGGCGCGTGCAACCGCACGAGGTCGGGCATGCTGCAAAGAGGCGTTCGTTTTTGGTTCGTGCAGGATGATGATGATGAGGGGGTGCAGTCGTGGCAATGCGAGAGGTGCTTCGACTGGGACCCGAAATCCCCGTGCCTCAAGTCGGACAAGTATGGATACACGCAATGGATGTCCCTGAAACGCGAAAAGCCCTCAAGAACGCCCCAGCGGCACATGCAAACTTGGCCAGAGTTTTGCGAGTGGGGCATCGTCGTCAAGGAAAAAAAAGCGCGGTGATCTGATCGTCTTCCCGTCGACGACGCGCGTCGTCGCGAAGGGCCCCGTCGTCGCGGGCGACGACGCCGGCCGCGAGTCGTGACGAGTCTTTTCATTCACAAAAGCGAAACAAAACGTCTCTCGTCTCTCGCCTTCGCCACGCCGCCGTCTATGTACAAACGTCTCTCCGTTCCCGGCGTCTGAAGACAAAATCGTTCACGTCGTCGCGGCGTCGTAGATGGCGCTTTCGAGCGCGGCGCGGAGCGTCGCCGGCGCCTGGTCCACGCGCAGACCTTCCGTGAACGCGCGGCTGAAGGACGCGGTCATCCCGACGCACCGCGTGACATCAGCACCAGACCAGACGCGAACGACTCAAGAAGTCAGGGTCTACCTACAAGTGGTCTACTGCGGGACGCCTCGCTCGCGGATGTTTCGACGGTGGCACACGAGAGCAGTCTCCGTCTCCGTCTCCTCTCCTCTCCCCACGCGCGCTCGTCGTTAATAGCTGGGGGGTTCGGTGTTCATGGCGAACGGGTTCCCCTCGACGTCATGCACGGACGCCGTCGGACTCACCCCGCCCCCCGCGTTTTCGCCCTCCTCGTTGACGACGCCGAGGTCCGCTCGCGTCGGGCGGTAGAGGACGTCGCGCTCCTCCTCGCACGTGTGCGTCTTGGGCGTGAGCTTGATGACGGTGTTCAGCGGGATGCTCGCCGTGCACGCCTCCGAGCGGTCCATGCCCATGAAGTACGCGTAGATGAGCCTCAGGACGCCCTGGTGGCCGACGATGAGGACGGGCTCCTGGTACGACTCGAGCTCCTGCACGAGCGGATCCAGGCGCGAGATGACGTCCAGGTAGCTCTCCCCGCGCGGGTACCGATACCCGAGCTTGTTCTGCTGACGGAGGTGGAACTCCTCCGGGTAGTTCTCCTCGATCTCCTCGTACGTCATCCCGTCGCACACGCCGGCGTAGATCTCGTCCAGGTTCCGCAACACGCGCGGCGCCATCTGCACCCAGTCGCGGCCGCTCGAGAGCTTGATCTTCGGGTGCGCGATGTGCCGCGCGGTCAAGATCGTCCGCTGCAGACTGCTCGTCCACAGCCGACACGGGCGAGGGTGTCTCTCCTTACGCGCCGCCCCCCCGCCCCCCTCCACGCCCCCTCTCTCCTCGACGCAGATGACGTCCTCGCAGTACTTCGCCAACATCGTCGCGTAGTTCTCCCCCATCCTGCTCAGCACCGAGTCGCCGCCGATTTTCCCCTGGAAGTTGTACTCGCTCTGCCCGTGCCGGGAGAGGTAGATGGTCTGGTGCGTCGCGTGCAGGTTCGACAGGAACTGCACGATGCGCCCGAGCAAGAACCCGTGGATGTTGTTGATCTCCACCCGCCGCCCCTCGTTGATGAGCTTGATGAAGCTCAGGTGCTCCTCTTGCATCGGCTCGTACACCTCCTCGTACTTGGCGATGCGCTTCCGGAAGTCGTCGTAGGCCTTCTTCTTATCCGCCTCGGACCGATAATCGTCGTTGTTCACCTTCGCCTGCCAGATGTTGCGCTCGATGATCTCCTCGTCCGTGCACACCGACTCCACGAACAGGAGCTTCAGCGGGAGGCGGCCGAGCTGCTCGCGGATCCACTCGCGCCTCGCCCTCGTCGTGTTCGTCGCGTCGAAAATCGCCACGCGACCGCTGTCGAACCCGCGCTGCTCGAGGTAACTCGCGTTATCCTCCTGGAACAAGAAGTCGATCATGTCCTTGAGCGCCGCTCGAGCGAAGGATTTCCGGAGCGCCTCGGACTCCGCGTCCCGCTGGTCGAAGAATTGCGCATCCGCCTTCTTCCTCGTCATCATCTTTCTTCGGTACGTCCCGACGTTGAACACCTGCGTCCGCGCGCCGTGGAAAAAGCGAAGGTACTGGCACAGGCGCTTCGCCATGTGCGTCTTCCCGCGCGCGGGCAGCCCCACCATGACCAGCACGTGCTTCTCGCCGATGTTTCCCTGGTCCCCGAACACGGGCGGCGGGATGGACTGCGGCGTCGGGTTGGACTCCGCGTCCAGCACGAACGACGACGTGTTCCGTTGGATGCGCTCCGCCGACCGAGCGCCCTTATCGGTCTTCTCGGCGCCGGCGAGCGCGTCCCGCGACGCGCCGGCGTCGAGCAGTGGGCGCGGGGCGCGACCCCTCGCGTCCGGGCGCGAGTGGTCGGCGAGGCCGGGGCCCGGGGGCGGTCGCGCGCCGGATCGAGACGGCGACGCGGCGGCGTCCGCCGAAGCCGAACCGGGCGCGCGGTCGCCGTCCGACCGCGACGACGTCCGGCCGATCGCGAGGGGTGAGCCCTGACGCGTGGGCTCGGCGCTCAGTAACGACGACGATCCGGGGGAGGGCGCGGACGTGGACAGGCTCGTGTCGTTCTCCTCCGCGGCGCCCTTCGCGCCTGATCCGCCGGATCCCGCGCTCGCGGGGCGCGAGGATGCGTCGCTCCGCGGGGCGCGACTCGGCGACCGCGACCCCCAGACGTCGTCTTCGCGCGAGCCGTCGAGACCGCCGACGAGGAGGTTGCTCCACGATCGACGAAGCGCGGCGTCGCTCTCGATCGGGTTCTCGGACGCGGGGGCGGGGGATAAAGGCGCCGCGTTCGCGGCCGCCGCGCGCTTCGCCGCCTCGAGATCCCGAGCCACCGCCGCGGCGTGCGGCGAATCGTCGTCACCCTCCTCCCCCGCGTCCGTGGCCCGGGCCGTCGCCTCCATCATGGACGTTATCCCGCCCGCGACGTGCGCACTCGCGTGGGCGGACGCCCCGCCGGAAGACGCCACGGTCGCGGCCGCGCCCGCGCGGTGCGAGACGGACGCCGCGGCGGTGGCGTCCGCGGCGGTTCGTCCCGAGTGTGCGCCGTCGCCCGTCTTGACCCTTGGGAGGCTCTCCCCCGAGCTCGTCTCCTTCATCAGCGCCGACTCCACGTTCGCTTTGCCGACGAAATCATGCAGGAACTCCTCGTCCATCGCGCCCGCCAGCGCGCGCGAGAGGGACACTGCGCGCGAGGGAGGGAGGGGTCGGCGAGGAGAGGAGAGCAAAAGGCGGTGTTCGCCCCGTGAACACACCGCGGCGCCGTGACTTCGCGTGACCTGATGCCCACCGCAAGGCTTTGACCGGGGATTGACCGGAACGAAGGATTCGACCGAGCGATATGTCGATATCGACCCATCCTTCGCGATCAAACGGATCAGTCAGAATTCAAAAACGAAGCAGTGGAAAAAAACAAAAGACGAGCAAGATGCCGCAAAGCCATCATAACGAGGACGCCGGAGTACGTCCTGTTGCGCGGGTCAAGGACCATGTCTATGTTCGTCATCAAGCGCGATGGCCGCGAGGAGCCCGTGCACTTCGATAAGATCACCGCGCGCATCAGCAAGCTGGCGTACGGCCTGAACCAGGAGTTCTGCGATCCGTGCGTCTCCCGTCCAACGCCCCGTTTCAAAAGATTCCGGGCGCCACGCCCCGCTCGGGCGCGCCCGACGGCGCCCCTTCGAGCGCCTCACCCGGCGCGCGAGCTCGTGCACGAGTCCGTTGCACACCCATGGACGCTTCGCCCCCGCTTGACCCGCCCCTTCCGCGCGCCTCGTCCTCGCGCTGACCGTTTCCCGGTTCCCGCTCGTCCGCTACTTCTACGCACAGCGTGCTCGTCGCCCAGAAGGTGGCCGTGGGCGTGTACAAGGGCGTCACCACGAGGGAGCTCGACGAGCTCGCCGCGGAGACCGCCGCGTCCATGACCTCGAAGCATCCGGACTACGCGCAGGTGCGTATGCGCCCCCCGAACCCCTCGCGCCGCGCCGCGAGACCGCTTCCCCGGAGCGCCCATCGCAACGCTTTTTTCTCGGAGGAGCCACGTCGCGTGCCTTCGCGCTTTCAAACGTCGCCCGCTCCCACGAACGGCCCGCTGACGTTCCACCCGTCGCCCCCCTTCGCAGCTCGCCGCTCGCATCGCGGTCTCCAACCTGCACAAGGAGACCAAGAAGTCCTTCTCGGAGACGTGCGTGCCCAACCCCGCGTCACGCGCCCGTCTCCGGACGCGCCCGAGCGACGGTTTCCGTCGTCGCCAAACGTTCCAACCGGACGGATTTTGAATCCGAGACCCGACGACCTGACCCGCCCCCGCCCCTCCCGCGCCAAAATCTGCAGCATGAAGATCATGTATGAGCACGTCAACAAGCGCAACGGCAAGTGGTCTCCCCTCTTGTCGGACGACGTGTACGAGATCATCAAGGAGGTGCGTGATCAGCCCCCCCCGCCCGACTCCCTCCCTCCAGATCTAGGCGCCCCGTCTGCAACGCGTCTGCGACGTTTCGAACCTCAAGCGCGCAGTCGGTTCCCGCGCGCTCGATGAACATGCCGCTGACGCGACGGTTTCCACCGCCCCCGCTCTCTTTCCGCTTCGCAGCACGGCGCCAAGTTTGACGCCGAGATCGTGTACGATCGCGATTTCGACTACGACTACTTCGGGTACAAGACGCTTGAGCGTTCCTACCTCCTCCGCGTGGACGGCAAGATTGTCGAGCGCCCCCAGCACCTGCTGATGCGCGTCGCCATCGGCATCCACAAGGATGTCGAGAAGGCGATCGACACGTACCACATGCTCTCCGAGCGCTGGATGACGCACGCGTCCCCCACGCTGTTCAACTCGGGCACCCCCCGCCCGCAGCTCTCCTCGTGCTTCCTCATCGCCATGAAGGAGGATTCCATCGAGGGTATCTACGACACCCTCAAGGAGTGCGCGTGCATCTCCAAGTCCGCCGGCGGCATCGGTCTGTCCATTCACGACATCCGCGCCACCTCGTCCTACATCCGCGGCACGAACGGCACCTCGAACGGCATCATCCCCATGCTCAGGGTCTTCAACGACACGGCTCGCTACGTCGACCAGGGCGGCGGGAAGAGGAAGGGCGCCTTTGCCATCTACCTCGAGCCGTGGCACGCCGACATCTTCGACTGGCTCGATCTCCGCAAGAACCACGGCAAGGAGGAGGCGCGCGCGCGCGATCTCTTCTACGGCCTCTGGACGAACGACCTGTTCATGAAGCGCGTGGAGGAGAACGGCGAGTGGACCCTCTTCTGCCCCAACGAGGCGCCCGGCCTCGCCGACTCGTGGGGCGAGGAGTTTGAGACGCTCTACGAGTCGTACGAGAAGGCTGGTAAGGGCAAGAAGACGATCAAGGCGCAGCAGCTCTGGTTCGCCATCCTCGAGTCCCAGGTGGAGACGGGCAACCCGTACATGCTCTTCAAGGACTCGTGCAACCGCAAGTCCAACCAGCAGAACCTCGGCACGATCCGCTCCTCCAACCTCTGCACGGAGATCGTGGAGTTCACCTCCCCCGAGGAGACGGCGGTGTGCAACCTCGCCTCCATCGCCCTTCCCCGCTTCGTCGTCGAGGAGAACCCGGCCTCCCCCACCGGCCGCACCGAGGCGAAGAAGCTCCGCGGCTCCCTCCAGGCCGGATCGCGCAGGTTCGACCACGCCAAGCTCGCGGAGATCACGAGGAAGGTGACGCGCAACCTGAACCGCATCATCGATGTCAACTACTACCCCGTCGAGACGGCGCGCCGCTCCAACATGCGCCACAGGCCCATCGGCCTCGGCGTCCAGGGCCTCGCGGACGTCTTCATCCTCCTGGGCCTGCCCTTCGACTCCCCCGAGGCGCAGAAGCTCAACGCGGAGATCTTCGAGACGATCTACTTCGCCGCCCTCACCGAGTCCAACGCCATCGCCGCCGTCGACGGCACCTACGAGTCGTACCCGGGCTCGCCCGTCTCCAAGGGCGTGCTCCAGCCCGACATGTGGGGCGTCACGGAGATGCCCGGCGGCGACCGCCACGACTGGAAGGGGCTCCGCGCGGCCATCTCGGAGCACGGCGTGAGGAACTCCCTCCTCGTCGCGCCCATGCCCACCGCCTCCACGTCGCAGATCCTCGGCAACAACGAGTGCTTCGAGCCCTACACGTCCAACATCTACGCCCGCCGCGTGCTCTCGGGCGAGTTCACCGTCGTGAACAACCACCTCCTCGCCGACCTCACCGAGCTCGGCCTCTGGGACCCGAGCCTGAAGAACGACCTGATCGCCAACAACGGCTCGGTCCAGGGCTTGGACATTCCGGACAACCTCAAGGCGATCTACAAGACGGTGTGGGAGATCAAGCAGCGGGTGCTCGTGGACATGGCGGCGGATCGCGGCGCGTTCATCGACCAGTCGCAGTCGTTCAACGTGCACATGAGCGACGCCAACAGCGGGAAGCTCACCTCGCTGCACTTCTACGCGTGGAAGAAGGGCCTCAAGACGGGCATGTACTACCTCCGCTCCCGCGCCGCCGCCGACGCGGTCAAGTTCACCGTGGACCCGGCCAAGGCGGCGCAGGCGAAGGCGAAGGCGGCGGAGAAGGTCGTCGCCGAGGACAAGGAGAATGCGGCGGCGAACGGCGCGGAGAAGAAAAAGTCCGCCGACCCGGACATGGAGGAGGAGGCGTACATGGCGGCGAAGCTCGCGTGCTCCCTCGCCAACAAGGACGACTGCGTCATGTGCGGCGCGTAAGAAGCAGGCGACCACGGACATGTGTGCGACGAACGCAGACGCGAACGCGCTCAGTCTCCGCCGCCGCGCGCCGCACGAACCCAACCGCGACATTCGCGCCACGGGACGAATCCGGTTGTGAAACCAAACCACACGCCGGCTCGAGGAAATCACCTTCACCAGCGAGGCGACCGTCACCACCGGACGAAGAGGGAGGGAGGCTCATGTTTTAGTCGCGTGCGATATGGATATATGGGAAAAACACCTAACCTTTTTTAACCGTCGCCCGGAGAGTAAGGAAGATCGCCGCGCGCGGACACGCGACCGAGAGAAGAAAGTCCCCGACGTGATGACGGCACACGTGACTTCGCGAGACACTCCTCGGGATCGTCGTCACGGTTTCGGGGAAAACGCCCGGGAGCGGAAACTGTCCGAGACACCGATGGGTGCGTCGAATCAGTCACAAGAAAAAAAAAGGCTCGCTTCGCACGAGCAAACAGTTTGACGATTCCGCATCTGAGGCGAGCAGTCGGCGACACGTCACTCGCTGAGAGCGCTCAGAGCCACGAGATGGCCACGTCGGGCCGTGGCAGGGCAGGATAGATTCCCCCCTCCGCGCGGTGCACTGCGCCCGCGCGCGCGCCGCGCAGAGCACACGCGCGAGCGCCCTCGCGTCGCTTCTCGGCTCACCTCGCCTCGCTCGCCGTCGTCGTCGCGCGCGACGCGAGTGCCCGCGCGCGGCCCGGACGCGGACCCCTCCGCTCCCCGCACACGCTCGGCGCGGCGTGTCGATCCGTCCCTCTCCGCGAGGGATGTTGGCGTCGTCGGGCGCGGGCGCGATGGCGGCGTCGGGCGCGGCTCGATTCGACGGTCGGCTTCGCGCGGTCGCGCGGGGGCGTTCCGCGTCGCGCTCGCCCGTCGTCGACGACCGGCGCGCGTGCGTCTCGCGCGCCGTCGGGAGGCGGGACGCCTCCACCTCGGGCGCTCGACGCGCGGCCCTTCATCTGTCCGGCGCGGCGAGGGACGCGCGGTGCCGCGCGGTGGGGGGCAACGACTACCTCGGCGGGCGCAGGGGCAAGGGCAAGCCCCCTCATAAGGCTGGGAAAGACGACGCCGCTCGCGACGTGGCGTCGGACGCCATCGCCGAGCCGACGAACGGGTCGCCCTCGAGCGGCGGCGACGGCGCGGAGGATTCCGATTCCGACTCCGACGCCGACTCGGCGAGCGAGAAGAAGCCCCTCACCGCGCGCCAGCGCATGCGCTTCGCGCTGCGGCGCGTGGACAGCGACGGGTACTGGGCGGTGATCAGCAGCGGCATCGTGTTCGGGACGTTTCTGCTGGAGACGTACAACATCAGCTCGTTCGGCGGGTGGGACGTGCTGTACCGCGACGACATCAGCTGGTACACGGGCCTCATCTCCATGAACGCGCTGGAGGACATCGAGGACGCCTATAACCTCCTGTTCTTCCTGGAGTTTTGCATCCGGGCCTGGGCGTTCGAGGGGCGGAAAGAGTTCTGGACGAACCCGGTGACCGCGGTGGACTTCCTCGCCACCATCCCGCCCGTGCTGAGCTTCTTCGAGATCATCACGCGCACGTCGCCCATCTTCCGGTTCCTGCGCCTGCTCCGGGTCCTCCGCCTCCTGAGGCTCCTGGACCGCTCCCCCAACTCCGTCCTCTTCGGGCTCGTGCGCACGGACTCGATGGGGATCCAGCTCATCGGCATCGGCGCGGAGTTCGTGTGCATCTTCGTCATCGCCGCGGGGGTGATTTACGACCTGGAGTACACCGTCAACCCCAACGTGAACAACCTCAACGACACGCTCTACTGGGCCATCCTCACCCTCACGGGGATCGGGCAGCCGTTCGAGGTGGTCACCGCGGGCGGGCGCGTCGCCACCGTGCTCTCCATCGCCGTCGCGCTCATCGTCGTCCCGGGCCAGCTCGCGAAGCTCGCCACCGTCGCGGGGGCGCAGGATATCATGCGGGGGATGGGGATGAACGACGACGACGACGAGGATGCCTTCTCCGACGAGGCGGTGGACGCGTACGTCTCGGGGGAGTGGGAGGAGCTGGAGACGGCGCAGTCGCCCTCGGCGTCCTTCGGCATGGGGTTCGCCGGGCCGGGGCCGCTGGGCGGCTTCGTCCCGGCGATGCAGACGGTGCCCAGGCCGAGGAAGCGGGACGCCCCGAGCAAAAGCAAAAACGGGGAGAGGCTCGCGGCGTCGTCGCTCGCGGCGGCGCCCAGTGACGGCTCGGGGCTCCGGGAGCTGAGCGACGTCGACGTCCCGCCGCGCGCGCTGGCGATGCGGCCGAAGGTGTGGGACGGGAGGGAGTGCGGGCAGTGCGGGCTGCAGATCCACGAGGCGGACGCGAGGTTCTGCCGGCGGTGCGGGGACCGGCTCGGGCTCGAGGAGGCAGAGGGCCAGCTGTACGTGCGGCGCGACGGGGACGGCGACGGCGTCCTCAGGAGGAAAACAACATCCGCCCCCGCCGTGACGGGGTCGAGGAAACTCCCGTTCCAGCCCGCGATGCGACCCGCTGTCGGGAGGCTCGGCATCGACATCTCCAAAGCCACGATGGACAACTACCGGAACCAAAAGGAAGAGGCGGAGGGGAAAATGAAACGGCGACCGAGGAAAGGACGCGGGAAGGGAGGAAAACGATCGTGAAGGGGGGAGGCAAGACGCGAGGAAAACGACCAACCCCAAAGTGATGAACCGGGGTCGACGGAACCCCACGACTTTTTGTACGAGTACTACTACCTTCGAGCCCGTCCCGCGTCACTCGCACGCCACCACCCGACGCGCCGCTCCTATTTTCCTATTTTCCTATCGTTCCCCTCACCCCTCCCAAACCCTCTCCGTCGCTCACTCCCTGTACGTCCCGCATATCCGGTCCATGACGTCGAACGGGAACGCGTAGTTGACGTTGGTGAGCTCGTGGTGCGCGTCGTGGAACCGCGTGTTGTACCATCCCCCCGGGACCTCGAGGTCGACGCCGCAGTGGTCCAGCACCCCGCACGCGCCCATGAGCGCCATGTACGCGAGGAACGCGGGGACGGGCACCGCGCCGGCGCCGACGAACGCGGGGGAGTACAGGATGCAGTAGTATCCGAACGCCTCGAGCGGGTGGATGAACAGGTCGTCCCACACCTCGGGGGCCTTGTAGTGGTGGTGGAGCTTGTGCAACGTGCGGTACCACCGGCGCGTGTGCATGAGCCTGTGCCACGCGTACTCCAACACGGACTGCCACGCCACCGCCTTGAACAACGCGAGCGCGGAAGCGGCGAGCGCCCCCGAGGACCAGATCTCGTCCGACGGGACGGCCACAAGGTTCGAGGCGCCGCGGAGGAACGCTTCGCACGTCGCCCCGGCGAAGAGAGACGAGACGAGGAGATTCGCGGTGGCGAACGCGGGGTGAAGCGGGTGCCGTCCGCTCACGCGCCGACCGGTGGCGAGGTCGATCGCGGGGAAGCCCCAGACGTACGAGTCGCCCCTCTCGCGAGCATCGCCCGAGCCGTGCGAGCGGCGCTTCCCCCCGCTCGCTCTCCCCTGCACCCTCCACTCGCTCTCCCTCCCTCGCCCTCGATGATACCACACGAACTCGACGACCGTGGACAACGCCACGTACCCGAGGAGCTGGGACCAGAACACCCCGATCGACGCGCCGTGCACCCGCATGAGCGCGGGGCGCGGAGGCGCGGGCGGGGCCCGACGGGGGGCGAGCCACGCGCGAGGAGAAGTGCGCGCGCCAGACGAGGGACGGCCGTCGTTTGGGATCTGTCCGAGAATCGATGACCATCCACGCGGATTCTGCCGGAGAGCGAGTCTTGCCGATGAAAGCCTGAAAGGGGTGAAAGGGGGAAGGGGACCGGACCTATCAAACATCCCTTTTGAGCAAAAACCAAACCTTTCAAACGCATTTCGTCGAAAGACTGGCGATGCATTCTGGAATTGTCCCCCCGAGAACGAGATCTGACTCGGCTAGAGCTACAGACGCGACGCGGCCCCCGCGCCGACAGCCTTCCGCGCGCGCATCGGCGCGCGCCGGACTCGAACGCGCTCGGTCGCACTCGCGCTCCGTCGCGCTCGACCCGCCATCCCCCGTTTCTGTCGGGTGGTGGAGGGAGGGAGCGTCGCGGCCTCCGCCGCGGCCTCGGCATTTCGGCGCTAGCGTGTATTCGAAGCAGCCGCGCGGCCTAACCGCCAGGCTCTGAGGGGTGGCGCCATGGGGGACACCTCGGTGTGGATGGTGCGCTTCGCTCCGTACCTCCTCAGCGGCGGCCTCGGCCCCGCGATGGAGGGCATGCTGACGCTGCCGATCGAGAGCGACCGCATGTGCCTGCACTCGCACCCGGACGGGGCGCTGCTCGCGGACGCCCCTCGCGCGGCGGTGGAACCCGGCGAGAAGATGCGCATGGGCGACTACGGCGTCCAGGTCGTCGACCGCGCCACGCACGGCGACGGCAACCCGGCGTACGCCGCCGCCTTCGCGCGCGCGGGCGAGGTCGTGCGCGAGCCCCCCCGCGGGGCTCTCCCGGGGAACTACTGGGACGAGGTGGAGGAGTCGTGGGAGGACACCCTCCTGTCGTGGTTCGGGCTCACGGAGGAGGCGGAGCGCGAGCGCCTCCGCCCGAGCGAGGATGTCGACTATGAGACGGGCTTCCCGCCCGCGTACGGGGGCCAGAACGGACACTTCGGGCAGAACATATACGGCTACCCCGCGGATAAGGAACCCACGCCGAGGTACTCGGTCCCGGACTGGGGGCCCGACGACGCGATCGAGCCCGCTGCGTTCACGGAGAGGGGACGCATCCCGCCGGAGCGCCCGACGTTTGCGCACTGGGCGGGAAAAGACGCGACGGATGACGTCGCGCCGGAGGGCGCCGCCGGCAACTCGGGAGGGAAATCGGAGACGCCGAAAACGAACGCGGAGCTCGAGGCGCTTCGCGCGCGGCTCGCGGCGCTGGAGGCGAGGCGCCGAGAGACGGAGGCTGAGGAGACGGCGGAGGCGGAGCGACGCGCCGCCGAGGAGGCGAAGGCGAAGGCAGCGGCGGAAAAAGCAAAGGCGGCGGCGGAGGCGAAGGCGGCGGCTGAGGCGAAGGCGGCGGCGGAAGCGAAGGCGGCGGCTGAGGCGAAGGCGGCGGCGGAGGCGAAGGCGGCGGCGGAGGCGAAGGCGGCGGCTGAGGCAAAGGCGGCGGCCGAGGCGAAGGCGAAGGAGGACGCCGCCGCGAGGTCCGCCGCCGCGAAGGTTCGCGCCGAGCCCCCGAGAAGGAAAGCGGCGCTCTTCGACTCCTCGGATTCGGAGGGAGACGAACCGTTATTCGGCGCCGTCGGACGCGGAAGAGCGGCGGCGGCGGCGGCGGCGGCGACACCGGCGCCACCTGCGCCCCCCGACACGCCCCCGAAGGATCCCGTCGGCGCCGAAACCACTACCGAGTCGGTTTCGGAGGCTGAGGCGGGGGCGGTTCCCGACGATACACCCTCGATCGTCGCCCCCGCGGAGGCGAAGGAACCCGCGGACGTCTCCGCGGCCGGAAGCGTCGCGGCGGAGCCGAAACGGCCTCGGCGGGTCGTCGCGTTGTTCGACGACACCGACTCGGACGACGAGCCGTTGTTCGGGCGCACGACGATCGCGGCGAGCGCGTCGCGGGGTGCGGGTGAGACGGCGAAGCTCGCGCCGACGGGAGCGTTCGCGGTGCCCGCGCCGGTGCGCGCCCCCGTGAAAGCGGCGCCCGCCGAGGAGGCGGCGGAGGAGACCGCCGCGACGGCGGCGCGGGACGCGCCCGAAGACGCGCCCGAAGACGCGCCCGAAGACGCGCCCGAAGACGCTCCCGAAGACGCGCCCGAAGACGCGGGACCCCCGGCGCCCGCACCCATCACCTCGCCCTCACTCGACTCCGCGCCTGACCCCGCGCTGGTCTCTCCCGACCAGGAGACGGCCGTTCGCGCGCCGCCGCCGCCGAGACTCACGACGTGCGCGCCGCGCGCGCGCGACCCGTCCCCGCCGAAGGCATCGGCCGCCTCCCCCTCGTCATCCCTCGACCCCTCCCGGTTTTCCTCCCATTTCGCGCGTGATGACCCGACAGCGAACGGGGGGATGTCCACGCAGAGCGACACGCAGAGCGACACGCAGAGCGACGACACGCGGAGCGACGGCACGCAGAGCGACGACACGCAGAGCGATTCGCAGAGCGACGGCGCCGCGAGCGACGGCGACGAGAGCGACCACCGAGGTGAGCTCGAGCGCGCGAGGGAAGGCGCGGAGAAGGAACCCGCGAAGTCCATCGTCGATGCTCCGCGGACGAAGGGCGTCGCGGTGGTGGCGTCCGCGGAGGTGCCCCGCGTCTCGATCTCGGTCTCCGTGCCGAGGTCGGCGGCGGAGGAGATGGCGGCGCTGAGGGCGCGACTCGCGGAGCTCGAGGCGGAGGCGGTTCGCGCTCGGCTCGCGGAGCTCGAGGCGAAGGCGGCGGCGGCCGCGGGAGAGGCGTGAACGGACGAGCGGAGCCACCTCGAGCGGGGCCACCTCTCGCCGGACCGAGGGGGCGGGCTCGACGGGCTCTGATGTCACACGTGATATTATCGTTATGGTCTACTTCGCGCGTCGCGCGCGCTACTCGCGTCGTCCTTCGGCTTCTTCGTCGCCTCGCTCAACCCGTACGCCACGCCCGCGACGACGACGACGCCCGACCAGGCGTATCCCTGGTACCGCCCGTATCGACGCTGCGCGTGCGCCCACAACTGCGCCATCGTCGGCGCGGACTCGCCCGCGGGGAGGGGCGCGAACGGTCGCTTCGCGCGCGCCACCTCCGCGGACGACGGCGCCGAGTGCACCGCGTCGAACTCCGCCGACGTGCGCGGAATCGAGGGGAAATCCGTCGTCGCCGAAGCGCGGGCCGACGACGGCGTGTCGGCACCCGGGGGGGGCGACGCGCGCTCGCGCATGCGGCGGGAGGGGAACCCGCGCCGCCGCGACCGCCGAGACGGGGAAAGCGCGGCGTGAAGAAAGCGCCGGCGCCGTCGCACAGTGACGAAGCGTCGTCACGGAAACAACAACCCGCCGGGAAGCGGGGCCCCGGAGGTTGAGTTCATCATCATGATTTCGTCGCGTCGGCGAGCGCAGCGGCGGGCCGCGGGGGCGCCGACTCTAATGTTGGGTGTTCCGAGTATCCCCCCGCACACCGCGGCGCCCGCGCGTTCGGCACCGTCGACGCGATGCGTTCATCACCGGCGCGTCGCGCGGTCGGCGACAAGCGCGACTACGATCTCGGCGGGGGCAAGCCCCTGCACGCGTTGAGCGGCGGGGAGCGACGATGGTGCGCGCGACGGCTCGGATCGGATCGTGGCGTCTCGGAGACGATTTCTCCCCTCCCCCGACGCGCGGTCGTCCGCTCCGCACGCGCGCAATCCGCGACGCCCGCGCGTCCCCGGCGACCTCCGCCTGCCTCGTCCCCCTCCGAGCGCGCGCGTCGCTCCGCGTGCTGACCCTCCGCGCCGCTCCCCTCCCACACCGCAGGTCCCCCCTCGTGCTCCTGCTCGTGGCCTTACCCGCGGCTCTGGCTCTCCTGGCGCTCATCCTTCAGGTTCGCGAGAGCGGCGCGGCGCGGCACCGCGCGATGAGCGGCGTCGCGTTCGACCCCGCCCTCGGGCGCCGCGTCCCTCCCGCCGGGGCGCGCGAAAAAGGTCGTCAGCAGCACCGGCGCGCCTCGGACGGCGGTGACTTCTCCGCGTACTCCGTCGGCGCGGCGTTTGATCCCGACGGGTCCGGGCGATCGTCGGCCGGCGACGGGTCGCGGTCGAGCAAGCCCGGGTTCGCGCTCACGCGGGAGGGTTTGCTGGACACCGCCGGGGGCAAGGGTAAGGACGCGGAGGACTTGAAGGTGATGATCTCCACGACGACGTCGGACGCGCTGGGTAAGATTTTGGACTGGGCGGAGTACCACCGGCTGTTGGGGGTGGATTACTTTTACATGTTCGTGGAGGGCAAGGCGGCGGCGCCCGAGGTGGTTCGCGAGCTCGGGAAGTTCCCCGGGATGACGGTGTGGGCGCCGTCGGAGGCTCTGGACGAACGGCGCGGGAAGAGCCGGATCTGGGGGGAGAACTGGCTCGGCAAGTTCTTCGACAAGCCGTGCAACAACGAGCTGTTCGTGCGGCAGAGCTTGAACATGGAGATTGCGATCGAGACGGCGCGCCGCGAGGGCGTCGACTGGCACGTGCACATCGACACGGACGAGCTCCTGAACCCGGCCGGGCAGAGCGAGTTCGGGGTCAAACCGCTGTTCGCGAACGTTCCGGACGAGGTGGACCTGCTCGTGTTCCCGAACTACGAGGCGTGCCCGGAGCACGACCAGGTGAAGGACCCGTTCCGGGAGGTGACGCTGTTCAAGCGCAACTTCGACCACGTCGTGAGGAACACGTACATGGAGAACTACCGCGCGGTGACGGGCCAGAACCCCAACTACTTCCTCACGTACGGCAACGGGAAATCGGCGGCGAGGATCCAGGACGGGCTGCGACCGAACGGTGCGCACAGGTTCCACAACTACCTGAAACAGCCCGTGGAGATCAAAGCCGCGGAGGCGTCGGTGCTGCACTACACGTACACGACGTTCGACAACATCCTGAGCCGAAAGAACCGGTGCGACTGCCCCAAGGACGAGGAATCGCTCAAGCAGTGCTTCATCCTCGAGTTCGACCGCGTCCTGTACACGAAGTGGGACGAGATGAACGAGCGCGAGATGCGCAAGTTCTACAACGAACGCGTCGTGTACCGGGACGAGGCGCTCAAGGCGAAGATTCTCAGCAACGGGTTGTTTCAGAGAATCTACACCCCGCAGCTCGCCATCGAGGGGCTGCGGGCGGCGAGGGCGGCGAGGGCCATGGACGCGCTCTCGGAGGGGGGCGACGACGAGAGCGAGTTCACGAGCGAAGATTCGCGTCGCGGGGGGGAGGAAGACGCGGAGGCGGAGGCGGAGGGGGAGGGTGGGGGGTTCATCGTGCGATAGGGCGGAGGGGCCGTGGAGGCGCCGAGAGAGACGCTTTCGCGTGACTTTCGTACTGGAACGATTCGATCGCGTCAACACTCGCACCCCGCGCCCACGATCGTGCGTCGCGCGGCGCTCTTTTTTCGTTCCTCTCCGTCGCACACGTCGCATGCGGGACGGAGCTTCTTCCCGCACGCCGAGAACCCGCCTTGTTCCGGTATCGACGTCACCTGCAGCGTGGTGTGATTGATCCCGAATCTCCGCTGCAGCAGCCCCGTCGCGCGCCTCAGCGCCTTCTCCATCGTCTCCGCGGCGCTCCCGGTGTCCGACCGCACGTGCACGTGCGCCATGAGCGCCGTCTTCCCCGGCGATATCTCCCACACGTGCAGGCAGTGCACCCCCGCGACGCCCGGGACCTCGAGCTCGAGCGCCTCCGCCACCTTCGCCGGGTCCGTCCCCGGCGGCGTCGCCTCCATCAGCGTCCTGAGCATCCTTCGCGCGAACGGGTACGTCGTGCCCATCACGAGCGCCGCGAAGATCAGAGTGCACACAGAATCGACCGCGGCGAACCCGGAGTCCCGACCGCCGGTGGCCCAGATGACGGCGCCCCCGACGCACACCACGACGGTCCCGAAGAGATCGCCGAGGACGTGCAGAAACATCGCGCGCGAGCTCAGCTCCCCGGCGCCGTGCGAGTGCCCGTGCGCGTTCTCGTCCGCGCCGCCTTCCCTGTCGAGCAGCCTGAGCAGGGCGACGTCAACGACCAGACCCCCGAGCGCGGTGAACACCACGGCTCGACCATCCACGCCTTTCGGCTCCGCGAGGCGCCTCGCCGCCTCCACGACGAGCGCGAAGGTCGCGAACCACACGACGGCGATGATGCCGACCGCGCCCAACACCTCGAGCCGACCGAACCCGAAGGTGAGCCAACGGTCCTCGGGATCCTTTTCGTCCTCGGAGCTCGAATCGTCCTCGGTCGTTTCGAGCGCCCTGTGTTTGCGCTGCCGTCTCAGCGTGAGCTCCAGGATGCCGATGGAGAGGCCGTACGAGACAAAGTCTGAGAGCATGTGTAGGCCGTCGGCGAGGAGCGCGGTGGATCCGGAGAGGGACGCCGCGACGAACTCCGCGCACGCGTACGCGCCGGAGACGCAGAGCGCGCCGTAGAGCCTGCGCCTGAGACGCGCCGCGCGGTACGCGGGGACGATCCGACGGCCGAACCCGGTGCCCCCGAAGAGATTCCGCGCGTGACCGGCGTTGAACCAACCGCCGGAGGAGATGTCCTCGTCGAACCCGTGACACTGGCCGTGGCCCCTGAACCCTCGCATGGAGTGGGAGTGGCCGTGGCCGAACTGGTCCGCGACGTGGTCATCGATGCCGCCGCCGCCGCCGCCGCGGCCGTGGCCGTGGCCGTGGCCTTCCTCCAGCTCGAGCTCCAGGTCCAGGTCAGCCTCCGTCAGCACGCGCGCCTTCCCGGGGGGGCGGGGGCGGACGAGGGGATCGGCGTTTCCGTCGACATCGCGACCACCGGCGTTCGCGTGAGCGTGCCCGTCGCGATCGCGAACGCCCGCCTCGATATCCAGCTCCACGTCCAGCTCGGCCTCGGTCAAAACCCGCGCCTTCCCGGGGCGCCTGACGGGCGGCGGCGCGTCCCGCGTCATCGAATGTTCGCCCGCGATGTTGTTCACCATCAGCGTACGCGCCGTCCGAGCGTTTAGGGTTTCCTCGAGAATGAACGACGCAGATATTTACCGATCGGTTCCCCGAGAAAACCTCACACCCAGCCGCTCCCACGCGAGACGCTGCACTGCACACTGCGCCACGATGTCTCACGAGGATAAGATCCCTGTCACTATCATCACCGGCTTCCTGGGCGCCGGGAAGACGACCCTGGGTGAGACCCGCGCGTTGTCAGCGACTGAAAATTTGAGCCCGACACTGACCCTCCCCCGAAAATGCCCCCGCAGTGAACCACATCCTCGCGGGTGACCACGGCAAGCGCATCGCCATCATCGAGAACGAGTTCGGCGAGGTCGGCGTCGACGATGGTCTGGTGGTCCAGACCGAGGAGGAGATCTTCGAGATGAACAACGGCTGCGTGTGCTGCACCGTCCGCCAGGACCTCATCCGGATCCTGGGCAAGCTCACTCGACGTAAGAACGCGTTCGACCACATCCTCATCGAGACCACCGGGTTGGCGGACCCCGCGCCCGTCGCGCAGACCTTCTTCGTGGACGAAGATCTCAAGGAGAAGCTCTTCCTCGACGCCATCCTCACCGTGGCCGACGCGAAGCATCTAGGATCCCACCTTGACGAGGAGAAACCCGACGGCGTGGAGAACGAGTCGGTCGAGCAGATCGCCTTCGCCGATCGCATCCTGCTCAACAAGATCGACCTCGTGGACGACGCGGAGAAGGACGCGCTGATCGTCAAGATCAGGAAGATCAACGCGAAGGCGAAGATCATCGAGTCGCAACAGTCGAAGGTTCCGCTGGACGATATTCTGGGCATCAGGGCGTTCGACTTGGACGCGGTGGTGGAGATGGACGCTGAGTTTTTGGACGTCGACGGCGAGCACCAGCACGACGAGACGGTGAGCAGCGTCGGGATCGAGATGAAAGACGTCGCGTTGGACATCGAGAAGCTCAACACGTGGCTTCGAAAGCTTCTGGGCTCGCGCGGCGAGGATATCTTCCGCTGTAAGGGGATCCTCAACGTCGCGGGGAGCGACGACCGGTACGTGTTCCAGGGCGTGCACATGATGATGGAGATGTCGTCCAGCGCGGAGGGAGGCTTCGACGGATGGGCGAAGGACGCCGCGCGCACGAGCAGGATGATCTTCATCGGACGAAACCTAGTCAGGGCCGAGCTGGAGGCGGGGTTCAAGGCATGCGTGGAGTGATGGTCCGACGCGAGGGATGACGTACACCACGATTCAGTAGTCTACTTTCACACTCTGTCCTCCATATGATATCATAGTTCATGGGTCGTCGGTCCTATCTACGCCCCCCTAGTAGGTCTTCCGCGCTAGCGTCTCTCGACATCCCTCCCCCGGACCAACGACTTGACGCGAAAGACGCGGCGGATTGAAATCCTGATCTGCTCGCGGGACTTGCGGCGACGCCCTGAAACGTCGGCGCGTTGCTCGGCGACCGCGGACCGAAGCGCGCCCTGCGACTGACCGACCGCGAGAGCGAGCGAGACATCGAACTCACCGATCCGGATGAGCTCACCCGCATGAGTGAGTTCGTGGACGCGTTACGGAAAAGGTTCGACCCGCTGACCCTCCTCGAGTGCGGGGCGCCGTCGATGGCGACGCGCTCGGACGCCGGCGCTGAGGTGTCCGCATGCTCCCCCGAGGGCTTGCGCCGTTCGTCTCGTAGCAGCAGCGGCGCCTCGAGGTCCTCGGGACTGAGCGCGCGTCCTTCGTTTTCGTCGTCGCTGAACCCTTCATCCTCCGCCGCACGAGACGCCCTCAACGAGATGGCGTCGAAGTCCGCGAAGGAAACGAGCGCGCCGAGGCTGACGGCCTGGGCCAGGAACGCGCACCCGATCCCCCCCCAGATACCGTTCAGCCCCCACTTGAACTTGAACGTGAAGAGTGTACAAAGAGGGACGCCGACGAGGTAAAACGCGGAGAGGTTCAGCGGCCCGCCGATGTGCTGGAGCCCGCACCCCCTGACCAAACCGGAGATGAGCGCGGCGTTCGCGTCGCAAAACAGAATGCCCGCCAGCACCGGGTATATGCGCCTCGCGGCGATGAAAACCTCCATCTCGCTCTTCGACGCGAACACCGACGCCCAGTCCCTCCTGTGCGCGTAGAGCGCCGCCTGACACGCGAGCGCGAAGGCCAGCTGTAGACTCCACGCGCAGAAGGCGCGAAAGCGCGCCGCGCCGCCGTCGCCCTCGCCTAGGGTGTTCCCGACCCTGCTCGACGCCACCTGCGAAAGCGCGAGCGACCACGCGTACGCGCACGTGATGGCGCCCATGACCATCGCGCTTACCGCGGTCGGAACGCCGCCCGCGCTCTCCGGGAGCACCCCCGAGTACAAAACGGCGACTTCGAGGGCGCTCCACTCAAAGAGAATCATGCTGAAGGAGGGAAGCGCGACGGCGAGATACGCGCCGACGCCGTCCCACGCCTCCGCCAGAGCGCCGCAAACGCCCGGTCGTTCCGGGTTCGGGCGGAAGGTGCGTCGGTCGCCAGAACGCACGACCCGCTCGAGGTAGAGCGCGTACAGGGTGAAGAGCGTCGCGGAGGTCCAGGCGCTCGCCGCCGTCGCCGCGGTGGCGCCCAGGTACCCGAACCGGGGCAGCGCGAGCTTCAAACCGACCACCTGAACGGCGAGGCCCGGGAGCCCCAGCGCGACGACGGGGGCGAAGATACCCTGGGCCTGGAGCCACGTGCACACGACGGTGCTGTACCCGGCGCCCCACATCGTCGGCACGGAGAGCCAGATGTACTCGCCGGCCATCTTCGCGAGCGCCGCGTCTTGGCCCAATCCGACGAGGATCTCCTCGCCAAAGTACGACACGCAGCTCATGATGAACTGCGAGACGAACAGGACGATGAGGCCGCGCTGGAGACAGACACCCACCTCGCGAAAGCGCCGCGCGCCGTTGGCCTGACTCACCACCGTCTCTTGACCCGTGGCCAAGCCATAGTTGATGGTCTGGCAGCACACGTTCATGTACGAGATGGCGAGGGCGGACGCCGCGAGCTGCTTCGCACCCAGGTGGCCGATGAACGCCTGAGACAAGATGTTGTTCGCGAACTGCGACACGTTGAAGCAGTACACCGGAAGAGCGTTCAGGGCCATGCGCCCGACCTCCAGCGCCCAAGCGCGCGGGCCGAAGCGGCGGGCAGGAGCCGGGGAAGGGGCGCCATCGTCGGCGGAGTCCTCTCCCATCGTTCGATCCGAGTCAAGGACGACGGGCGCCTAATGAGCCACCGAGAGAACCGACACGAAGAGGAACCTTCCCCGACTTCGAAGAGCCTTCCTCGAGCACAGCCGGAACGTCTTCTGACGCCACGACCGCGCGCCGTGCGCGCGTCCGTCGTGTGCGGGGTGGAAGCGTCGGACGAGTGGGACTACAGGTTTTTCCTGCGGTCCCCTCCGTTCATTTTAGGGAAGAAAAAAGTGACCGACTCTTCCTCCCGCGAGACCCGCGTGTGCAGGCCCCGCCCTGACGATAGCCTGAGGATACCACTGTCGAGGACACCTGGTTGGGTAGCCCTCCCTCCCCGGCACTGTCGTCGTCGCGCGCGATGCTGCGAAGCGCTTCCTCGGCGTGCCGGCGGGCGTTGAGGCTAGGGGCTATCTCTCCCCCTCCCGCGGGGGCGTCGAGCTGCTCGTCCCACGCTCGCGGATGGGCGGCGCAGACGCGCGGTGGGGCGACGGGTGGAACCCGAGCGGGCGCGCAGTCGTCGTCATCTCGAGCGTCTTCGTCCTCGTCGGGGGCTTCGACCTCGTCATCGCACGCCGCCGTGGAGGATTTCGTCGTCGATATCCATCCGTGGGGAAGCCTTCCCCTCCAGATCGCCGTCGCCGCCGGCGTGGCGTCCTTCTGGCGCGGCGCTTGGTACGTCATGGACGGGACGGTGTTTCCCGACGATCTGACTGCGTCCGGGATCGCGTCGCTCGCGGCGGGCGCGGGCGGTCTCGCCGCGGTGCAGCGCGTCGCCGCGCCCGCGGTGCTGCGCCACGCGCTGAAGCACGAAATGCCCCCACCGCCCGTGGCGAGATACGCGCTGCTGTGCGGCATGGCGGCCTCGTGCGTCGCGGTGTGGCGCGGGACGTGGATCCTTTGGGACGCGGGCTACGAGGCGGCGACGGGCGACGTCGCGACTGACTCACCCACGACGTCGGGTCTGGCGTCGCTCGGGGTCGCGGCGTCGGCCCTCGCTGGGGCGGGGTACTTGAGCTCGGTGTTGGCACCGCCCGCGGTGTGTTTTCTGCTCGACGACGAGGCGCTGCGACGAAGGGATTGTACCGTGAAGGCGGGGACAGAAGAGGCGAGAAGGGAGTTTCTCAGGGGGGCGACCTGGCTGTTCGGGCAGACGGCGAAACGGGTGCCCAAGTGAGGGACGTTCAGGGTCCTCCGCGTCGTGCGGTTCGAGCTTCACCTCTACGAGTACTAGATCGATGGGTGGGTGGAGAGCAGAAGCATGCGCGGTGATCGTAAGTGCACCCGTATTCATATTAATATGATAGTAAACCTTAACTCAACTGGGGGAGGCAATTGTCTCAGCCACCTCGCTCGATGATACGGCTCATAAACTTTGTAAAAACATGCCGAGACGATCGCGCGCCGCTCCGCGCCGCCGACCCGTCTCGAAAGGGTGTTCCGCCTCGTCGGTCTTAGAGCCCCGCGGAGTCAGCCTTGACGACCTCGTCGCCGGCGCCCTCCTTGGTGTAAGGCTCCATGTACCTGCCGCCGATGGAGAAGCCGCTGTAGTGGACGACGACGAACACGACGAGCGAAAACAAAGGCGACGCCAGGGAGTCGACGCCGGTGTAATCCTTGAAGGTCTTCTGCACGCACGTGCTCGGGTCCCACTTGTCCGCCTCGGCGACGTCGAAGAAGGTGGGGTAGAGGTCCGAGCTGGGCGTGCCGTAGTCGAGGAACTCGTCCTTGCTGTACGGCAGGAGGAGGAAGCCGTCCTTGGGGAGAGCGAACTCGAGGATGACGCGCATGATCGTGCCGCCGACGACGGAGAGGAGCGCCGCGGTGGGGGAGGGCTTGTCCACGTAGAAGCACGCGAAGAGGGGCACGATGCACCCCGCGAGGACGACGTCGAACGCGACGATGAGGAGGTAGCCCGTGGCGCCGGCGGGGTGATCGCTCGCGTAGAAGGCGCCGACCAGGATGGCGATGAACGCGAAGGGAATCGTCGAGATTCGCGCGAAGAGCAGGAGCCTCTCCTCCGAGAAGGGCGCGATGTGGCGCATGATGTTGTGCGAGAACACCGTGCCGAGCGCGAGGATGGCGCCGTCCGAGGTGGACATGGACGCGGCGACGATGCCGAGCAGACCCCACCCGCCGAGGAAGGCCGGGGGGACGGTGGTGAGCAACTTGATGAACGCCTTGGAGTCGGGCATCCACATCGCGCAGGTGGGAAGATCGAGAATCCTGGAGCACGTGTCGGCCTCGAACTCGGCGAAGATGGAATCCGGGCCGTAGTAGTAGCGCGTGATGGCGCCGAGGTAGGAGAAGGGGATGCCGACGAAGAAGGTCAAGCAACCGCCGATGATGCACCCGATCCGCGCGTCCATGGGGCTCTTCGCCGCCATGCAGCGCGCCTGGAAGTCGAGCGCGGCGAGGTTGCCGAAGCCGAGGATGAAGATGGTGGCCCAGTTCCAGAAGATGGCGTTGGGGAAGGGCGTGAGGGAGTACGGGTCCGACATCTGGTTGTCGAAGATGCGCTTGTCACCGAAGGGGTAGGCGCCGTTGTCGAAGCCGCCCGCGCCCCACTCGGCCTCGTTGTAGCACTTCGCGGTCGTATCGACGGTGCACGCGACGCCGTTGTACATCTCCGCGGTGGCGTCGTCCGGGTACATGTACAGGGGGAATCCCACCGAGGGAGGGGGCGCTTCCTTGTCGGCGTTGCCGATGAGCCAGTACGCGCACGCGAGGCAGCCGATCATGCCGACGGCAGACTGCACGACGTCGGTGTAGGCGACGGAGAAGAGACCACCGCAGGCGGTGTAGGCGAGGCAGATGATGCCGGCGATGAAAATCGCCGCCGTCTCGGAGATGTCGAAGACGTAGCCGAGGATGGCGCCCATGCCGACGAGGTTACCGGCGAGGAGGCACGTGAAAGAGACGCACGTGCACACGGAGGCGCAAATCTCGGTGGCGATGCCGTAGCGCTTGCCGTAGATGTCGGGGAGCGTGAGAACCAGCTCGTTGTTCACGTGGTGCGCGAGGAAGACGCCGTTCAGGATGAGCGACAAGCCGAGGCCGATGGGCAGCACGGCGCCGTCGAAGAAGTGGTACTTGTACGAGAGGTCCGCGTTGCCGAGGAGGGCGTTGGAGTCGATCGACTGCGACGCGAGCGTCAGCGTGACGACGAAGAGAGGGAGAGAGCGACCGGCGACGAAGAAGTTCTCAGCCTTACCGCCGACGAAGTAGAAGGCGGCGATGCCGATCGCGCAGAACAGCGCGACGATGATGCCGATGCCGATGCCGAATCCCGACGCGGGCTTCGGGTGGCTCGCGGGACAGGGGAGGGCGCAGATGTCCATCTGGCAGCAGCTGTCCGCGACGGGGAGCCCGCCGGAGGAGACTCCAGCCTGCGAAGAGACGGGGAGGAAAGAAACAAGGAAGCGGCCGATGGGTCGTCAGGAAACGCCATGTGCCTCGAGCGAAGGAGGGAGGGAGGTGGCCCCGGGGGGAGATTCTCGTCGCGCCCGACCGACGGTTCGGTTCCAAGCGGAACGCGAGGTTGGGCCCTCGGTTGGAAAAACGTGTCTCGAAACGCGCGCGCGACGTCCCGAGTCATCGCGAGCGCGCGTCGGCGGCGAGATCGCTCGCGCTGTCGCGCACGAACTCTGCGCCGGCGCGCTCGCCTCGAGCGGGTCACCTCGAGCGCGCTCGCGACGGAGAGAGACCGCGACGGTCCCCGAGAGACGAAATCGCGACCGACTGGAATCGCATCGACGAGACGTACCAATCCTTCGAAGAACCCTTCGACGGCCTGGTCGGTCAAGCATCCGGCGTGCGTGCCCTGCGGGAATGCGAGGGCCACGAGGGCCACGAAAAGGATCATGGTGGTAGCGCGCATGGTTACGTGCGCCGCGACGAGTGCGCGTCGGAAGCACGCGGCGGATGAGTTCAGATGTGAAGTTGTGTTCGTCACCGGTGGTGACCCCTCGCGAAAAGGCCACCCACGTCAGCAGCGCTCTGAGCCAGAAGCGTTGATTTCTCGCCGTCATTGCGACCTTTCGGACCTTTCCGAGGCGTTTCCCGCGAAAAAAAAATGCTTCCGACAGACACGCAGTCTCGAATTTATGAAGGCTCTGGCTCCCATAACCTAGATTTCCCTTCAGAGAGACGGGCCCAGCAAAATCACGCGTCCGGTGAAAAACGTTTTCGCGAAACACGTGAAAAGCGCCGAGGGCCATTCCAATTTCCCCCCGCGATGATCAACTGTTCATCAACTCGCCAACGGTTTTCGCTCGCATTGGAGAAAAAAGCGACGGTTCGGGACCTCTCCGTCCCGACGCGCGTCGCGCTCGTTCGTGGCATCGAGACCGACGCTCGCGCCACGCGCTTTCGCACCCGCGGTGGTTCTCCGCCGCTCTCGATCTCCACGCACCCGCGCGCGTCCCCGAACGCCGCTTTTATGATACCATACCTCCCCCCTTGCCTTCCCTCACGCCGGTGTTTTGTTCAACTCGAGCCACCTCCTGCACTCTTCGTACGCGAAGAACGCCACCGCGGAGGCGGGCACCGCCCTGAGCAGCTTCATGTTGAAGCCGCGATATAGCCCCCCCCCTAATCCTCCTCCCCCCTCGCGGACCATCGCGAGCGCGGTCTCCACCAGCCCCGGAACCGATCCCGGGTTTTGCAGCGCCGCCACCTGCACGCGCGTCTTCACCGCGTCGAAGGGGTAGCCCACGCCCCACGCCGCCGTCGCCGCGAACGCGCCCGCCGCGAGGGGCGTCGCCGCGGCGAACGCGGCCGGTTTTCCGTTCACGTCCTTCGGCGGGAACCGTTCTTCCAGGGCGGTTTTACTCCACTCGTACGCGACGAACCAAACGCCGTGCGGGAGGCCGTCGCGGAGTAACGTCGCGCCGAGACCTCTCCAAAGCACCCCCGAGCCGAGCCTCGCCGCGGCTTCCTTCGCCGCGGACGCCGCGCCGACGCCCGCGGACTGCTGCTTGATCTTGACGAGCTCGAACGGAGATACGATGAAGGACTGCGCGACGCCGCCGAAGCAACCCCCCACGAACACGGGGAGGAGGTTCAGAGAGCGCGCGGCGCCGCTCGAAGACGACGACGCGGAGGTGTCGCTCGCGCCCGAACCGTCGGCGCGCGAACGCGCCCACCGCTCGCCCGCGCCGTAGCCGGCGAACAAGAGCGCGTTCTGCGCGGGGATCACGAGCGTCATCGGCGTCGTCCCGCGCCACAGAGCGCGCGCGCCGCCCTCGGAGACGACGCGGTGGAACATCGCGCGGGCGCTCCCGTCCACGCCGGGCGCGAGGCGAAGCGCTTGCATGCGCGTCAGCGTCGTGTCCACGGGCTGAACCGCGAGCACGGACGCGGCGCCGCCGACCCATCCCGAGAGTAGATCGATCCAGAACTCGCCGAGGGGCATCGTCGCGCGAGAATCCGAGGATCGGGTCGCCGGAAAGGGTGCGTCGCGTTCGCCGCGCGCCGCCCCCTCGCGGGGAGGTTTGATCGGGGCGGCGCGGTCGCGGGCGAATGAATCTCCGTCGCCACGCTTCGCGGGAAAACACTTTTTCGCGGATATCGACGTGGAACCGGGTGTTTTTATCCCAGGATTGACGAGTCGCCTCGCGAAAGCGGTCCATCTCGCGCTTTTTCGCGAACGCCACGCGAAGAAGATGCTCGCCACGTTCGCACGTGGGTGGCGTGGAACCAAATCCCTAACCCCACGCCACTTCCGAGGACGCTCGCGATGCGGTTCTTCAGGCAACTCGCGCGACCGCTCAAGTACGCCCCCGAGCTCCACTCGCGCGTCGATCGCGCCCTCGCGCGTCGACGGCGTCCGCGTCGCGTCGCCAGGCCCGATTCCCCCCGTCCGCGGTCCGCGGGTTGTTCGTTTTTCTCTCCTCCTCACCCTCGCTTTCTCGATTCCACCCCGTTCCCCCTCCCCTCCTGCTTCAGGCGCGCGGCGGCCGCGGGGAGCGACGCTCCGACGCTCGCCCCCCTGGCGAACGCGGCGGCTGCGGCGCAGATTCGTCGTCATCACCCCGACCCCACGAGCTCGCACCACCAGACGAAAGGCTGGAAGGCGGCGCTGAAGGAGGCGACCATTCCGACGACGCGCCACGACGCCGAGCTCGTTCGAGGGTTACAGATCGGCCTCCCGGGCGCGAGCTCGCTCGAGGACAAGACGATCCCGACGTTCAGCCGCGGCGAGCTCCCGCACTTCGCCGGCCTGAACACGTTTCTGAAGGCGCCGTTCTGCGAGGACGTCCACGACGTCGGGCAGTACGACGCGACGTGCATCGGCGTTCCGTTTGACGGCGGGACGACGTACCGCGCCGGGACGCGCTTCGGCCCGCAGGGCATCCGGCGCATCTCCGCGCTGTACACGCCGTACAACTACGAGATGGGCATCGACCTGAGGGAGCAGATGACGATGTGCGACGCCGGCGACGTGTTCACGATCCCGGCGAACCTCGAGAAGAGCTTCGACCAGATCAGCAACGCCGTCGGCCACGTCTTCTCGTCGGGGTCTTTCCCGCTCATCCTCGGCGGGGACCACTCCATCGGCTTCCCGACGATTCGCGGCATCGCCGCGTGCACGACGAAAAAAATCGGCATCATCCACGTCGACCGCCACGCGGACATCCAGGAGAAGGACCTCGACGAACGCATGCACACCACGCCCTACTTTCACGCCACGAACCTTCCCAACGTCCCGGCCACGAACCTCGTGCAGATCGGCATCGGCGGATGGCAAGTCCCCCGGCCCGCGGTGGAGCACATGGTCAGCCGCAGAACGAACGTCTTCACCATGGACGACGTCGAGGAGCTCGGCATCCCGAAGGTGGCCGAGATGGCGCTCGAGCGCGCGTGGGACGGCGCGGACGCCGTCTACATGTCCTACGACATCGACTCCCTGGAGGCGGCGTTCGTGCCCGGCACCGGGTGGCCCGAGCCCGGCGGCCTCCTGCCGCGCGAGGCGCTCAAACTCGTCGGCCTCGTCGCCGCGGAGGGACTCTGCGGGATGGAGATCGTCGAGGTCTCGCCCCCTTACGACGTCTCGGACATCACCTCGCTCATGGCTCTGCGCATCGCCGTCGACGCCATGGGATCGATGGTCGCCAACGGGAAAATGGGCGCGCACAAGCACATCATCGACAAGGAGTTCGTCCCGTTCTGACGCGCGCGGCGACGAACCGACCGACTCGCGACCGGTAAAAAACGACGCCGAAAACGCCCGACGACAAACGAACGTCCTCACATTATGAATACACCTCGAGAAGGTGGTCTACCTATCAATTATAGAACGCGTTCCTATTCTAATACTAACGATATCACCGGACGCCGATGAGACTCCGTCGTCCCTCCAGCGCGACCCCCGCCATCCCACCTATCGCGTGCTCACCTCGTCCATCTCCGCTAGGAGTTCCCTCCTGGTGCCCCCGCCGAACACGGAGGCGTCGTCCCCGCCCCAGGACGCGACCATCCCGCGGTGCGCGTTGGGGTCCCCTCGACTCGCCGGCGACGGGTTCTGCCACGCGTTGTGCACGTCGGAACCGGGCGTGGGGGTGAACTGCATCGCCGACTGCGCGCGCGAACCTTTCACCCTGTGCGCCCTCGACTGGGGCGCCGCGGGGGAGCCCGCGTGGCCCGCGCCGCCGCCCCTGTGCCGTTTCTCGCTCCGAGGGGTGCGGTGCCCGCCGACGCCCTCCGCCCCGCCTCGCGCGCGACGATCCGCGAGCCCCTCCGCCGCCGCGCGCAGGCGCTTACCCCCGCGCCCGAAGCCCATCAGGGTCAAGAAGACGTCGAAACACGTACTGCGAGGTGGCTGAGGCCGAGGCGGGCGCGGGCGACGGCCGCTCCTCGCGGATGAAGGCGTGCCGAATTCGCCGCCCGGGGCGCTCTCCGACGTCGCCCCGCGCGACGAGGGCGTGCCGTCGGGGTGGACCTTCCGCCCGCGTCTGCGCGCGCGAAGGACGCGTCGGGACTGGTCCACCGCCCACCCGAGCGTCAGCATCCCCGTCCCCATGCGCGAACGGGGGGGGTGGGGAGTCGGCGCCATCTGGGGCCGCGGGGGGGGCGCGGGGCCCCCGTGGTGTGAGTCGGCGACGCTCGTCATGCTAGACGATTCGCCACGACGTCACCACGCGCGCGCGCGCGTCTATCGCCGCCGCTGAGGCATCGAGGCCGACCTCGTGGTTTCGCTTCCACAGTAGTCTTGCTAGGAGAACCGCAGCCGCGCTGTGAGGCGGGCGAGGGCGCGCGTGGAGGAATTGACGACGATTGCTCAGCCAGGTGGGAAGAAAAATGCGCCTTCATTCACAAGCCGGGCTCGCGACTCGGGACGACGCGCGACGAGTCAACTGGACGAGAGAAGTTAAGTTGTGCAACTTTTGCGCGCGTGTGTAGGAGATGTTTGGCGACCGAGCGCCGCGCGTGCCCCCTACCCCCCCCCTCACAGTCTCTCTCTGCATCTTTGCGTTCCATCACGCGTATCTTCCCGGCGATCCCTCGGTCCCTAAACCCTCCGCGTCGTCCCTAAACCCTCCCGTTTCCGTCGTGCGTCAGCGCGAATCGAGCCCGCTTCGCGCGACGGCGGCTCTCGCCGCCGCGAGCCTGGCGCCGACGACTCGGAACGGCGAGCACGAAACGTACTCGAGTCCGATTTTATCGAAGAACGCGACGCTCTTCGGGTCCCCGCCGTGCTCTCCGCAGACGCCCATCTCGAGTGTCGTGGAGGCCGCGCGCCCTCTCGCGGCGCACGCCTGGACGAGTACGCCAACGCCCTCCTCGTCCACCGTTTGGAACGGGTCCGCGGGGAAGATGCCGTCGGCCAGGTACCTGGCGAGGATCGCGCCGGCGTCGTCTCGGCTCAGCCCGAGCGTCATCTGCGTCAGGTCGTTCGTGCCGAAGGAGAAGAACTCCGCGCCGGCCTCGACGAAGCGCGCGGCGACGACGGCGGCGCGCGGGGTCTCGATCATGAGCCCGATCTTGCACGACAAGCGCGCGTCCTCGCCGCGCGCGACGAGCACCTTCTCGAGCGCCTCCTCGACGACGCGCCGCTGGTGCGCGAACTCGGCGGGGACGGAGACGAGGGGCACCATGACGCGCGCGTCCGGCTCGATGCCCGTCGCGACGCGCGAGTCCAGGGCGGCCTCGAAGATGGCGCGCGCCTGCATCGCGGTGACGTCCGGGAGGGTGACGCCGAGGCGGCAACCGCGCAGACCGAGCATCGGGTTGCGCTCGCGCATCGCGTCGGCGCGCTCGAGGATTTTCGCTGCAGACGCGCCCGACTCCCTCGCGAACTCCGCCGCGAAGCGCGCCATCTCGCTCTGAGGCGGGAGGAACTCGTGCAGCGGCGGGTCCAACAGTCGAATCGTCACGGGCTTCCCGCGTGCCGCCCTGAAGATGTCCGCGAAATCGCTCCGCTGAAAAGCCAAAAGCTCCGCCATCGCCTTCTCCCTCGAAGCGGCGTCTACGGCGAGGACCATCCGGCGGATCGCGCGAGTGCGCTCGGGCGTCGAGAGGAACATGTGTTCGGTCCTGGCCAGGCCGATACCCTCCGCACCCGCGTCGAACGCGGCAGCGGCATCCTCGCCCGAGTCCGCGTTAGCCAGAACTTTCAGGGTCCTGTACTCGTCCGCCCACGCGAGGACCTCCGCGAGGTCCTTGTCGTCGTTTGCGCTCGGCGGCGCCGCGAGGCGAACAGCGCGCTTGACGACGGCGCCCGTCTCGCCGTCGACGCTGAGGACGTCGCCGACGCGGAGGACCGCTCGCGTCTTGCCCTCCTTCAGGAACTCGACGCGGCCGTTCGGCTCGTCCACGCGCATCGACCCGCACCCGACGACGCAGGGTTTGCCCCACCCGCGCGCGACGACGGCGGCGTGGGAGGTCATTCCGCCGCGAGCGGTGAGGACGCCGCGCGCCGCGTGCATCCCCCCCACGTCGTCCGCGGCGGTCTCTTCGCGAACGAGCACGACGGCCTCGCCACGTCTGGCGGCGGCCTCCGCGGCCTCCGCGGTGAGCGCGATGGCGCCGACGGCCGCGCCGGGGGAGGCTGGCAAGCCTCGCGCGATGACGTCGGTCTGGTCGTTGATGGTATCCGCCGGGTCGAACCTGGGGTGCAGGAGCTGTTGCACGTGCGCGGGCTCCACTGTCGCGAGCGCCTGCGGTTTCGTGCACAGCCCCTCGCGAACCATCTCCCGCGCGACGCGGAGCGCGCCCCGTCCCGTGCGCTTCCCCGCGCGGCACTGCAGGATGAAAAGCTCGCCGCGCTCGATCGTGAACTCGACGTCCATGACGTCCCCGAAGTGGTGCTCGAGGACGTCGCACGCCTCCTGGAGGTTCGCGTAGCACTCGGCGAGGCCCGCGCGCGGCTCCTTCTTCAGCGACGCCACGGGAATCGGCGTTCGAATGCCCGCGACGACGTCCTCCCCCTGCGAGTTCAGAAGGTACTCCCCGTACAGCGTCTTCTCCCCGGTGCTCGGGTCGCGCGTGAAGCACACGCCGGAGCCGGAGTCCTCGCCCATGTTCCCATACACCATCGCCTGCACGTTCACGGCCGTGCCCCGCAAGCCCGTGAGGCGGTTGATCTCGCGGTATTTCTTCGCCCGGGGGTTCTCCCACGACGCGAACACCGCCTCGATCGCCATGCGGAGTTGCGTCTCCGGGTCGCTCGGGAACGCCGCGCCGTGCTCGGCGTACACCGTCTTGTAGTCAGCCACGAGAGCGCGGAGCTCGTCGACGCCGAGCTCGGTGTCGAGCTGGCACCCGGCGGCGCGTTTGCGAGCGGCGAGCTTCGACTCGAAGGCTTCGTGCGGCAAGCCCAGGACGACGCCACCGAACATGTCCAGCAGGCGGCGGTACGCGTCCAGGGCGAAGCGCTCGTGCGCGACCGAACTCACCCCGCCTGGGGGCGACGATAGCATCGACTCCAGAACGTCGTCGTTCATGCCGAGGTTGAGGACGGTGTCCATCATGCCGGGCATCGAAGCCGCCGCGCCGCTCCGCACGGAGACGAGAAGAGGGGGGGGGGCGTTCTTCGAAGGAGCCTTCTGCTTCACGCCCTCGCGGGTGAAGCGTCTGCCCATGGCGCGCTCGACGTGGGCGATGCCCTGGCGCACCTCGTCCCAGATCGGGGCGAGCGCTTTCGGAACGGCGTCCGGCTCGTTCGACGCGAGCGCGGCGGAGTACAGCTCGCACACCTCCGTGGTTATGGTAAAGCCCGCGGGGACGTTCAGGCCGAGGAGCGACATCTCCGCGAGGCCCGCGCCTTTGCCGCCGAGGACCGCCTTCATCGTGCGATCGCCGTCCGCGGTGCCGCTGCCGAAGCGGTAGGTGTACTTGATGAACGGGCGCCGCTCGCCGCGACCGCGCGCGCTGTCGCCTCGTGAGCGAAGGCCGGGGAGGCAAGACCCCCGCGGGTTCTCCTTTCGAGGGCTGACCATCGCGATGCACGGTTTCGTCGGCGCGCGGGCGAGCGCGTCGCGAGTCGAGGGGAAGGTGGAAGGATCGAGACGGCTCCGCGGGAGAGAGCGTCGCGAGGCGCGGGCGCGCGATCGTGCGGCGAGGAGCTCCCCGTGCGCGAAGGAGTGGTAAACTTCTTTCCAAAGCCACGACTCCAGAAACGAGGGAGTCCCTCGGAACAGACGATAGAGAGCGCGAGAGAAGCTTACGGACAGGCACACAGCTCAGCGCGCCCCCTTCCCTGACATGCGCTCCCTCGCCCTTCTGGCGAGGCCGACCGCGGCACCGCTCGCGACTCGTCTCCGCCCGCGGCTACGCCCCGCCCGTCGCGCGGGAGTCCACGGCGCGCGCGTGGCCGTCGCGGCGAAAAACGACCTGAGCGAGTCCGCGGTGAAAGACGTCAAGTCCACGAAGGAGCTCCAGGATCTCATCGCCGCGACGAAGGGCGGGGGCAAGCTGGCGGTGCTCGAGGTGCGCCGCGTCAAGGCGAGTCCCGCGATGGAGGCGTTCGCGCCCAAGTACGCCGCCATGGCGGAGGACTACGCCGACCGCGCGACGTTCGCGACGCTCTTTTTCGACGCGTCCAAGGCGACCAGACTGGCGGCGACGTCGCTGCACGTAGAGGAGGTGCCCGAGTTTTTCATCTGGAAAGACGGGGAGATGCAGACCGAACTCGCGAGCGGCGTGTCTTACGAAGGCCTCCGCCACGCCGTCGCGCGGAGCCTCGGCGTCGTCGAGGACGTCGGGTGATCCGCGACGATGGTCCGGTTCGGATCGCCGCCGACGAGGACGGCGGAAAATGACGAAAGAGAGACTCGAGGCGAGTTTTTACGTTGCGCCGAAGACGACGCTGGCTGGGGACCTCGCCATCCGATGATTTTGAATTGAAGAGACGAGTCGTATCGCTGCAGATTCTTTCAAGTCCCGTCCCTCGCCGTTTGCCTTCGCCGCGCCCGGACTACTCCGGGCACCCGTTCTGACGCAACCACTGCAGCACCTCAAGGTGTCCTCCCTCAGCCGCGAACGTGCACGTCCTCTCGTCCCACGGGCACCCGTTCTGACGCGCCCACTGCAGCACTTCCAGGTGCCCTCCCCCTGCCGCGACTCTGCACGTGCCCGAGTCCCACGGGTTTAGGGTTTAGGGTTTAGGGTTTAGGGTTTAGGGTTTAGGGTTTAGGGTTTAGGGTTTAGGGTTTAGGGTTTAGG
>MDSW01172589.1_pt1 | contig 33811 bp, 27 predicted proteins | sample 811171 | NCBI WGS metagenome assembly MDSW01 (sample SAMN05326641, study PRJNA326480) | marine metagenome | isolation source: seawater | place: Atlantic Ocean: North West | collected 2012 | reverse complement strand
TAAAATCTAATTGAAATTTATCAAGAATTTTAGCTATCTCTCCTTCAGCTTGAAAAACTACTATTTCTCTAACTAAGAATGGCTTTTCTTTTTTTAGCTTAGGTTCAATACCGTATATAAACATAGCTTGCATTATTTTTGGCACTCCAGCCATGACCCATACATTTTTAATTTTAAACCCTGGAGCTGCACTTACAGGATTCAGTATCAACCTGCTATTTAATGGAATTTTTGCCATTTTTAGTCTGCTTTCATTTAATTCAAGGTTTGACTTATTATAATGTTGAATAAGTAAATTTTTCGCATTTTTATTTATTTTTATTTTTCTTTTAAAAGCTTCAGCTATTGACTCAGCTGTAATATCATCATGTGTAGGACCTATCCCTCCTGTAACAAAAACATGAGTATATTTTTTTGAAAAATTTTTTACATTTTCTATTATAGTTTTTTTAATATCACCTACTATTAATATTTCAATTACGTTTATTCCAATTTCACTACATCTTGAACATATAAAATTAGAATTCTTATCTAGAGTTCTTCCTGATAAAATCTCATTACCAATAATAATTATTCCTGCTTTTTGCATATTTTTTTTATTTATATTTATATGTATAGAATATATATTACATATAATAATTATATGAATTTAAATATTATCACAATATAAAATTAAAATGTATTATGGAAAAAAATTTTATTCTAGATGAATTTAGTAACATTGTAACTCTCCATGATGAACCAGATTTTGTAAAAATGAGAGAAGCAGGAAAGCTAGCTTCACAGGTATTAGACTTTATTGAACCTCACATAAAAATTGGGGTTTCCACAAAAGAACTTGATAAAATTTGTCATGATTTTATCATATCAAATAATGCAATACCGGCTCCTTTAAATTATAAAGGGTTTCCAAAATCCATTTGTACTTCTGTTAATCATGTAGTTTGTCATGGTATTCCGAGCGATAAATGTCTGCTAGATGGTGATATTTTAAATATTGATATAACTGTAATATTAAATGGCTGGCATGGTGATACAAGCAGAATGTTTTATGTAGGAAAAAAAAGCGTTAAAGCTCAAAAACTTATCCAAGCAACTTATAGGGCAATGTGGGAAGGTATAAAACAAGTTAAACCGGGAAATACTTTAGGTGATATTGGTTATGCCATACAATCTTTTGCAGAAAATCAAGGCTATTCAATTGTAAGAGACTTCTGTGGTCATGGAATTGGTACTGTTTTTCATTCTTCTCCTAATATTCTTCATTATGGAGAACCAGGCAGAGGAACTAAATTAGAAGAAGGGATGTTTTTTACTATAGAACCAATGATAAATATAGGAAAAAAAGATGTTAGAATATTAGATGATGGATGGACCGCTGTTACTAAAGACAAAAAGTTATCTGCTCAATTTGAACATACATTAGGAGTTACAAAAAATGGTTATGAAGTATTTACTTTATCGCCAAATGAAAAAAATAATAAAAATCTTGTTTATTAATATTTTTTAAATTATTATTGCAGTATGTATTATCATCCTTTAATAGGTATATTTATATTTATTATAGCTTTAATTATATCTTTTTTTATAGGAAAACTTTATTTAAAAAACTCTTTAGACAAGAAAGCTAAGAAAAATATACCTATGCCCAAAGGAGAAATTACATCGCCAGATGCTCCATGGCTTAAAGATGATAAATAAATTAGAAGTATTTATTTACTCGTTTTTACTGGAATTTTAAATTATATATAACTATATTAAAAATATGTTTAAATTATTAACAACTTTATATGTTCTCATACTTTCAATCAGTATAGGGATGGCAAATAGCGACTTTGAAAATGCTCAGGAAACCATTGAGGTAAGAAAAACAGCAATGCAAGCATTGTGGATAAGAGTAAAAAGGCTTGCACCTTATGTTGAGTTAAACGAACAAATTGATTACGGCAAAGATATAGCTGAACAAGATGCAAAAGAAATTCAACTGTTATTGAGAAAAACTAAAAGTATGTGGTCAAACTCTAGCAACCTTTCGGGGAAGGGTTTTACCAACGCTAATCCTTCAATTTGGGCTTTACCCGATTATTTTAAAAAGTTGTATAATGATGCTGAACAATCTGCCAATAGCTTGGTTTATTCTATTGAAAAAGACAATATTGAAAATACTGAATTAGCTATGTGTAATTTAGGAAAAGCTTGTGGTACTTGCCATGCTAATTTTAGAAGACTTTTAACTACACAATTAGCTAATGAAGTTTCGGGTTGGTCTGGACAATATATTAAAAGCTGTAATTAAATTATTGTAAATTAGAATTCTTTAATACGTATTTACCATTTCTTAACCCTTCAAAAACTGAGTTTATCTGTGGATGTGAACAAGGATCAGCATTTTCATCATGAAGTAAATTCTGTTGCGACACATAAGCAATATACGGCCCGTCTTCATTTTCAGCAAATAAGTGATAAAAGGGTTGGTTTCTTTTAGGTCTTATGTCCTCAGGAATTGAATCGTACCATTCTTCACTATTCATAAACTCTGGGTCAACATCAAATATTACTCCTCTAAAAGGATAAAATCTGTGTTTAACTACTTCTCCTATTGTGAATTTAGGGGTATCTAACTCTACGTCTTTATTTATTATATTTACGGTCATTTTAATATTAATATTATAAAATATAAAATTTTTTTTTTCAATCTACTTATAAATTTACTTTAAAGTTTATAAGTAATATATTAATTTATATATATGAAATTTGGAATAGGGCAACCTCTTACTAGAAAAGAAGACAATAAGTTTATAACTGGAAACGGTTCTTATACCGATGATTTAAACTTTGCTAATCAAATTTATATGTATATATTAAGATCACCTTTTGCACATGCTAAAATCAAAGATATTAATTTTTCTGAAGCCTTAAAAGTTAAGGGAGTATTGGAAGTTATAGACTACCAAACTATAAAGAAATTAAATATAAATGCAATGCTACCAGGATTTACCTTAAAAAATAGAGATGGGCATGATATGGTTGTTACCTCTAGAAATATTCTAGCAAATAAAACAGTCAGATATGTAGGGCAACCTATAATAGCTATTTTGGCAAACTCCTTGGAAGTTGCTGAAGAAGTAGCTGATTTAGTTTCAATAGACTACGAGGAATTAAATAGTGTAACTAATGTTAAAGAAGCCCTGAAAAAAGACTCTCCAGTTGTTAGAGAAGAACTTGGTAATAATGTTTGTTTTGATTGGGAGCTAGGAGATATTGATAAAACAGAAAAAGAATTAGAAAACTCACATTACAAGATAAAAATTGACCTGATTAATAATAGACTTATTCCTAATCCTATGGAATGTAGAAATACAATTGGACAATACGATCAATCTACTGGTAAATTTTCATTATATTGCTCAAGCCAAGGTGTTCACAGTTTAAAAAGAAAGCTTGCCGTTGTATTAAATGAAGATGAAAACAATATAGATGTTTTTACTGGAGATGTGGGGGGAGGATTCGGTATGAAAATATTTAATTATCCCGAATATGTTTTAACACTTGCTGCTGCTAAAATATCAAAAAAAACAGTAAAATGGAATGCATCAAGATCTGAAAGCTTTATTTCAGATATACATGGAAGGGATCATTCAACTTCTGCAATCATGGGATTAGATCGTAACTATAAAATTAGAGCTTTGAAAGTTAAAACTTTAGCAAATATGGGTGCTTATATATCTGACTTTGGTGTTTTTATTCCTACATATGCAGGAACAGGAATGTTAACTGGATGTTATAAAATTCCAAGTGCTTACGCAAATGTTTTAGGAGTTTATACTAATACTAACCCTGTTGATGCTTACAGAGGAGCAGGCAGACCAGAAGCAGCGTTTTTGATTGAAAGGCTTATAGATAAATCTGCAAAAATAATAGGTATATCGCCTATAGAAATCAGAAAAATAAATTTAATTGACTCTTCTGATATGCCTTATACTACAGCTTTAGGTCATAAGTATGATAGCGGAGATTTTATAAATAATATGATGAATTGTGCTAAAAGAGCAAAATTTTCTACTTTTGAAAACAGAAAAAAAATTTCTAAAGATAAAGATAAGCTGAGAGGAATTGGTATATCAACATATATAGAAGCTTGCGGAGGAGGAGGCCCAGAAAGTGCTTCTTTACACCTAGGCAAAAATGGCAATATTGAAGTCAAAATAGGCACTCAATCTAATGGACAGGGACATGCAACTTCTTATGCCCAAATAGTATCAGAAATTCTCGATATAGATATAGATCAAATAGAAGTTGTTCAAGGTAACAGCGTAGAGATTCCTTCAGGATCTGGAACTGCTGGATCAAGGTCTACTCCAGTTGGAGGAAGTGCTCTCTATAAAGCTACAGAAGATTTTTTTAGCAAATCAAAAGAGTTATTAGCCAAGTATAAATCACTAGACATTAACTCTTTGTATTATAAAAAAGGTTTTTTCCATCATAAAAATGATGTTTTTTCTCTTTCTGATATTGCAAAGTTTACAAGTAAAGCAGGAAAACCTTTACATACTGAAGCAGCTTGGGCTCCACCTGAAGGAAGTTTTACTTATCCAAACGGCACACACATATGCGAATTAGAAATAGATAAAAAAACAGGTAAAGTAGAAATATTATCTTATACCGTAGTTGATGATTTTGGGAAAGTTATTAATCCATTACTTCTTGAAGGGCAAGTTCATGGTGGTATTGTTCAGGGCATTGGACAAGCACTTTTTGAAGAAGTAGTTTACGACAATCATTCGGGACAGTTACTGACGGGATCATTTATGGACTATGCTATTCCACGTGCTAGTGACGTTCCTAATTTTAATTTTTCATTTATAGAAATTCCCTGTACTACTAACTTATTAGGTGTGAAAGGAGCTGGGGAAGCTGGAGCAATAGGTGCTCCTCCTGCTGTAATAAACGCAATTTGTAATGCTTTAAATATAGAACACTTAGATATGCCAGCAAAACCAGAAAAAATTTGGAATATCATAAATAAAGAATTGGTAGCAGACTAAGATCTAGTGTCTTGATTTAAAGTCACTATTCAAATTTTTATTAAATTAAATTTAGAGACATAATTAAGTAAAAAAAATATTAACTAAATGCTTCTTCCCAAGTTCCTTTTGTAGAGGCTTTTGAATATTCAGTAGCTCTATTTTCGAAAAAATTTGTGTGTTCTACAGCATTTAACATCTCATCTATCCAAGGCAATGGGTTTTCGACTATATTGTATATAGGTTGAAGTTTTAGCTGGTTCAACCTAATGTCAGCTATATACCTTATATATTTTTTTACCTCATCCGGCCTAAGTCCTTCAACATTTCCCAACTCAAATGCTCTATCAATAAATGCATCTTCATGTTCAATCATAGTATTGCAGGCAATATATAAATCTCTTTTGAGCTCTACAATATCAATATCTGAATTTTCATTAACAAACGTATTATAAAGCTTAATAATAGACTCTGTATGCAAACTCTCGTCTCTTGCTGACCATGTAACAATTTGTCCCATACCTTTCATTTTATTAAATCTCGGGAAATTTAACAAAATTGCAAAAGTTGCAAACAACTGTAAGCCCTCTGTAAAACCACCAAATATGGCAAGAGTTTTTGCAATATTAATCTTTGTATTGGTATTAAACTGTTGCATATAATCGTACTTATCTCTCATCTCTTTAATTTGTAGAAAAGCTTGGTACTCTACTTCAGGCATACCTATTGTATCTAATAAATGAGAATAAGCTGCAATATGAATAGTTTCCATATTAGAAAAGGCAGCTAACATCATCTGCACCTCCGTAGGCTTAAATACCTGTGAATAGTGTTTCATGTAACAATTGTTAACTTCTATATCAGATTGAGTAAAAAATCTAAATATTTGAGATAGAAGATTTCTTTCTGCTTTAGTTAGCTTTCTATTCCAATCAGAGACATCATCAGCTAATGGTACTTCTTCAGGTATCCAATGTATCCTTTGTTGTTGCAACCAGGCATCGTATGCCCAAGGATATTTAAACGGTTTATAAATTGGTCTTGCATTTAGTAGTGACATTGTAATTTTCCTTTTTAATTATTGACAAGAAAGACATTCATCATAGTTTAATTCGTTTTCAGTGGGGTTTTCACCACTGTTAATTTTCCCCTTAATAGGTATTGATGAACTTTTTTTATTATGAGATACAACTTCTGCTCTTTGAATAGAAAGTGACCTTAAATAATATAAACTTTTCACTCCTTTTTTCCATGCTGTATAATGTATTTTATGTAAATCTCTTTTATGTACGTCAGGTCTTAAAAATATATTTAAAGATTGAGATTGGCAAACAAATGGTGTTCTATCTGCAGCTAATTCTATTACTCTTCTTTGATCAATCTCAAAAGCTGTTTTAAAGGTAGCTTTTTCATTTTCACTTAAGAAGTCTAAATGTTGAACTGAACCCTTATTAATTGTAATAGATGACCATACTTCTTCTGTATCTTTTCCTTTTTTCATTAATAATTCTTTAAGATTACGATTTTTAACATTAAAAGAACCAGAAAGAGTTTTTTGTGTGAAACTATTTGCTGCGATTGGTTCTATGCCTGGTGACGCCCCACCGCAAATTATTGATATAGAAGCAGTTGGAGCAACAGCTATTTTATTAGAAAACCTTTCTTTCACTCCGTATTCTTTTGCATCTGGACAAGCTCCTTTTTCTTCAGCTAACTTTATAGATGCTGAGTCTGCCTGTTCTTTTATGCTAGAGAAAATTCTTTTATTCCATGCATTGGCCATAACTGACTCAAATGGAACTCCTTTTTTCTGCAAAAATGAGTGAAAGCCCATTACTCCTAAACCAACACTTCTTTCTCTTTTTGCCGAGTATCTCGCACTTGCCATTGTATCAGGAGCTCTAATAATAAAGTCTTCTAGGACATTGTCTAAAAACCTCATAATATCCTCAATAAATTTTTCATCGCCTACCCATTCATCATATTTTTCTATATTTACAGAAGATAGACAACATACTGCTGTTCTTTTCATTCCATCTTTATCTATGCCAGTAGGGAGTGTTATTTCACTGCACAAATTAGACATTTTTACTTGCAGGCCTGATAATTTTTGATGATTAGGAATTGCTTCATTCACCTTATCAATAAATAGTAGATAAGGTTCGCCTGTTTCTATTCTTGTTGTTAATAGCTTAATCCATAAAGCTCTTGCTTTTACTGTTTTTTGAATTGAACCGTCTTTTGGACTTTTTAAGAACCAGTCATTGTCACCTTCTACCGCTCTCATAAAGTCGTCAGTTATCACTATTCCATGATGTAAGTTTAAGGCTTTTCTATTAGGGTCTCCCCCTGTAGGTCTTCTTAAATCAATAAACTCTTCTACTTCAGGATGCCATATAGGTAGATAACATGCTGCAGACCCACGTCTTAAACTGCCTTGACTAATTGCCAGCGTCAAAGAGTCCATAACTCTAATAAAAGGCACAACTCCGGATGTTTTTCCAGCTTGGCCTACTTTTTCTCCAATTCCTCTCAGGTTTCCCCAATATGAACCAATCCCGCCTCCTCTAGAAGCAAGCCACACATTTTCGTTCCAAAGCTCAACAATTCCTTGTAGGCTATCATTTGCTTCGTTTAAAAAACATGAAATAGGTAAACCTCTATTAGTTCCTCCATTTGATAAAATTGGAGTTGAAGGCATAAACCAATGTTGTGACATATAGTTGTAGAGTCTTTGCGCATGATCTGCACTATCTGAGAAGTAGCTAGCAACTCTTGCAAACATTCCTTGAAAATCTTCTTCTGGTAAAAGATACCTATCTCTTAAAGTAGCTTTGCCAAAGTCAGTCAATAATGAATTTCTAGATTCTTCAGTTTTAACTTTAATTCCTGGTTTTATCTGAACAACATTCAAAATATCTGAATTATTATCCTTAGTCTTAACTTTAGCTTTAATATTTTGTTTATTATTTTTATGTAAATTTTCTAACATATTTTCAACTTTTAAGTTATCCACAACTGTTGATAATAAATTGGGGATAAATTACTACATATTGTGGTTTTAATTTTATTATATCTAAATATTGCGTATATAGAAATTATAGTCAATACAAAAAAAATAAAAAAATTAATATATACTTTAATTACTATAGAACATATATAGAACAATTTAAATCAATTTCTAATTTTTTTTATTTACCTAACTTTCAAATTTAGTTTAATATTATTTATGGTTAAATTAGATAAAATTTATACTAAAGGAGGTGATAAAGGTAAAACCTCTTTAGTAGGTGGAAAAAGAGTTAGCAAAAACCATGAAAGAATTGTTGCCATAGGTTCTGTGGACGAACTTAATGCTCTCTTAGGACTTACATTATGCTATTTAAAAAATCCTCATTATAAACTAATTAGATTAATTCAAAATGACTTATTTGATCTAGGAGCTGACCTAGCAACTCCAATCAGAAGGAAAAAAAATGTATTAAGAATTAATAGTAATTATACAAATAATATAGAAAAAGAAATTGATAAAATTAATTCTTCTCTTTCCTCATTAACTTCATTTATTCTTCCAGGAGGAAACAAAGCTTCATCTCTTTTACATTTGGCCAGAACTATATGTAGAAGATGCGAAATAAATATTGTAAAACTCAAAAAAAAAAATAATATTAATATAGAAATTTTAAAATATATTAACCGTCTTTCTGATCTTTTTTTCGTACTAGCAAGGCGTTTAAACAAAAAAGAAATTTTATGGCAACCTCGAAAAGGACATACTAGTAAATAAGGAGTAAAAGAATGCCAATTAAAAATAGAATCTCTGATTTTCAAGATGAAATGATAGAATGGAGACATCATTTTCACGCAAATCCTGAAATAGCTTATAAAGAAAAAAATACAGCAAAAAAAATAGTAGAATTACTAAAGAAATTTAATGTTGATAGTATAGAAACAGGCTTTGGTAAGACTGGAGTGGTAGCAACAATTAAAAACGGTAAAGGAAAAAATATTGGTTTAAGAGCTGACATGGATGCATTGCCAATTACGGAAGAGAATATTCATGCTAAACACTGCTCAAAAGAAAAAGGAAAAATGCATGCATGCGGTCATGATGGCCATACAACAATGTTACTTGGAGCAGCTAAATATCTGGCAGAAACAAAAAACTTTAATGGACAAGTAACTTTAATATTTCAACCTGCTGAAGAAGGTTTTGCTGGAGCAAAAGCAATGATCGATGATGGGCTTCTAGAAAAATATCCTATTGATGAAATCTATGGAATGCATAATATGCCTAATTTAGATGAGGGAATTCTAGCTGTAGAGGAAGGAGCAAGATTAGCTGCAGCAGATAATTTTGAAATAATAATTAATGGTAAAGGCTCTCACGCTGCAATGCCTGCAAAATCTATAGATCCAATAGTATGTGGAGCAGCTCTAATACAAAATTTGCAATCTATTGTATCTAGAAACACTAACCCAAAGGAAACCCTAGTGTTTACTGTCGCTACATTTAATGCTGGAATAGCCAACAATGTCATTCCAGACAATGCTATATTATCTGGAACTATACGCTATTACAATAGAGATATTGGAAACTTAGCAAAAAAACAATTGTTTAATATTACAGAAAATACCTGTAAAACATTTGGAGCAAAACCAACAATTAATTTTAAAGCTGGATACCCCCCAACCGTTAACCATAAAACAAATAGTAAATTTGCATACGAAGTAGCAAAAAAAGTAGTTGGAGAAAAAGCTAGTCCTCATCAAAGCCCAATGATGGGATCAGAAGATTTTTCTTATTTCTTAGAAAAAGTACCAGGTGCTTTTGCTTGGATAGGTAATGGGGCTTCTGCAGCATTACACAATCCCAAGTATGACTTTAATGATAATATCTTATCTATAGGATCTAGTTTTTTAGCTAGCTTAGCTGAAGAAAAACTAATTAAATAGATTTAAAGTTCTTCTTATTTAATTTAAACTTTAAAAAACTTACTATAATAAGTTTTTATTTTTTTATTAGTTATTACCTTTTCTTTTATTGCTTCTTTTTTTAAATAGTCCATAAAAGGCATTAAATGTTCTGACTTTATTTTTAATTTAACTTCTTTAAGTTTTTTTTCTAGTGCTACCTTACCCGATAATTTACCTATAGTTATGTTGCCTCCCTCAAAACCAAATTTTTTTGCTTCCAAAATTTCAAATGTTTTTTTATTTTTGATAACGGCTTTCTGATGCATACCTGATGCATGTGTATAAACATTTTTTCCTAAAATAGGTTTATTTGAATGCATTTTGAGTTTTGTGATTTTTTCTATTAGTATATTAGTTTTTTTAATTAAGCTTAAATCTATCTTTTTTGAAAGCCAATTTTGATGTTTTAACTCCAATATTGCAAGAATCTCTTCTAAAGGTGTGTTCCCTGCTCTTTCACCAAGTCCTCCAAAGGTGCACTCTACTTGATCGGCTCCTTTATATATAGCAGATAAGGTATTAGAAGTAGCTAACCCCAAATCATTATGACAATGTGCGGCTATTTTGATTTTTTTTTTGTATTTAAAAATTTTTTTTACATAGGCTATCAATAACCCGTATTCTTCTGGCGTTGCATATCCTGTTGTGTCAGGCAAGCACAATGTGCTAGCTCCGTACTCAGCAGCAGTAATTAATATTTTTTTAAGAAAGTTCTTATTGGACCTAGTAGAGTCTTGTGCTGTAAATTGTATATCAGAAAAATATTTTTTAGAAAAAATAATTATTTCTTTAACCTCATTCAACAATTTTTTTTTGTCAAAGCTAGTAGAGTGTTTTATCTGAAGGTCTGAAGTTGGAACAACAATTTGCAGTCTAGCATATTTAAAATTTTTTGAACATTCGAACGCATCCATTACATCAGACTTTAATGCCCTGGCAAATAAACATAACTTTACTTTTTTACTTTGTAAATTTTTAAATAACTTTTTTATAATAAGTTTCTCTGTTTTAGAAGAGGCAGGAAAACCAAGTTCTATGCTATCAACACCCAAAGCACACAATGCATTAGCAATTTTAAGCTTTTCACTATAGCTAAATGCTACTCCATTAGATTGTTCTCCATCTCTTAGAGTAGTATCCTGAAACATTATCTTATTCATAAATAAATCTTCGTATATATTAAATTTTACTATTATCAGTCTAGATTACTCTTATGTAAAACTTATGTAAAGAACAGTAATTTAGTCATCTTGAGATTTTTAAATAACTAAACAGTCAGTAACCGGAAAAACTTTCCTATCTTTTTTAGAAAAAATGTTACTTGAAAATTTATTAATATTTTTTAAATCTAACAAATCTTTATATATAGGAAAACCGCAAGCTATTGAAGCAGCTACACTTCCACTTGGTCTTGGATTGATTTCGCAAATAATAAACTCTCCGTTTTTATTTGTCATAATATCTATATCAAAAAGATAAGTTAAGTTAAGTTCTTTTGTAACTTTTTCAGCAATATGTATCAATTTTTCATTTTTTCTGATGATGTTACCTTTAAAAGGTACACCAGCAGGGTTTATCCTTTCTCTTGGAATTGCATGTATAACTTTGCCTTTTCTTGCTAAAACATCTATATCAAATGCTGGTTCATAAAGCTTTTCTGTAATAAGTTTTGGAAACTTTCCTAGTTCTCTATTAAAAATTTTTTTTTGGAAGTTTTCTATATTAGTATGCACTTCTCTAGATGAATTAAAATGACTCTCTTTTTCATTTTTAACATCTACAACATATATCCCTCTATTTCCTCTAGCCTTAGTTTCTTTTAATACAAATGAAGAGAAATTTTTATAATATTGCATAGCTTTTATTTTAAGGTCTTCATAATCATAAACTTCATTAAAAAAAGGAACTTCAATTTTCTTGCTTTTTAAAAACTCATAGGTTTTTAATTTATCAGATATTACCTCTATGGAACTTTCGTCAACGCATAATAGTTCTGCTCCCATATTATTTATTTTGTTTTTTTGCTTAGCTAAGCTAATTGCTTCTTCATCAGAACAAGGTAATATAAAATTAATTTTTTCTTTTTCTATTATATTTATAATTTCACTGACATATTCTTTTTTTTCTCCAGGTGAAACTTTAAAAAATTTGTCGCATACCTTCGATCCCATGCAGGTTTCATCTGCATCTACTCCTACTACATATATTTCTCCTGGTTTAGCTTTTTTTAAATTTTCTATATTCTTTACACCTAAAAAACCACCTATAGCAGTTATCAATACTCTATAATTTTTCAAATACTTCTCCTGGTACATATGTTTTATTTAGTATTTTCATATATTACATAATCAAATCTGTAGAAATTAACTCATCTTTCTTTACATCTTTTTTAATTTTTTTATTGATTATTAAGTGATACTGTTCAGGCAAAACCCCTCTTGTATTATTATTTACCCTTTTTATAGCTATATTGTTTTTATTCAATTTAAGTCCTTTTTTTATATCTTTATTGGCAACAACAACCCTTAAAAATTTAGTTCTATTTTTATTAATTAAATTATTTAACTTTTTATCATCATTTTTCATTATTTTTTCTACTTTTCTAATTTTTCTTACAAAATTTTGCATTTGGTTAAAGTTTAAAGAAATTTTATGATCATACCCATTCCTTTTATTATCTAAAGAAAAATGTTTTTCTATCACCTCTGCTCCGTTGGCTACAGCTAAAGAAGAAGCAAAACTTCCTATCGAATGATCAGAATAACCAACTTTAACTTTAAACTTCTTTTTATATTCAGTTATTTTATGTAAATTTAGTTCAGTTAATTTAGACGGATAAATTGACGTACAATGTAAAAGAGAATAGTTTATTTTATTATTTTTTTTTAGAACTTTTATAACTTTAATAATTTCCTTATCTATGGCTAGCCCTGTAGAAATAAACAAAGGTTCTTTGTTTTTTGCTAAAAATTCAATTAAAGGTATATGTGTAAGTAGACTTGATGAAACTTTCCATGCACTAGGTTTAAGTTTTTTTACCCACTTAGCTGTTGGAATATCCCCTACTGTGGTAAAGACATCTAAGCCTATTTCTTTGCTAAATTTAAAAACTTTAGCTGTATTTTCGATTGATAGTGTTGATGACTTAAATATTTTATAACTAGGCGTGTCGACGGAGTAATTTAAGTCAGCATCAATTGTTTGAAGCTTTACTGCATTTACACCAGAAAGTTTTGCTTTTTTAATCAATTCTAGACATTTATGCACATTTCCTTCATGATTAATGCCTATTTCAGCTATAATATATGTTTTTGCAACCAAAGTTTATCTTTTAAAATTAAGTTTATTAAAATATATTCCAATTAGTAAAAAAAGCAAATTAGTACTAAAGTGAAATTATTTAAATTTTTAATTTCTTTAAATTTTTTTATAAAAATTAGTCTTTGTGCTGTATTATTTTATATATAAAAAATTTAAGGTTTATAATATATAGATAAGTATTTATCGTTTGCTTTATGACAAATAAACTATGAAAACAGTATGTATAATTCAGGCCAGGATGGGCTCCTCTAGATTACCTGGAAAAACTCTTAAAAATATAGCCGGTATTCCGTGTATTTATAGAGTAATTAAAAGAGTAAAAAAAGCTAAACTCATTAATGAGATTTGGATTGCTACTACTAGAAAAGATGAAGATATTATCTTAGAAAAAATAGCTAAAGAATTAAAAGTATTTATATTCAAAGGGAGTATAAACAATGTATTATCACGATTTTATAAAATTGCTACTTTATCAAAAGGGACTACTTTTGTAAGAATTACTGCTGATTGCCCTTTAATTGATAAAGATATTATAGATAAGGCTATTAGTGTCTGTATTAAAAAAAAATTTGATTATGTTTCTAATACAATAGAAAGAACTTTTCCAGATGGGTTAGATGTAGAAGTTTTTTCTAGAGAAGCTTTATTTAAAGCTCAAAAAAATGCTAACCATCCTTTTTTAAAAGAACATGTTACACCTTACATACATGGCCAAGTGCCCAAAGCTATAAAGTCAGGTAATTTTAAAAAATATCAAATTAAAAATAGGAATAATTATAGTAATTTTAGGTGGACACTTGACATGAAAGAAGATTTAACTTTTCTAAATAAACTCTGTAAAAAAACTAACTTATATTCTAATTGGACTACTATCAAATCAGTTATTTTGAAAAATCCTTATTTACTTGATATAAATAATAAAATAAAAACAAATGAAGCATCGAAAAAAAGTCTTCAGCAATATTTAAAGAAAATGAAAAATAAAGATTTCACCAATTCAAAAAGACTATTTAATAGAGCCCTAAATACCATACCTATGGCATCGCAAACATTCTCTAAATCTTACCTTCAATGGCCTGTAAATATTAGTCCTCTTTTTTTAAAAAAAGGTAAAGGGTGTTTAATAACAGATGTAGATAATAACGAATATATAGATTACTTATTAGCCTTATTGCCAATTGTAACAGGCTATGCAGATAGAGACATTGATAAAAATGTAAAAAAACAAATTGATAAAGGAGTAATTTTATCCCTTTCCCACCCTTTAGAAATAGAACTTTCTGAAATGCTTGCAAAAGTTATTCCTTATGCAGAAATGGTTAAATTTGGAAAAAATGGATCTGATGCATTATCTGCTGCTGTTAGAGTAGCAAGAGCTACAACAAAAAAAAATATGATAGCTGTATGCGGGTATCATGGCTGGCATGATTGGTTTATTGGCACTACAAATAGGAATTTAGGAATTCCTTCAGAAGTTAAAAATTTAACAAAAACCTTTTCATTTAATAACATTCAATCTTTTATAAGCTTAATTAAAAAGTATAAAAATTCATTTGCAGCAGTAATAGTTGAACCAGAAACAATTATAAAAACAGACAAAAAATTCTTAAAGTATTTGAGAGATTATTGTAATAAAAATAATAGTCTATTAGTTTTTGATGAAGTTATATGTGGATTTAGGTGTCAAATGGGTGGTGCTTCAAAAAAACATAATATTCAAGCAGACCTTGGATGTTTTGGAAAATCCATGGCAAATGGTTATCCATTATCAGCTTTAGTAGGCAAAAAAAAATATATGAAAATTATGGAAGATATATTTGTTTCAGGTACTTTTTCAGGTGATATATTATCCATCGCTGCTGCCATAGCAACTATCAAGAAACTCCAGAGGTTTGATGTTATAAAAAAAATAAATAAGCATGGCATTAAATTAACCACTATGCTGAATAACATAATAGATGAAAATAATTTAATTGATCAAGTGTGTTTTGAAGGAAATGATTGGTGGCCCAGACTAAATATTAAAACTAAAAAAATAGATAATAATTTATTTTTAACACTTTTAAGACAAGAACTTATTTCTAATAACTTATTTTTAGGTTCTAGTCTAAATTTGTGCTTAGCTCATTGTAACGAAAAAATATATAATCAAACAATTTCAAGGTTTAGTAAAACAATAAAAAATTTTAGCAAATACATTTCAGTTCATAATCCCGAAAGTTATTTAAAAGGTAGTTTAGTAAGTTCCGTATTTAAAATTAGATAAATAAATATGAAGAGAGTCATCTTTGTATGCTTGTAAAGCATGCTGGTAGTGGCTCTTAGGGTTCTGAGGTGCCCAGGGGTGGGATTGAACCACCGACACTGCGATTTTCAGTCGCATGCTCTACCAACTGAGCTACCTAGGCACAATAAACAGAATAATAAATAAAGTATCATTGTCTATATGTTTTTAAAATAATTCTTTATTTTTATCTACCCAATCAAAAATTGATCCCTCATATAATCTAGAATTTTTATTTTTCATTAATTCGCTAGAGACAAACCAGTTTAAAGAGCTCTCTAAGCCAGAATAGCAAAAAAATATTAAATTGCTTTTATTGCTAACTTTAGCTATTTCAAAAATATTTTCTATTACATCTAATTTATTAAATTTCAAGCCTCTTGCCTCTAAAAACCATTTAGATGGTATATTAATAGATTTATTTATAGTTCCATAACCCTTAAAGTTTTTTAATTTATTTATTCCCAAAAAAAAGTCTGTTTCTCTTGCATCAACTATAAAAAAATCATTTTCCTGATTAAATAATATATTTTTGTAATCTGCTTTAATATTTTTGTTTATTTTAAAATTATAAATACTTCGCTTTTTAGATAGATTTTCGCCCTCTTCTATTAATAAAGAAAAGTTTTTTTTAAATTCTGGATAACCTCCATTAAGTATTGAAACTTTTTTATGCCCTAGATATTTTAATGTAAAATATATAGCTGTTGTTTCAGCCACGCTATATGTAGTATTTTTCTTTGCATATAATACTACATGATCATTTCTTTCTATATTTAAGTTTTCTAAAATTTTTGAAATGTTTTGTGCAGAAGGTAAAACCATATTTATGCCTTTTTTATTGATTCGCCAACCATCTTTGTAAAAATTAGTAAATCTAGCGCATTGTATGTGTTCAACCATATAGGAATTGTAGGAAAGGCCTACCTCTATAATTTTAAAATTATCTTTACAAATTTTACTTTCTAACCATTCATCTTCTACTAAAGGCTGAGAAAACAAGCATTTTATAAGCAAAAACACTATTATAAATATAAAAACCTTCATAAGTTTCCTTACTATTTATGAAATATTATTATAAAATACTTTATAAGTTTTTATAATAATATTTATAGGTAGTAATATTGTAAATTAAATTTAATATTATATTATTATTAACTATTAAGGGAGAACATTATGTGGAAAAGACCTGAAATTCGCGAAGTAGCGGTTGGTTTAGAAATTAACTGTTATGCATGCGCAGAGCTTTAAGTTCTGAGTAAATAATACACCATGTTTGTTGTCTCCTACATATTGTAATATTTAAATGTTTATTAGAGTATTAGGAGCAGCAGCAGGTGGAGGTTTCCCTCAGTGGAACTGTAACCATCCAAACAGTAGGTTAGCTAGGGCAAAGAATCCCAATGCAAAACCTAGAACTCAATCATCATTAGCAGTCAGTTTAGATAAGAAAAAATGGTTCATATTCAACGCCTCTCCTGATCTTAGGCAACAATTATGGCAAAACCCAGAATTAATGCCGGTTAAAAGTGACCCTTTAAGATACAGTCCTATTATGGGTGTTTTTCTAACTAATGCTGATGTAGACCACACTGCTGGGCTTATAAATTTAAGAGAATCACAAGCTTTCAATTTGTACGCTACGCAAAGAGTAATAGACGTTATTAATAAAAATAGTATATTTAATGTACTTAATCCAAAATTTGTTAAAAAAATACCAGTAAAACTTGATACCTATTTAGAACTTTTAAACTCTGACAGCAGTAAAAGTGGAATAAAAGTTAAGGCATTTGCAGTACCTGGCAAGGTTGCTTTATGGTTAGAGGATGTCAATAAAGGTCCCAATTTTGGATCCGTAGAAGAGGATACGATTGCTTTAGAAGTTTATAATCAAGAAACAGGTTCAAGTTTTTATTATATACCGGCATGTGCAAATGTTCCGGATTGGTTAAAAAACAAAATAGATAATGCTGATTTAGTTTTTTTTGATGGGACACTTTGGAAAGACGATGAAATGATTGAACAAAAAGTTGGAATTAAAACAGGAAAGAGGATGGGACATATTAGTATGTCAGGTGCTGAAGGATCTTTAAAAGCTTTTGAAGAACTTCAAATTAAAAGAAAAATATTCATACATATTAATACTACTAATCCTGCCTTAATAGATAATTCAGAAGAAAGAAAAAAATTAGATAAGGCTGGATGGGAAGTGGCCTATGATACAATGGAGATTGCCATATGATCATGCCTGCACCATTTTATCCAGGGCAATCCAAAGAATTTGAAAGAGATGTCCCTTTGAGTAGACAACAATTCATAGATGCGTTAGTAGATTTAGGTAAACAGAGGTATCATAGTTTACACCCTTTTCATAAACTTCTTCATAATGGCAAACTGTCTTTTTCTCAAGTACAAGCATGGGCATTAAATAGATTTTATTATCAATGGTCTATTCCTAGGAAAGATCTCACACTTATGGCAAGAATTAATGACGTAAAACTTAGATTAGAGTGGAGATCAAGAGTAATTGATCACGAGGGGGATATAGATGGAAGTGGTGGCATATCCAGGTACTTACAACTATGTGAAAGGTTAGATTTAGATATAGAATATGTAAAATCATGTAAAGGTCTTCTTCCTGCTACCAAATTTGCGGTTGATGCCTATGTGAATTTTGTTGAAAATAAATCGCTCCTGGAAGGTATAGCATCTTCTTTAACCGAGATCTATGCTCCTGCCATTCATCAAGAAAGAATTGCTGGCCTCTCCAAGCACTATTCATGGGCAGATGATTATGCTCTTGCTTATTTTAAAAAAAGAATTAATCAAGCAAGAAGGGATGTCGAGTTTGGTAGGGAATGGGTAATAGATAATGCTAAAACTAGAAGTGACCAAGAAGCTGTATTAAATGCTGTAAAATTTAAAACAGAGGTTTTGTGGGCTCAATTAGACGCATTATATCACTCATATGTAGATCCTGGAAATATTCCACCAGGTTGCTTTGTTCCTGAAAATTATAAATTAAAAGATGTTTTAAAATGACAAAGCTACTTAATTTAAATGAGAATGATATACCTAAGCTACCTAGACATGCTAAATTAAGATACGATGAAGCTAGAAAAAAATGGATCATTAATGCTCCAGAAAGAGTCTTTGAATTAGATGAAATTGCTGCAGAAGTAATGCAATTGGTAGATGGTAAATCTTCAATCATAGGGATAGTAGAAATATTGATTAAAAAATTTGAAGGAGCTCCTAAAGATGTTGTTAAAAAAGATGTCTTGTCCATGCTTCAACCTTTAGCTGAGAAGGGATTTATTGTAATATGAGCGATATCAAAATTAAAAATTGCGAACAATCCAAAAGCTTTTCCACACCTGAAAAAAAAAGTAAACTTTTAATTCCTTATGCTGTTCTTTGTGAATTAACCCATAGGTGTCCTTTAGCATGCCCCTACTGTTCTAACCCTGTAGAATTAGAGCTAAAATCAAATGAAATAGATACTGATACTTGGAAAAAAGCTTTATCTGAAGCTATTAAAATAGGTATTTTACAGGCACACTTTTCCGGTGGAGAACCTACAGCAAGAAAAGATTTGGAGGAACTAATTCAACACGCGTCTTCAAATGGTTTATACACAAACTTGATAACTTCAGGTGTTTTAGTAACAGAGGAAAGGCTAAAAAAATTATATGATGCCGGACTAGATCATGTACAAATATCCATTCAAGACACTGATCCGGAAAACTCTGAAAAAATTGCAGGATTTAAGGGGCATCAAAAAAAAATAAATACATGTGCACTTGTTAGAAAAACTGGAATTCCTCTTACTATTAATTCAGTAATGCATAGACAAAACCTTCACAATCTAAAATCAATGATTGAATTAGCAATTGAATTAGATGCAGAAAGGTTAGAAGTTGCTCAAGTTCAATACTATGGTTGGGCATTGAAAAATCAAACTGCCTTTCTTCCAACTAGAGAACAATTAGATGAAGCCACCAAAATAGTTGAAGAGGCTAGAGTTAAGTACAAAGGAATTCTTGCCATAGATTATGTTGTACCTGATTACTATGCTAAAAAGCCTAAATCATGTATGGGAGGATGGGGAAGACAGTTTCTTAATATCACCCCAGCAGGAAAGGTACTACCTTGTCATGCAGCAGAGTCATTAGATTTTTTAAACTTTGATAATATTAAGGATAAGCCACTATCTTGGATATGGGAACATTCTGAGTCTTTTAACAGATTCAGAGGAACTGATTGGATGCCTGAACCCTGTAGATCATGTGATAGGAAGGAAATTGATTGGGGTGGATGTAGATGCCAAGCCTTTGCTCTAACAGGAAATGCTGATGCTACAGACCCTACCTGTGAATTTTCTCCATACAGAAATGTTCTTGAGGAGCCCTTATCTAAAGCTGGAAGCAAAACTCCTGATTTTATTTATAGAAAATTTGCTAAACAAGTTTCTATCAAATAAAACTATATCAGATATATGTTAAATTCAAAACCATATAATATATGCGTTTTTTGTGGTAGTAAAAATGGTAATTCTAAAAAGTATTTAAAAACAGCCTTTAAATTAGGAGAAGAGTTATCTAAGAGAGAGTATAATATAATTTATGGTGGCGGAAGAATTGGGTTAATGGGTGCTCTTGCTGAAGGTGTAGTAGCCAATAATGGTAAACTAATATCTATAGTTCCAAAATATTTTCAAGATAAGAATATTTTATTAGAAAATTCAAATAAAATTATATTTACCAAAGACTTTTATGAAAGAAAAAAAATGATGATTAAGTCTTCTGATATTTTTTTAGTTTTACCAGGAGGATATGGTACATTAGATGAATTATTTGAAGTAATAGCATTAAACCAACTTAATGTTATTAATAAAAAAGTTGTATTGGTAAATATTAATAATTTTTGGAGTTCTTTAAAAATCCTGATAAAAGATTTGAAAAAGAATGGTTTTTTGTATACTAAAGAAAATATAATTTTTAAAAGTTCAGTTTTTGAAACTATTGAATTTATAGAAGACTGCTTATAACAAATAGTAATTTAAGAGGGAATGGTGAATAAAATATCAGTAAAAAATCCTGTTGTAGAGTTAGACGGAGATGAAATGACAAGAATAATCTGGAGTGTAATAAAAGATAAACTTATTCTTCCTTGGCTTGATATAGATCTAAAATATTATGACTTAAGTATTCAAAGTAGGGATGAAACTAATGACCAAATAACTGTAGACGCCGCAAATGCTATAAATAAATATAGAGTAGGTATTAAATGCGCAACTATAACTCCAGATGAAGCAAGAGTAGAGGAATTTAAATTAAAAAAAATGTGGCGGTCTCCTAATGGAACGATTAGAAATATTCTAGGGGGAACAGTATTTAGACAACCCATTATTATTAAAAATATTCCAAGATACGTTCCGACATGGACAAAACCAATTGTAATAGGTAGACACGCTTTTGGAGACCAATATAAGGCTACTGATTTTGTTGTACCTGGCCCAGGAAAATTAAAATTAGTTTTTGAACCTGATAATGGAGAAACCATAACTAAAGATGTATATGAATTTAAGGACAAAGGATGTGCACTTGGTATGTACAACCTGGAAGAGTCAATAGTTGGTTTTGCTAGGGCTTGTTTTAATTACGGGTTAAACCTTGGTTGGCCAGTTTATATGTCTACTAAGAATACAATTCTAAAAGCTTACGATGGATTGTTTAAAGATACCTTTGAAAAAGTTTTTAAAGATGAATTTAAAGAAAAGTTTAACAGCAAAGGCATTATTTATGAACATAGATTAATTGACGATATGGTAGCTTGTGCTATGAAATGGGAAGGTGGTTTTGTTTGGGCTTGTAAGAATTATGATGGAGATGTTCAATCTGATACTATTGCACAAGGATTTGGCTCTTTGGGATTAATGACATCAGTTTTAATGACACCAGATGGTAATGCGATTGAAGCTGAAGCTGCTCATGGAACTGTAACAAGACACTTTAGACAATATCAAAAAGGAGAAGATACTTCTACTAATTCTATTGCTTCAATATTTGCTTGGTCTAGAGGATTGTGGTACAGAGGAAAATTCGATAACAATGAAAAATTAAAAAACTTTGCCTTAAAGCTGGAAAAATCCTGCATTCAAACAGTAGAAGAAGGAAAAATGACTAAGGATTTAGCAATATTAGTAGGAATGAACCAAAGTTGGGTAGAAACTAAAGAATTCATTAATGAGGTTTCTCTTCAATTAAATAGATTAATGAATGGCTCTTAATCCTTTACTCCTTAACTGAAATATTCTTTCCTCTTTTCTTACCCTCATATAATCTTTGGTCAGCTAATTCTAGCAATGAAGAGATATGATCACTTTCATCTACAGATGCTACACCAAGAGTTACAGTTATTTTTCTATCTTCACCTTCCAAGTGTATTTTTGTTTCCTCTATTGCCTTTCTAATTCTTTCCGCCACCAAATATGCTGAATTTTTATCTGAGTTATTTACCAAGGTAAGAAACTCTTCTCCTCCATATCTAGCATAAACGTCTCTATCTCTTATAACTTTTCTAGCTGATATAGCAACAGACTTTAGAACATCATCGCCTGCATTATGACCAAATGTATCATTGAATTTTTTAAAGTTATCTATGTCAGAAATTATGATTGAAAATTTATTAGATTTATTTGTCTTATAGTCTTCAGCTGCTTCCTCAATTTTTGCCATTATATTCCTTCTATTTGGTAAACCAGTTAGCGCATCGGTGTTTGCGGAAATAATACTTCTCCTAAAAGCTTCTACTGCATTAGCAATTTGTCCTACTTCTCCTGTTGCATTGCCTTCAACTTTTCTATCTGTTTTTCCCTTACTTAAGCCATTTAATACATCTATTGCACTGTAAAGAGGTTTAAAGTTTTTATATAGCAAAAGATTAATCAAGCCGGCTGTTATTAATAAAAATAAAATTATTGTAGAGATAATTAAAGTAGAGGTTACAAATTCTTTTTTTCTAATATTAGTAATATCTTTAATTAATCCAATAAATACTTGATCATTTAAGTGTTCTTTTACTTTAATTTGGCTTATTAAAAAATGAAAATTGCCTACTTTCGCTATATCTGGGGAACCCTCTATAGCTATATTTTTTATCTCTTCTATATCTAGCTTATTATCTGTAGAAAAAAGAATTTCTTTTTTACTATCTAATATAATTACTTCATTTTTGGAACTTTCTTTAATTTCTTCTAAAAGTGATTCTATCCATTTACCATAATACACTCTACCTACTATTCTAGCATTTACGTATATAGGGAAATTAACTATGTGCGCTAACTTATTATCTATTTTTAAAAATAGAGAATTAATTTTTTCTTTATATATAGTTTCAGATACTTTTAAAATTTTATTTAAGTTTTTTTCTTCAGTACCTTTATTAAAAATAATCTCATCGACATTAGATATTATTAAAAAATCTAATATCTTAGACTTTTTAAGATTATCAAACATTGGGCCTATTGTCCTATTAAGGGTTCTTTTGTCTTTTGATCTTACTGCTTCTATAGGACTTCTTTTTCCTCTAAGCCTCCAAATTGATGGTTTTCCTGGAATATCATCATAAGCATAAAATGCCATCTTCTCATAAGAATTTAATTCTATTTTATTCCATATTGCTTCACTACCGTTTACCTCACTATCTAGAACTCTATTATTTACATAATTAGAAATAAAAAAACTAGTTGAAAACAATGAGATCCCAATTAGAGCAAGCACAAAAAGAAATATGATATTTAATCTTGTTCTTAAAAGCATATTTTAATATAACATATTTAATTCATAATTAAAAATATAAGAGACTACTTAAAATGATTTTTTACAAACTCATATACTGAAACTGCAGCTATGTTTTCTAATTCTTTCCTGTTAACTTTTACTCCTTCTTTTCTTAGTATTCTATCAATTTTTTTTAAAATATTTTTAACTATACTTATTTTAATTCCTTTCATCTGCGAGTCATATTGTTCTTTTCCATCTACTCTACTCCAGTTAAAGTCATACTCTTTAGTAGCTTTTTTGTAAAATTCTCTATTCCAATCATACGCTCCATTAATTATTAATTCTATAATAACACTATCGAATTGTTGGTTAAAATTTTCAGGATTTTTATTTTTTTTATTTTCACCACCTAAAGCTTTAAAAGCTACCCAAGTGTAAGGATTTTGTAAATCAGCACTTTGTTCTATTTCTTTTCCTTCTAAACTTTCTTTTGTTATATCTCCATGACATTTAGCACATGAATCAGAAGACTTTGAAAAATAAACTTCTTTACCTAAATTAATCATTAAATCATTAGGAATATTATTAAATTTATAATCATCACTGAAAGAAAATGAGCTTAAAAAGAAAAAAAATAAAAATAATATTTTTTTAATTTGAAAAAATTTAAAAGTCATATCAAAATTATTTATTATTTAATAAATTAATTCTAACTACTTAAAAGAGTTCTAATATCATTAGGCCTAATAGGAAGTTTTCTTACTCTTACCCCTATTGCATCATATATAGCATTAGCTACAGCCGGACCAACTGTTGTAGTAGCAGGTTCACCTAGTCCAACAGGTTGTCCTCCTGTTTCTATTAGTTCTATATCAATTTCAGGAGCATTCTTAAGTCTTAACATTTTATATTCATTAAAGTTTTTTTGGGGAAATACACCATTAGTAAACTCAAGTTCTTCATACAAAGCCATACTTAAACCAAACAACGCTGAACCTTCTATTTGAGCTAATGCACCATCTCTATTTATTACTGTTCCACAATCAATTGCATAAGTAAGTTTTTTAACATCTACGATACCCGTATTGGGATCAACAAAAACTTCAGCTACACAAGCATTCCAAGTAGGTGATTTTCTTCTTTCAGCTCCAGCAACAGCTATACCTATTCCATAGTTTTTTTCTTTTTTCTTAATAGCATATTTGGATTTTCCTGCTACAGCTAATAAGACATTTTTTAACCTAAGAGCTCCGCCTTCATCTCTTCTTCTTATAGGCTTTTCTCCTCCTCTAAGTAGTAAATTTTCAGCAGACGGTGGCCAATTGGTAATATTATTATTTTTATTATTAAGCATAGCCAATCTATAGTCTAAGGGATCTTTATTAAGTTTTCTGGCTATTTCATCTATAAAAGATTCTACAGTAAAAATCATATATCCATTTGAAATACTTCTTAATGCCGTAACAGGAGTCGCATTATTTAATTTATCATTTTCGTACAATGTATATTTTCTGTTAGGGATAGAATACCAATGGTCTCCTCCTTCAACAGTCCATGCACCAATTTTAATATCTTTACCTTCTAAGTCTTTTCCAAAAAAATCTGGTGGCATACCCCATTCTGGTCTCTTCATCATACTTCCTGCGCACAACTCAATATGTAAAGAATTTAAAGTACCATCTGCAAGTGTTCCAGCTGATAGTCTTTGATAGGTTGCCGTTCTGGGTTCCGTAGCTTTCATCATAGCTTCTCTTGTATAAATTAATTTAACAGGCTTTCCTATATCAATTGATGCTATTAATGCTAAACGTGTGGGTTCATCTCCTCTAGAACCATAACCACCCCCAGCTAATCTTTGATGCACTTGAAGCTTAACCTCTTCCGGGGCAACATTAGTTTTTGCAGCTATCATTGGTGGCATCCCCCATCCAGTAAATGAGTTTGCTTGAGTTCCTGTAATAACATGCCAGGTTCCTTTAAATTTTCCCACTACAGCATTATACGGTTCTAAGAGACCATGAGCTACAAATGCAGTAGAGTACTCTGACTCATGTTTGAGTTCTGACTCCTGAAAACCTTTATCTATATTCCCTTCGTGATAAGTAACTGCTCCTTTAGTTTTATCACTCATTAAATTCTTTGCTTCGTTAAATAAGTCTTCTGTATTAATTAAGTTTTCTTCTGGGATTTCCCAGTCTACTTTTATAGTATTCGAAGCTTTTATTGCAGATGGGAAAGTCTCAGCAACAACTATTAACCAACCAGATTGTGGGTCATTAATTTCTAACTTAGGATCAATAGTTTTTATATAACCTTTTATACTTTTACAGTCTTCATCATTAAAAGATTTAACTTTAGATCTTTTTCTAGTGGGAGGTGTTACTACTGTAGCATATACCATGCCTGGAAAACTACCATCAATTCCATATTTTGCGCTTCCATTAATTTTTGAATAGTTATCAAGTGCCTTAAGTGGCTTTCCTATCAAATTATAATTTTCAAACTTCTTTAACTTTAAAGATTTTAATTCTTCGTTATCAAATTTTCTTTCAATAGTAGTTTGTGATAAAATATCTGAATACGATATGGAGTTTCCTGTCCACGTATCTATAATCTTACTTTTTCTGGCAATACAATCTTCAATATTTGCATTTAAAAGTTCTGCTCCCGTTTCTAACATTGCAATTCTACCTGCTACCCCAGCTCTAGATAGGTCATCAAAGTGTTCTGATATACTACTGGAGGCTGCAGTAAAATGGACGCCAATTTTTCCAATATTTTCTGGCCACCCTGGGTAATCTATTTTAATATCTTTCCAATCTAATTCTAATTCTTCAGCAATTATTTGAGCAAAAGCCGTTCCTACATGCTGTCCCATTTCACACTTATTAACATGAATGGTAGTTATACCACTTGGCTCCATTGTAAACAAAGCCGTTGGTTCAAAATTAGTTGGTATCATAAGCGGATTACCCGGATCTAATAAATTTTCAACTTCAGCTGAGTTTAATTTATGACCTACAGCTAAACAACTTGAAGTTAAAGCAGAATATACTAAAAAATCTCTTCTATTTAAACTTTTTTTCATACTAGTTGTCTCCATTTTTAACTTTTAATTTACTCAAAATATCATTAGGAGTTATAGGTAAACTTTTAACTCTCACTCCTACAGCATCAAATATTGCATTAGCAACTGCTGGAGCTGTTGCTATCCCTCCAACTTCACCTAGTCCAGTAGGTTGTCCTCCTGTTTCAATTAGTTCAATATCAATTTCTGGAATATCCTTTAATCTTAACATTTTATATTCATCAAAATTTTGTTGACTAAAGCTACCATTTTCTAATTTTAAATCTTCATATAGTGCTATGCTTAAAGCAAATAAACCTGCTCCTTCCACCTGAGCAAGCGCACCATCTCTGTTAATTACTGTTCCACAGTCAATTGCGTAAGTTAGCTTTTTAACTTTAACTTTTCCCGTATTAGGATCAACTTTAACTTCCGCAACACAAGCATTAAAGCTGGGAGACTTTCTGGCATATTGAGCTGCTACAGCAACACCGACACCTTCATTTTTTTCTTTCTTTTTAAGAGAGTAACCTGCCTTTCCAGTAACAGCTAATAAAACATTTTTTAACCTTAAAGCTCCTCCCTCATCTCTTTTTCTTTTAGTAGGCTGTCCTCCTCTAAGAATAATATTATCTATGTCTATCCAAGGCGTACTAATATTATTATTGCCATTATTTAATAAACTTAGTCTAAATTCTAGTGGATCTTGTTTAAGATTATAAGCTAATTCATCTATAAAAGACTCTAAAGTGAATGCTACATATCCATTTCCTATTTGCCTAAGTGCTCCTACAGGAACTACGTTGTTTAATTTTTGATTTTCATAAAATGTAAATTTTCTATTAGGAATTGAATACCAATGTTCTGCTCCTTCAGTAGTCCAGGCGCCAGATGTTATTCCTTCTTTTCCCTCAATATCTTTTACAAACCAATCCTTAGGAAAATTGAACTCCGGTCTCTTTACTAAACTACCAGCACTTAGTTCTATATGAAGAGCATCTAATTTTCCATTATTTATACCCGCTGTTAATTTATGATAAGATGCTGTTCTAGGCTCGGTATCTTTCATCATAGCTTCTCTAGTATAAATAAATTTAATTGGTTTATTTAAATTTAAAGAAGCCATCAAAGCAAGTCTATCAGCATTTACAAACCTAGTTCCAAAACCTCCTCCCGCCAGCCTTTGATGTATTTTAAGCTTTACTTCCTCAGGCTTAACTTCAGTAATTGCAGCAATAGTACCTCCTATAACTAATCCTGAGAAAGTATTATACTGAGTACCAGTAAATAAATGCCAAGTATCGTCAAATTTTCCAATAACACAGTTATATGGCTCTAGTATTCCATGAGCAACAAAACTAGTAGTATAAATACTTTCATAACTTTCAGAATTACCCAAAGATTTGGGAACATCTCCTTCATGATAACTAACAGAACCTTTTGATTCATCTTGCATCAATTTTTGTGCCTCTAAAAACAAGTCTTCTGTATTAACTTTATTATTTTCTGGTACTTCCCAATTTACTTTTACTGTATTAGCTGCTCTCATCGCTTCGGGAAAAGTTTTTGCTACTACTATTAAATATCCTGAAAGCGGATCACTTTTATCAAAATTTGGATTAATTGATTTCATGTATCCTTTTATCTCTTTACATTCAGTATCATCGAAAGAAAGTATAGTACTCCCTTTGCGTGTGGGAGGTGTAACTACTGTAGCATAGACCATACCTGGAAGGCTTGAATCTATTCCAAATTTTGCTTTACCATTAACTTTAGAAAAGTTATCCAAAGCCTTAAGAGGTTTTCCTATTAACTTATAATCTTTAAATTTTTTTAACTCTATAGATTTTAATTCTTCCTTATCAAACTTTCTTTCTATGGTAGTTTGCGACAGTATATCAGAATAACTTATCATATTCCCTGACCATTGATCAATTACTTTACTATTTCTTGCTATACAATCTTCGATGTTAGCATTCAATAGCTCGGCACCTGTTTCAAGTAAGGCTATTCTTCCCGCAGCTCCAGCACTTGAAAGTTCATCAAAATGTGCAGAAACACTTCTAGATGATGCGGTAAAATGGTAGCCTAATGTAGATAAGTTCTCAGGATAACCAGGATAATCAATATCAATATCTTCCCAATTCAATTCTAATTCTTCAGCAACAATTTGAGCCAAAGCTGTACCTATATGTTGTCCCATTTCGCATTTATTAATATGAACTTTTGTTTTTCCCGAAGGCTCCATAGTAAAATATGCAGTAGGTTCAAAATTAGTTGGTATCATAAGAGGGTTTCCAGGATCTAATAAATTATCAACTTCATTTGAAGATGCCTTCTTAAATCCAAGAGCTAGGACTGATGAGGAGGCTCCTGAATAGACTAGAAATTGCCTTCTACTAAATTTTTTTGATGCAATATTATACATTTTCTTTTTTTGTTAATTCTATTGCCTTTTTTACAGCTTTTTTAACCCTATTGTATGTCATACATCTACATAGATTATCAGACATAGTCGAAATTATTTGCTCATCTGTTGGTTCTGGATTGTTTGCTAACAAGGATGCTGCCATCATAATTTGCCCGGATTGACAATAGCCACACTGAGGAACTTGTAAATCTAACCAAGCTTCTTGTACTGGATGAAGTTTTTTGTCTCCTAATCCTTCTATTGTTGTAATTGTTTTACCTACAGCATCCTCAACTCTAATCTGACAAGATCTAATTGCTTCCCCATTTATATGTATAGAGCAAGCTCCACAAATACCTCTACCACAACCAAATTTTGTACCACTTAAGCCCAACTCTTCCCTTAACACCCATAGTAATGGTGTATCTGCTTCTGCATCAGTATAGTAACTTTCACCATTAACAACTAAATTAAACATATCTCCCCCTTTTTAAAAAATGAACAAACCTATACATTATTCTAGTTATAATAAAATAGTTTTCAATTAATTAATTAAACTTTTCAGCTAAAAATTTTAATACTTTTTCTGCATTTTCTGGTTTGGAGCCTCCTCCTTGGGCAAGTGTTGGTTTTCCTCCTCCACCTTTGCCCCCTAATAGAGGTGTACAGTTTCTTATTAGATCTACTGCATTGTAAGTACTTTGTAAATTATTAGAAATACCTATGACAAGCGTCACTTTATTTTTTTTTGTCGATATTAATAGAGATAGCTTATCTTTAGTGTCTTTGAGAATTTTATCTGAAATAACTTTTAAATCATTAGCGCCATGTTCTGCCAATATAGCACTATTAATCTGAATATTTTTACACATTACTTTTTCCAACTCTATATCAGTTGGGTTATTATCGTTAACTTTATTTTTTAGTTTTTTTTCTAAGTCTTTTTTATCTTCTACTATTTTAGTTATCTTTTCTTCTAAAAGATTTTTATTTGTTTTTAACTTTTCCGAAATTTTTTGAATGATATTTTCTATTTGGTGGTATTCATTAATTGCCAAAGCTCCAACCACTGCCTCAATTCTTCTAATTCCTGATGCTAAGCTTCCTTCAGAAATAATTTTAATTAGGCCTATATCACCTGTTCTTTTAACATGCGTACCTCCACAAAGTTCAATTGAATATGGATTATCATTATTATTTTTATCTGCTCCCATCTCAACTACTCTTACCTTATCACCATACTTTTCGCCAAAAATAGCCATTGCACCTTTTTTAATTGCCTCACTTCTATCTAAAATACTATATCTAACTGGTAAATTTCTAAAAACTTGACTGTTAATTTCATTTTCTATTTTATTAAGCATTTCATTTGATATTGAGGAATTATGGGAAATGTCAAAACGTAACTTATTCTCAGATACTAGAGAGCCTTTTTGGGTAACATGCTTACCTATTTTTTCCCTCAATGAGGCATGCAACAAATGAGTTGCTGAATGATGTGCTGTTGTTTTTTCTCTTTTAAATTGATTAACTTTTAAAAGAGCCTCATACCCTATCTCAATTTCACCTGTAATTATTTTTCCCACATGCTCTATAATTTTATCAGCCCTTTTAAGTGTATCTATAACTTCGAATTTAAAATTTTTATTTTCTATAACTCCAGTATCTCCAACCTGTCCTCCTCCTTCCGGATAAAAAGGTGTTTCATCAAATATTATTGAAACTATTTCACCTTGAAGTTCTAATCTCTTAACCTCTTTATTTTTAAATATTATTTTTTTAATTTTTTGATAAGTTTCTAATTTTTCATAACCAATAAATTTTGTATTAGATACATTTTCAGATAACTTATTCCAAAACACTTCACTAGTGTTATCTGTGTTTCCTTTCCATGATTTTTTTGAGTTTTCTTTCTGCTTTTCCATTTCAAGGTCAAATTCTTTCATATTTATTATTTTGTTACTTGACTTCAAAACATCCTGTGTCAAATCTAATGGAAAACCAAATGTATCATATAATTTAAATGCAATTTTACCTGAAAAAATTTTTGAATTACGACTCTTAGTATTTTCTTCTTCTAAAATTTTAAGTCCTTTATCAATGGTTAACAAAAATTTTTCTTCTTCTGTTCTAACAGTTTCTTTTATTAAATCTTTATATGTAATCAATTCACTGTAATGATTACCCATTTCATTTATTAGTCCGGGAATAAGTTTATAAAAACTCTCATTTTTAATATTGAGATTGTAGAGGTGTCTAATTGCCCTTCTTAAAATTCTCCTTAATACATATCCTCTTCCCTCATTTGATGGTAGTACTCCGTCCGAAATTAAGAAGCTTACTGATCTTAAATGATCACTCAATATTCTAAGAGGAATTTTAGTTTTTGAGTTTTCTAATATATCTAGAGTATCCTTTATAAAATTAATTATATTTCTAAATATATCAGTTTCATAGTTATCTGGTGTGCCTTGCAAAACTGCTGCTACTCTCTCTATTCCCATTCCTGTATCAATGGAAGGCTTAGGAAGTTCTTCATTTTTACCATTTTTTTTCTTATTGAATTGCATAAAAACAAGATTCCAAATTTCAACATATCTATCGCCTTCATTATCACTCCCTGGCAAACCTCCTGACAATTTATCTCCATGGTCATAAAAAATTTCTGAGCAAGGCCCGCATGGGCCTGAGTCTCCCATCTCCCAAAAGTTATCTTTAGTGCCAATTTTTAGGATTTTTGATTCTGATAAGCCTGAAACCTTTTTCCATATATTAAAAGCTTCTTCATCTGATTGATAAACTGTAACTAATAACTTATTTTTATCTATTTGATAATTCTTTGTAATTAATTCCCATGCCATATGAATGGCATCATCTTTAAAATATTCTCCAAAAGAAAAATTGCCCAACATTTCAAAAAAAGTGTGATGTCTTTTTGTTAGACCTACATTTTCTAAATCATTATGTTTTCCTCCTGCCCTCACACACTTTTGTGCTGTCACAGCTTTTTTTGAGTGTGGAGGAGAGGATAAACCAGTAAAAATATTTTTGAATTGAACCATTCCAGCATTAGTAAATAATAGAGATTCATCATTGTTAGGGACTAATGAGGAAGATGGAATTATATCATGACTTCTTTTTGAAAAAAAATCTAAAAATTCTTTTCTAATATTTGATAAAGAGTTTTTAGTCATTCAAAATAATATAAGAGAATGAAAAGAAAAGTATAGTTAATTCTCTTCAACATCTAACGCTTTTAAGTCCTGTTCATCTTCTGTTGTTTTATTTTTATTTCTTATTAGGTTTTCAATCTCTTCTGAAATCTCAGCATTATCCAATAGAAATTTTTTAGCGTTTTCTCGTCCCTGTCCTATCCTATTTCCATTAAAACTGTACCAAGATCCTGATTTTTCAACAAGCCCTTCTTGAACACCTATATCAATTATTTCTCCTTCTTTAGAAATACCTTCTCCATATAGAATATCAAATTCTGTTATTTTAAAAGGTGGAGCAACTTTATTTTTTACTACTTTTACTCTAGTTTGATTTCCTACTATTTGATCTTTATCTTTTATTGCTCCTATTCTTCTTATGTCTAATCTAACCGAAGCATAAAACTTTAAAGCATTACCTCCTGTGGTGGTTTCTGGACTTCCGAACATTATTCCTATTTTCATTCTTATTTGGTTAATAAAAATAACCATGGCGTTAGACTTAGATATTGAAGATGTAAGCTTTCTAAGTGCTTGGCTCATCAACCTAGCATGTAACCCAACATGACTATCACCCATATCTCCTTCTAATTCAGCTTTTGGGACTAATGCAGCAACACTATCAATTACCAATACATCCACTGCTCCTGATCTTACTAATGTGTCAGCTATCTCTAGAGCTTGCTCTCCTGCATCTGGTTGAGAAACTAGAAGTTTATCAACATCTACTCCAAGGTTTTTAGCATAAACTGGATCTAATGCATGTTCAGCATCAATAAACGCACATATTCCTTCACTCTTTTGTGCACTTGCAACTACTTGCAATGCAAGAGTAGTCTTTCCAGAACTTTCTGGACCATAAATTTCAACAATTCTGCCCTTAGGAAGTCCACCTATACCTAAGGCTAAATCTAAACCAAGTGAGCCAGTTGAAATTGCTTCGATATCTACAGTAGTGTTATCTCCCAATCTCATAATAGAGCCAGTTCCATAGTTTCTTTCTATTAGACCAAGTGCACTTTCCAATGCTTTACTTTTATTTTCTAAACTCATAATAATATCCGTTCTATTTTATTTCCTTTTATGTTCTTATATTGTTCTAATATAACCATTTTAAATTTGCAAACTTTAATTAATACTAATTATAAAGAAGTTTTAAAGGGGCGCAACTAAGTAATCAGAAATATTTTGTAATATTTATTGAATAATAATTATCTCGTCTAAAACTATATAAAATATCTTTGTTATTTACTGACCAATATGCATTATAACTTCCTGTAACCCTAATATTATCGGTAATTCTTGAACTAAGCTCTAAAGTTGAAGTATTTCCTCCACCATCTGTGTCTAATGTTATCGAAGTTAAAAATTCAGTTCCATCAGTATTATTAAAATTTAACCTAGTTGCTATAAATATATCATTCTGAAGAATATCAGTAGAATCATTATTTCTATCATCATTATGATATTCTATAAATGAAGCAAGGTCCCATTTATTTTGAAATAAATTATTAATTAAATATTCCATCCCTATAGTGTAAGAGAAAAAATTTTCTCTAATATTTTTAGCATTTTTTTGACCATTTCTTTTTATTGCTTCTAACTTATAAATAATTGGTCCAGAAATAACTTGAATATAGGTGCCTATTTGAGAAATTCTTTCATATCCTTGAAAATATTTTAATTGTAAATTTTCCAATTTGGCTATAGTAGAACTTTCCCTACTATT
>MDSW01016488.1_pt1 | contig 33814 bp, 29 predicted proteins | sample 811171 | NCBI WGS metagenome assembly MDSW01 (sample SAMN05326641, study PRJNA326480) | marine metagenome | isolation source: seawater | place: Atlantic Ocean: North West | collected 2012 | reverse complement strand
CGTCCAGCAACCATCGTCTCAGACAGAAACCCACTCCTGTCACCATTCTTCCGCTTCGGCGGCCGGAGCGCCGCAGCAACCGCCCCTGCCAGCTCGAGTCGTCCTTGGCTGGAGGCCGGGGCCAACTGCAGCAACGACGGCAGCACCCGCAGCAGGGTCCGCGCGTGATCGGATGGCGCGTTATACCGGTAGCTCAGCTTTAACTTCACCTCGTAACGCATGCGCTTACCTCAGATATTTCTGCGACACGAGATCGGAGAGCCGGAACAGGTCCGACCGGATCTGCTGCAACATCTGCGGCGTGACCTCTTCGGGCTCGATCACCGAGAGCTGCGTGCGCAGAGGCATCAGCGCGCGCAGCAGATCGCCCGGACGCCCGGCCACCTCGGCCTCGGGAAGCTCATCAAGAAGGCCCTTCAACCGATTGAGATGAAACAGAATTGCGCGCGGGTTGGCAGCGTCGAGCACCAGCAGGTCCAGCACCGTTTCCAGATTGGTGCGCACCCGGTAGCGGCGCTGGTGGGTGATGACGCTGTCGGCCACCTCCACCGCCAGATCGAGCGCGCCTTCCGGCGCATCCTCGGCGGTGAAGCGGATGAGCAGCGCGGCAATCCCGTCGGCGCGTTCCAGCGCCCGCCCGATCGACAGGAAGCGCCAGCCCTCGAAGCGATACATGTTCTCGTGCACGAGACCGGAGAACCCGGTGATCTTGCGCAAAAGCACTCCCATCGCGCGCGCCGTATCGTCGCCGGGGCGCGCGGTGCTCACCATCCCGCGGGCGGTCTTCGACAGGTCCTTCAACGCGAGCCAGCCATCGGTCGAGAACCGGTCGCGCACTTTCGATGCGCAGGCCTGCGCTGCATCGAGCCGCTGCAACAGCGCATCGGGCACGGGTTGCGAGATGTCGAACCCATGCGCGCCGAGGAACTCCGCCAGGCGAGCCAACCGCTCGTCTTCCGGGCTGCCTGTCGCGGCGAGGCGCAGGTGATAGGCGCGGATCACCCGGATCGAGTCTTCGCAGCGTTCGATATAGCGGCCGAGCCAGTAGAGGTTGTCGGCTGCCCGCGCGGGCAGCGTGCCGGGGATCTTGCGCCGGAAGGTGCCGGTCTGGCGCGGCGCCATGCTCGCCGAGGGCACCGGCTTGTCCGAAACGATCCAGACATCGGCCACGGCCCCGCCCTGCTGCATCGACAGCGCGGTCGCATCGCCTTCCGGCCCGATCCGGGCATAGCCGCCCTTCATGAACTGCCAGCCCTGCGGCGTGCGCGCGGCAAACACCCGCACCGTCATCGGACAGGGCCGGACCGAGCCGCCGCCCTGCCCGTCGTCATGCCATGCGGGCGTCGTGGACAGCGTCACCGCCTCCTGGCCCACCAGATGCCGCCCCTCGGCCTCCAGCCAATCCGCGATGGACGCCTCCGCGCCCGACCGGAACTGCCCGCCCAGCGCGGTCGCGGCATCCAGATCGAAGGGCAGGTTCACCGCCATCGCAGGGCCAATCATCATGGTCTCGGCATTGGCGCGGACATGGGCGCGCTCTGACGCGCCGCCGCACCACCATGTCGCGATATTTGGCATCGCAAGCGGCTGCCCCGTCAGCACCCGCGAAATCTTCGGCAGGAAGGCCATCAACGCGCGGGTCTCCAGCACGCCCGCGCCCAGCGCATTGACCATCGCGAGATTGCCTTCGCGCACCGCCTCCATCAGGCCGGGCGTGCCGATCTGGGTGTCGGGGTCCATCTCCAGCGGATCCACGAAGCCCGCATCCATCCGCCGCCAGAGCGCGCCCAAGGGTTGCGGCCCCTCAATCGTGCGCACCATCGCCTCGCCATTCTGCACCAGCAGATCCTCGCCTTCGAGAAGCGACAGGCCAAGGTATCGCGCGATATAGGTATGCTCGTAATAGCTGTCATTGGCCGGGCCCGGCGTCAGGATCGCGGCGCGGCGCATATCGCCTTCGCCCCGCCCCGCCAGCGTCTCTAGCGCGGCGCGGAAATCGCCGAAGAAGGTGGCGAGCTTGTGGATGTGATCGCGCGGGAAGCTCTCGGGGAAGATGCGCCCCGTGGCCATCCGGTTCTCCAGCGCAAAACCCGCCCCCGAGGGCGCCTGTGTCCGATCCCCCAGCACGAACCACGAGCCATCCGGCGAGCGCCCTATCTCGAAGGCGAGGAAATGCAGGTAATTCCCCCCCTTGGGCTCCACCCCCACCATGGGACGCATCCAATGCGCGTTGCCTGCGATCAGTTCGGGCGGCAGATGCCCGTTCGAGACGAGATTTCCCGGCCCGTAGAGGTCGGCCATCACCGCCTCCAGGAGATCGGCGCGCTGTGCCAGCCCCTCGCAGATACCCGACCATTCGCTTTCATGCAGGACGACGGGGATATGGCTCAGCGGCCATTCGCGTTCGGCTAGAACGTCGTTGGAATATTGCCGGTAATAGACGCCCGCATCGCGCAGATATTGATTGGCGCGTTCGAACCGCTGCGGAATCTCTCCCGGCTCGAGCTTCAGGAACTTCTCGACGAAGGGCCGCCAGACGCGCCGCATCGCACCGGAGCGTTCGAACAGCTCGTCGGCCACGCCCGGCACGGGCGCATAGCCCGCCAGAAGCGGGTGCTGTTCGAGCGGGCTCGCAGCGTCGGACGTATTGGGGCTTTGCATCGGGTCTCCGTTAGGCTCGGATCAACTCAGCCCGACAGGACGTCGCAGGTCAAGCGTCAGGGGAAACTCCGGGTGGGGGGTCTCCGGTTCCGGACGATATGCGCCCGGCGTGTGACCGTGCCCCTCGAAGCGTGCCAATCGGCGGGCTTCCGCCTCGTTGCCGTTCACCGGGAAGGTATCGTAGTTGCGTCCCCCCGGATGGGCCACGTGATAGATGCAGCCCCCGATCGCCCTGCCCGTCCAGTCGTCATAGATGTCGAAGGTCAGCGGCGCATTGACCGGCAGCGTCGGATGCAGCGCCTCCGCGGGTTGCCACGCCTTGAATCGCACCCCGGCGACGGACACCCCGCTCTCCTGCGTGCGCGCCAACGGCACGGGACGCCGGTTGCACATCACCCTGTAGCGGTCCTGATGGAGCGAGGTCATCTTCACCTGCAACCGTTCGACCGAGCTGTCGGTATAGCGCACCGTGCCGCCAATGGCGCCGGTCTCCCCCAGCACATGCCATGGCTCCAGCGCCTGACGGATCTCGAGATGCACGCCTTCCGCCTCGATCTGACCGCAGAAGGGGAAGCGGAACTCCGATTGCGCCTCGAACCATTGCGGATCGAGATCGAAACCGTGACGGCGCAGGTCGGCGAGAAGATCGGTGAAATCCTCCCACAGGTAATGCGGCAGCATGAAGCGGTCATGCAGCACCGTCCCCCAGCGCACCGGACGCCCCTCTACAGGCGCATTCCAGCACCGCGCGATGATGGCGCGCAGCAGGAGTTGTTGCGCGAGCGACATGCGCGGGTCCGGCGGCATCTCGAAGCCGCGGAACTCGACGAGGCCGAGGCGCCCCGTGGGACCGTCGGGCGAATACATCTTGTCGATGCAGATCTCGGCCCGGTGGGTGTTGCCGGTCACATCGGTCAGCATGTTGCGCAGCAGACGGTCCACCAACCACGGCGGCGGTACGTTGCCTGCCTCGGGCGGATGGATCTGGCTCAGCGCGATTTCCAACTCGTAGAGCGTATCGTGCCGCGCCTCATCGATCCGGGGCGCCTGCGAGGTCGGACCGATGAAGAGGCCCGAGAACAGGTAGGACAGCGAGGGATGCCGCTGCCAGATCAGGATCAGCGATTTCAGCAGATCGGGGCGACGCAGGAAGGGGCTGTCGAGCAGCGTCTCCCCTCCGACCACGACATGGTTGCCGCCCCCCGTCCCGGTATGGCGCCCGTCGATCATGAACTTGTCGGCCCCCAGCCGCGACTGACGTGCCTCCTCATAGATCGCCTCGGTGGTGGCGACGCAATCCTCCCAGCTATGGGCGGGATGGATATTCACCTCGATCACCCCGGGATCGGGCGCGACCCGGATCACGTTGAGGCGCGGATCATGCGGCGGCGCGTAACCTTCGATATGGATCGGCAGCCCCATCGCCTTGGCGCTTTCCTCGGCGGCGGCGATCAGTTCGAGGTAATCCTCCAGATCTTCGGTCGGCGGCATGAAGACGCAAAGCCGCCCGTCGCGGGGCTCGACCGAGATCGCGGTGCGCACGACGCCGTCGATGGTATCGAGATCCTGCTCGACGATCCGCTGCCCCGGCTCGGCCGATTGCGCCTCGGAGACGGGTTGGCTGTGTTCCTCCGTGGGCTTGTCGACCAGCCCCTTATCGGCAGCCTTCTCCATCTCGGCATGGAAGTCGGGCAAATCGCCTTTGGGCAGCGAGGTGTCGGTGACGTAGTGATAGGGATATTGCGCGGGTGGCACATAGGGCAGCGCGCCCAGCGGCAGGCGGAACCCGGCAGGACTGTCCCCGGGGATCAGGAACAGCTTGCCGCGCCGGGTCTTCCACTTCTCCGAGCGCCAGCGATGGCCGGGCTGCGCCTTGGCCTGCCAGCGCTGCACCGGCAGGATGTAGCCCGTGGGCGTCTCCAGCCCGCGATTGAAGACCCGGGCGAAACGCGCACGATCCTCGGGGTTCTTCAGCTTGCTGTCCTCGGGCGTGACATTGGCGGGCAGATTGCCCTCTTTCAGCATCCATTCGGCCGGGTCTTCATAGGCGGGCTGGGCGTGCTCGGGCTCGATACCCAGATGCTCCGCAATCCCGCGCATCAGCGTGCCGGCCTCCTCCGGCCCCGCGCCGGTCTTGTCGCCCTCCTTGGCGATCAGATCTTCGTCGCGCCAGATCGGCTTGCCGTCGCGCCGCCAGTAGAGCGAGAAGGTCCAGCGCGGCAGGCTCTCGCCCGGATACCATTTGCCCTGCCCGTAATGCAGAAAACCGCCCGGCGCGAAGCGATCGCGCAGCCGCCGGATCAGCTCATCGGCCAGCGCACGCTTTTGCGGACCCACGGCGGCGGTGTTCCACTCGTCGCTCTCGAAATCGTCGATGGAAACGAAGGTCGGCTCGCCCCCCATGGTCAGGCGCACATCGCCCGCCTTCAGGCTCTCATCCACCTTGCGCCCCAGCGCATTGAGCCGGTCCCAGGCCTCGTCGGAAAACGGCTTGGTGATGCGCGGATGTTCGGCCACCCGGTCCACCGTCATGTCGAAAGCGAAACTCACCTCCGGGCTGCCGACCGAGGAGAAGCCCCCCGAGATCGGCGCGGCATTGCGGAAATGGGGTGTGGCCGCCAGTGGGATATGGCTCTCGCCGGTCAGCAATCCGGATGTCGGGTCCAGACCGATCCAGCCCGCGCCGGGGATGAAGACCTCGCACCACGCGTGCAGGTCGGTGAAGTCGTGATCGGTGCCCGATGGCCCGTCGAGCGCCTCCAGATCGGGCTTCAACTGGATCAGATAGCCCGACACGAACCGCGCCGCGAAGCCGAGATGCCGCAGCACCTGCACCAAGAGCCACGAGCTGTCCCGGCACGAGCCCGAGCGTTTCTGCAAGGTCTCCTCGGGCGTCTGCACGCCGGGGTCCATGCGGATCGTGTAATCCACCACCTTCGAGATATGCGCATTCAGCGCGACCAGGAAATTGACCGTCCCTTTGATCGTGTAGTCGATCTCGCCGATGAACTGCGCCAGCAGCGGGCCTTCCGGCTCTGGCGTGCGGTAGATCGACAGGTCGTCACGCAGCTCCTCGGGATAGTCGAAGGGCCATTCCTCGGCGAATTCCTCGGTGAAGAAGTCGAACGGGTTGTAGACGGTCATGTCCGCCGTCAGGTCCACCTCGATCTTCAGCTCGGTCACCGGCTCGGGGAAGACGAAGCGCGCGAGCCAGTTGCCATAGGGGTCCTGCTGGTGATTCACGAAATGCCCGCCGGGCGAGACCTTGAGCGAATGCGAGATCACGCGGGTGCGCGAATGCGGCGCAGGCCGCAGGCGAATGATCTGCGGGCCGAGCGTCACCGGGCGGTCATAGGTGTAATGGGTCAGGTGATAAATGCTGGCATGGATCGCCATAAGTCTCGCTCCCGCAATAGGTCTTCGCCAGATCACGATGACGGAGCAAGGGCTTCGGTAAAAGCCGCAATTTCGAAAAATGCGCCCTGCCCCTGCCTGTCGGGAAATCGAACGCCCAAAAAGCGGGCAGGAAGCGGGCGGCAATTTATTTCCGATTGTTTCACTCAGGCATTGACGCGTTCGTGAACGCCAGCTACCTCTTCGCTCACGAAAACGCGAATGGAGACTTCAATGACCCGGACCCTCGCCCTCGCCCTGATGGGCACGGCCCTCGCCACGCCGACGCTTGCGGATGTGAACATCTACTCCCACCGTCAGCCCGAACTGATCCAGCCCGTGCTCGACGCTTTCACCGAAGAGACCGGGATCGCGGTGAACATCGCCTATGTCGAGAAAGGCATGGTCGAGCGCCTCAAAGCAGAGGGCGACCGCTCCCCCGCCGATCTGGTGCTGACCGTCGACATCGCGCGGCTGAGCGAAGTGGTGAATGCGGACGTGACGCAGGCGGTCGAGGACCCGGCGCTGCAAGACGCGATCCCGGCCGAATTCCGCGATCCGCAGAACCACTGGTTCGGCCTGACCTCGCGCGCCCGCATCGTCTATGCCTCGAAAGAGCGCGTGGCCGATGGCGAGGTGACGACCTATGAAGACCTCGCCTCCGATACCTGGAAGGGCCGCATCTGCACCCGCTCCTTCACCTCGGATTACAATGTCGCGCTCACTTCGGCCTATCTCGCCCATCACGGCGAAGAGGCGACCAAGGAATGGCTTGAAGGGCTGAAGGCGAACCTCGCCAAGACGCCGGAAGGCAACGACCGCAGCCAGGTGAAATCGATCTGGGCGGGCGAATGCGACATCTCGCTGGGCAACACCTATTACATGGGCCAGATGCTCGCCGATCCCGAGCAGGCGCAATGGGCCAATTCCGTCCGCATCACCTTCCCGGTCTTCGAGGACGGCGGCACCCATATGAACGTCTCGGGCATGGCGATGACCAAATCCGCGCCGAACCGCGAGGATGCGCTCAAGCTGATGGAATTCCTCGTCTCGGATGAGGCGCAGAAAATCTACGCCCAGACCAACCACGAATTCCCGATCAAGCCGGGCGTTGCGCGGTCCGAACTGGTGCAAAGCTGGGGCGAGTTCACGCCCGACACGCTCGATCTCGCGACGCTGGCAGAGCTGCGCCCGACCGCGCTGAAGCTGATCGACGAGGTCGATCTCGACGGCTGATCGCGATCAGACCTAAAACAGAGAAAGCGGCGTCCATCGGGCGCCGCTTTTTTCATTGTCCGGAATTGGAGCGTAACCGCAGCGCTTACTGGGCCGCGATCTGCAGCGCCTCGTCGGGGCCGATGCGCACACCGTCGATGGCGGCCATCTGTTCGAGATCCTGCTCGTAGCGGCGCTGCAGCGAGGCCCGGTCGAGCGGATCGAACTCGGCGATCGGCGTGCCTTGCGGCTGCTGGTGATGGAACCGCGCCAGACGGCGCTTTTGCTTCGGCCCGATCACGACGCCCGAATGGTGCAGGCGCTGCATCATCGCGATCACCGTATCGGCATGCGCGGTCTCGGCATCGGGCGCGGGATCGAGCGACGCGCCCGGCACCAGCGCGGCCATCGCCTCGCCGATCTTCGAGCCATGCGGCAGCACGATGATTTCGCGCGGGTTGAGACCGGCTTTCAGATCGCGCACCACGTTCACCCAGCGGCGCGGACGCGCCATCAGGCGCGGCGTCAGCTCTGCGAAGGGCTTGAGCGGGCGGCGCGCGGCGAGATCACGCCAGAGCGCCGGGTAATAGTCTTCATAGCTCGGCGCATAGAGCACCACGCGTCCGACCGAACCGCTTAGCGCCTCGCGAAACCGCTCGGCCCGTTCCTGAGCCCGGGCGAAGAGGTGATAGAGCCCCGCCGCCGCATCGCCGATCAGTTGCGAATCGAGATGGACACGCCCGCCAGCCGCAGCCCCGATCACCGCCGGACCGTAGCCTGCGCGGGCCAAAGCGTCCTGCCCACAGCCAAGCGTGCGTGCCATCTGGCCACTCATTCCACCCGAAGCGGGCGCTGCGATGAAGATGTGATGCTGGTTCATGTCTGGGTGTCCTTCCCTGCAAGTAGTGGTCTAGAGACCGATTGTGGCCAAATGTGGCCGTCCGCAGGAAAGGTTCGGGGCGAACACACGCATAGGTAATGTCGATTTGGTGTGCCCGAGGGTCACCCCTCCCCATATCTGGACATCGCCGCGACACCACGCCAAGGTCGCGCCGGACCCGCGAAGGAGGCGAAAATGGCGCGCAAGATCATCATCGATACCGATCCCGGACAGGATGACGCGGTGGCGATCCTGCTGGCGCTGGCCAGCCCCGACCTCGAAGTTCTGGGCATCACCTGTGTCGCCGGGAACGTGCCGCTGCCGCTGACGTCCAAGAACGCGCGCGTGGTCTGCGAACTGGCCGGGCGGACGGATGTGCCGGTCTATGCGGGCTGCGACCGGCCGCTCGCGCGCGACCTGGTCACGGCGGAATATGTCCATGGCAAGACCGGGCTCGACGGGATCGAACTGCCCGAGCCTCAGATGCCGCTCCAGGACCAGCACGCGGTCGACTTCCTGATCGAGACGCTGCGCGCCCATCCCGCCGGCAGCGTGACGCTCTGCCCACTGGGCCCGCTGACCAATATCGCGACCGCGCTCCAACGCGCCCCCGACATCGCCGAGAAGATCGCAGAGATCGTGCTAATGGGCGGCGCCTATTTCGAGGTGGGCAACACCACGCCCGCCGCCGAATTCAACATCCATGTCGACCCGCAGGCCGCCGAGATCGTGTTCAAATCCGGCGTGCCGCTGGTGGTGATGCCGCTCGACGTGACGCATAAGGCGCTCACCACCCGCGCCCGCGTCGAGGCGTTCCGCAATCTCGGCACCCGCGTCGGCCATGCGGTCGCGAGCTGGACCGACTTCTTCGAGCGGTTCGACATGGCAAAATACGGCTCCGAAGGCGCGCCGCTGCACGATCCCTGCGTGATCGCCTATCTGCTCAAGCCCGACCTGTTCACGGGGCGGCATATCAATGTCGAGATCGAGACGACGTCGGAGCTGACGATGGGCATGACCGTCGCCGACTGGTGGCGCGTGACCGACCGGGCGCCGAATGCGATGTTCATGGGCGATCTGGATGCGGACGGGTTCTACACGCTTCTGACCGAGCGGATCGCGCGGCTCTGAAAGCTGGGAGGGGCGCTGCCCCGCTTCGCTGACGCGAAGCCCCCCGGGATATTTGGGCCAAGCCGAAAGTGGAAGCCTGCGCAAGAGAAAGGGGGCCGAAGCCCCCCTGCCCGGTTTACTTGTCTTCCACCGTCGCCTTGACGATGTAATCGGGGTCGTCGACCACGCCGTTGCGCGCGGCGTCGCCCTTCTTGATCTTGTCGACCACATCCATGCCGCTCACGACATGGCCCACGACGGTATATTGCCCGTCGAGATGGGGCGCGGGGGCGAACATGATGAAGAACTGCGAATTGGCCGAGTTCGGATCGGCCGAGCGGGCCATGCCCACGATGCCGCGCTGGAAGGAGATGTTCGAAAACTCCGCCGGCAGGTCGGGCAGATCGGAGCCGCCCATACCGGCCATCGACGTGTCGCCACCCTTCTTGCCGAACTGGACGTCACCGGTCTGGGCCATGAAGCCGTCGATCACGCGGTGGAAGACGACATCGTCGTATTTGCCTTCCTTGGCGAGCGTCATCAGGCGTTCGGCGGATTTCGGGGCCTTGTCGGTGAGCAGGTCGATCACGACCTTGCCCTCGGTCTGACCGCCGATCTGCAGGACGAGCTTCGGCCCGCCGGTATCGGCCACGCCCGAGCTGTCTTGTGCGAAGGCAGCAGGCGCTGCGACCACGAGGCTTGCGGCGGCGGCGAGAACGGTGCGGCGCAGGATATTACGCATCGGCGGCCACCTTCACCGAGATCATCCGGTCGGGGTTCTGCGGCGGCTCGCCGCGCGCGATCTTGTCGACATTCTCCATCCCGGAGATTACGCGGCCATAGACCGTGTATTGACCGTTCAAGAAATGGTTGTCCTTGAAGTTGATGAAGAACTGCGAATTGGCCGAGTTCGGGTTCTGCGAGCGCGCAGCGCCCAGCGTCCCGCGATCATGCGGCAGCTTCGAGAATTCCGCCGGAAGGTCGGGATATTGCGAGCCGCCCGTGCCCGCGCGGCCCGGATTGTAGTCCTTTTCCATATTCGCGTTCGCGACATCGCCGGTCTGGGCCATGAAGCCCTCGATCACGCGGTGGAAGGCCACGTTGTCATAGGCGCCGTCGCGGGCGAGTTGCTTCATGCGCTCGGCATGTTTCGGGGCGACGTCGCTGAGAAGCTCGATCACGACCGGCCCGTCCTTGAGCTCGATGATGATCGTGTTCTCGGGATCCTTGATATCGGCCATTGGGTCCTCCGTTGAAAATTTGGGCTGACCATAGGAGCGAGGCCCTTGCGCGGCAAGGACAAAGCGCCGCAGTTCGGTCAGCCGTGTTGACGCGACCCATCGCCGCAGGCATGAAGAACGCAAGCCGCGGGAGCGGGCCACATTCATGATGGTCCCCTGCGCAGATAGGGAGAGTGATTTCATGGCTTGGAAAACCCTCGACGAGGTCGATCTGGACGGCAAGGTCGTGCTGGTGCGCGTGGATATCAACGTGCCCGTGGAGAACGGAAAAGTGACCGACGCGACGCGCATCGAGAAGATCGTGCCGACCGTGCAGGACATCATGTCGAAGGGCGGCAAACCGGTGCTGCTGGCGCATTTCGGTCGCCCCAAAGGTCAGGTCGTCCCCGAAATGAGCCTCGAGCCGCTGGTTCCCGCGCTGGAGAACGCCTTCGGCTTCCCGGTGAAATTCGCCAAGGACTGCGTCGGCGGCCCCGCCAAGGAAGCCGTGGGCGCGCTGCAGAAAGGCGAGGTTCTTCTGCTGGAGAACACCCGCTTCCACGCAGGCGAAGAGAAGAACGATCCGATGCTGGCCGCCGAAATGGGCGCGCTTGGCGAGGTCTATGTCAACGACGCCTTCTCGGCTGCGCACCGCGCCCATGCCTCGACCGAAGGCATCGCGAAGATTCTGCCCGCAGCCGCCGGTCGCCTGATGGAAGCCGAGCTGAAGGCGCTCGAGGCGGCCCTTGGTGACCCCGAGCGTCCGGTGACGGCGGTCGTGGGCGGCGCGAAGGTCTCGACCAAGCTCGACCTGCTGGGCAATCTGGTGGCCAAGGTCGATCACCTGATCATCGGCGGCGGCATGGCGAACACTTTCCTTGTTGCGCAGGGCATCGATGTCGGCAAATCGCTGGCCGAGCGCGACATGGCGGGCACGGCGAAAGAGATCATGGAGAAGGCCAAGGATGCGGGCTGCAAGATCCACCTGCCCGTCGACGTGGTCGTGGCGCGCGAGTTCAAGGCGGGCGCCGAGAACGAGACCGTGGCCAATGACGCCTGCCCGGCGGATGCGATGATCCTCGATGCCGGTCCGAAATCCGTTGAGGAAATCACGAAGGTCTTCGAGAACTCGCGCACGCTGATCTGGAACGGCCCGCTCGGCGCGTTCGAGATCGCGCCCTTCGATGCGGCGACCAATGCGGCGGCGGCGAAAGCGGCCGAGCTGACCCGCGACGAGAAGCTGATCTCGGTCGCAGGCGGTGGCGATACGGTCGCGGCGCTCAACAAGGCCGATGCGGCGAAGGACTTCTCCTATATCTCGACCGCGGGCGGCGCCTTCCTCGAGTGGATGGAAGGCAAGGTCCTGCCGGGCGTCGCGGCGCTCGACCAGCAAAGCTGAGCTTCGCGCCCTGTGACAGGGCGCAGAGACTGATCGGGCCGGGGCTGCGAGAGCGCCCCGGCCCTTTTCATTTGCGCGTCTTTTCGCGGCGCAGGACGGCGCGCAGCGGCGAGGTCACGCCAAAATTCACGCCATTTCGCGATGTTAGCGTCACCAGCGTTGCATCGCCTCGGCGCGGAAACTATCCCTTCTGGCAACACCATATCCCGCAGGAGGAATTTCCATGTCCAACGCCAAGCAGACCGAGCAGATGCGCGAGGGCAACGGCTTCATCGCAGCCCTCGACCAATCGGGCGGCTCCACCCCCAAGGCGCTGCGGCTCTACGGGATCGAGGAAGACGCCTATAACGGCGAAGAGGAAATGTTCGACCTGATCCACCAGATGCGTGCGCGGATCATCAAATCCCCCGCCTTCACCGGCGAGAAAGTGGTCGGCGCGATCCTGTTCGAACAGACGATGGATCGCGAGATCGATGGCACGCCCACCGCCACTTACCTCTGGGAAAAGCGCGGCGTGGTGCCCTTCCTGAAGATCGACAAGGGGCTGGAGGCCGAAGAGAACGGCGTGCAGCTGATGAAGCCGATCCCGAACCTCGACGATCTGCTGTCGCGCGCGGTCAAGGCGGGCATCTTCGGCACCAAGGAGCGGTCGGTGATCTCGGCGGCCAATGTCGGCGGCATCAAGGCGATCGTCGATCAGCAGTTCGAGCTGGGCATGCAGGTGCTGAGCCACGGGCTCGTGCCGATCCTCGAGCCGGAAGTGACGATCTCGATCTCCGACAAGGACGAGGCCGAGCAGATGCTGCTGGCCGAGATCCTCAGCCATCTCGACACGGTGCCCGAGGGCAAGCAGGTGATGCTGAAGCTCTCGCTGCCGACCGAGCCGAACCGCTACAAGCCGCTGGTTGATCACCCGAAGGTGCTGAAGGTCGTGGCGCTCTCGGGCGGCTATTCGCGCGACGAGGCGAACGAGAAGCTCGCGAAGAACACCGGCATGATCGCATCGTTCTCGCGCGCGCTGACGGAGGGCCTCTCGGCTCAACAGTCGGACGTGGAGTTCAACGCGATGCTGGAAGAGGCGATCACCTCGATCCACGCAGCCTCGGTGGCGGGGTAATCCGCATCGCCGCACCAAGATTTTATTGAGAGGAGGTCGCGGCCTCCTCTTTTCAGATCATGCGCCGCGGAACTGTTCAAGGAAACGGGCGACGCCCGCTGCGTCAACTGTGATTCTAGCGGGCGTATTGCTTGAAATGCGTTCAACCAAATCCGCCTCTAGTCGTGTCCGTGCGAGCACCGGCACGCCCGCCTCCGCGCCGAGCGCGCTTGCACGGTTATCAATCGAAAGCACTAGCGTCCGGCAACCATAAGACATCGCGCGGATTCCCCCGTGCAGCCGCGTGCCGACATAGTCGGGCCGCTCGCTAGCCAGAGTTGCGTCATAGGCGGCAAGGTTGCCCGCGATGACTTCAATCCGCGCAGCACCTCGAATTTGCTCCATATATGCAAGGTCGGGCTCTTGCTGGGGCCAGAATAGTACTCGCTCATAGCACTCGCTCAGGGTCTGGATTAGGTAGCGATCAGAGGGCTGCGGCTTTCCCGCCGTCAAGGTGAAGCAGGCGACCTTCGGATTACGCCGCATCTCGGGCTGTACCGTGGCGTAGCCCCAAAGCGTCGGGCAACTGGTATTGATGAACTCGAGCCCGCAGCGCTCAAGAATCTGCCCCGCCTGCGCATCGCGCACCGAATGGATGTGGCGCGGCGAAAGAACCTTGCGCAGAAAGCTAATTTGGCGCGGATTAACACGATCGAAATCCTTGTGTGCTCCAACGCCAAGCAATACTACCTTTTCTGCCAGCGCCGGAATATCGCGCCATGTCACCCGCCAGTGAAACTTTCGCCCTCTGTAATCAGCCGCTAGCGCGTTCGAGCCGAGCAAGAAGGCTACATCCGCGCGCGCAGCGAGCTTCCGGCTATACCGACCGAGCCCGTCATGACTGGACGAAGTCGATAGGAAACTGTCGCCAACCGCGCTCATCAGGTGCCGCCGTGCAAAATCGACGATGATATCGTCGCCGCGGTTACCGGAACTGATCGAAGTGTCGAGGAGATGAACGTGCCGCACTTGGGCCCCTACCTTTCCAGTCGTGTTATCTGTCAGATACTATCCAGCTGCGACAGCATCCGCGCCTCGGCGGCACACCATTCCGCGCCCCATCGCCGTTCGCGGGTCTTGCGGGCGCGAGTATCGCCGCCCCAGGGCTTTCGCTTGCCAGTATAATGTAGAATAGCAGGGTCGTCGCGCGAGATTGCATAGGCTGCGCGCTCGGCGGCGCGGAATGGGCGCCTCGCGGTCCTCATATTGCCCCAAATCGAGTTCCATTCAGGCGCAAGAAATGTGATGCGGTCACGGAAGACAATATTGAGGTGATCCTGATCGCGCTGAGTATAGGTCTCGGCTTGGCGCCAATCGGCCATCGGCTGCACGAAACCTTCGGCCTGAATGCTCTCCATATCCATGAGTAGCACGCCTGCATTAACATACTGACCAGGATCAAGCCCGGGGATCGCTTGCGCAGCCGCTACACGCTGCCGAAAAGGCCGCGGCCAGAGCACGCGGTGCGGCTCTTGAGTTGTGAGCCATGCGCCATGCATCCGGGGCGCACGACACGCGCCAAGCGGTCGGCCCTCCAGATCGGCCTGCCCAAGCGGAGCAATATCGTGGCGAACTAACGTGTCCCCATCGATATAGAGCACACGCCCCGTCATCACTTCTGGCAGAAACAGTCGCCCCATCGTCGCCGCGGAGATATGCCCGCGCGTCGCGGCACCGCGAGCTGCCCCCGGCAAAGGCCGCAACGTCATCGTGCTCCCCGGAAAAACTTTTTCCAAGGCGGCGATCCGACGTGAAAACTCGGCGCTCGGTGTCTCGCTGAAGAGAGCGATCTCCAGCGGACAAGACGCGTGCGTCAACAGCGAATGGAGCGAAACCAGCGTACACCGCTCAAAACCAGTATCGAAGACATAAGCGACCGAGAATGTCATCGGACTGCCCCACCCCGCTCGACTAAGCGCGCCTCAAAATACGCGACCGCCTTGCGATCCTCGACTGGCGCGCGTTCGATCTCGGCGACTTTCTGCAGAACGCGTTTGCGATACCCTTCGGCGCCGCCGAAATTGATCGGGCCGCGGGCGAGTTTGGTCTCCAGCTCGGCTTTCGAGAGCAGGTAGTAGTGGTTCAGCTGCAGCGGACTCGAAGTGAAGAAACTCTCCTGCTTGCGCGCGCGGTTCGACACCACCTGCCCCGCCGCGTTGGCGGTGCGGTCGCCCATATCCACGGTCTCGAAACTATGAACGCCCACAGCGGAGACGCGGGACGGGTCGACGATACATTTGAACCGCAGAAGATCGCTGTCGCGGGCATAAGGAACCGGCGCACGGGCAGTGAAGGCGCGCGTCACCCAGCTGTCGGGGCGCGTCTCGTGGCCCGCATGGCCGAACATGTGCCAAGGCAGCGAGATGTTCGAGTGATCGCCATGCTGCGTGATCGCCTCCATCAGGCTCAGCCCGGGATCGGGGACGAGGAATTCGTCGATATCGATGAAGGCCATGCGCTCGAAATCGGCGCCGAAGGTGGTGACCGCATGGGCATAGGCCCCGACCTGCTGCGAGATGCGGCGCTCCGTGGCCGGGTCGTAGCCGGCCATACGCCAGGGGGTCACGGTGACGGACGCCGCGAAGGGCGACGCGGCGATCTTGGCCAGCGTGTCGTCAGTGCATCCATTGTCATAGAGAAAGACGTGGCGCGCCCCGGCCGCCGTGTGGAATTCCAGCCATTCGAGGATGTAGTCGCCCACGTTCTTCACGATGGCGACGAGGGCCAGCCCCTCGCGCCTTTCGGCTGCGGGCGGCGCGGTGATACCGAAGAGACGCATCTTCTTCGACCCGACCGCCTTGATGAACCCGGAGATGCTCACATACGCGCCTTTCCTGCTGCGAAACCTGCCTAGCCAGATGCGCGCGCCGGGGCAAGTCCGCGCACATGTGGGCCTTGCCCGTGCGAGGCAGACCGCCCAATGCGCAGCCCGGTGCGCAACCCAGAGCGCAACGGCATGCGAAATCTTTGCAGAATTGATCATCCGGGGGATTCCAATGACGAATCACATGTGACATGATTCGAGACACAGGGCCCGTCAGAGGCCGTGGCGCGGGTCTGGGGGACAGGCACGCGACCAACGAAGAAGCGAGGCAGGACAATGGTGATGAGACGCCCCACGATCGGGCCTCTGATTTTCGTGACCGTGGCGGTGGTGCTGGGCGCCTATTTCGCCTTTGCCGCCGTGCAGGGGCGTTACGGGATTCTCAGCCGCGTGCAGATCGAAGCGGAAATCGACGCCAAGCGCGCCGAGCGCGATGCCCTGCGCGCCAAGGTCGACCGGATGGCCAACCTGACCCATCGCCTCTCCGACGATTACCTCGATCTGGACCTTCTCGACAGCCGGGCGCGCGAAGTGCTGGGCTCGATGCGCTCGGACGAGATCGTGATCCGCTGAGAGGCTTATAGGCCTGCCCATTTTCGCGGCACAAACATCGCTCGAAAACCGCCTCACCGGCCCTAGTTGAAACGTGAGTGCCATTCCTGCCCTGCGATACCGCAGGGTCATTGCCTTCGGCCCGGCATTGCTGTAAGGAATGGTTTAACGCTAAACTATTCCGGCCAAGGGAGGTCTGACCAATGGCAGCACGGAAAGGCTCGGCGAGCGGCGCCAAAGCGGGCGCGAATGTCTCGGCCGAGGAACTCAAGCAATATTACCATGACATGCTGCTGATCCGGCGCTTCGAAGAGAAGGCGGGTCAGCTTTACGGCATGGGTCTGATCGGCGGCTTCTGCCACCTTTATATCGGGCAGGAAGCGGTGGTCGTCGGCCTCGAGGCCGCGGCGAAGGAAGGCGACAAGCGTGTCACCTCCTATCGCGATCACGGGCACATGCTCGCCTGCGGGATGGACCCGAAAGGCGTGATGGCCGAGCTCACGGGCCGCGATGGCGGCTACTCGAAGGGCAAGGGCGGCTCGATGCACATGTTCTCGAAAGAGAAGCATTTCTACGGCGGCCACGGCATCGTCGCAGCGCAGGTGCCGATCGGCGCGGGCCTCGCCTTCGCGGATAAGTACAAGGGCAACGACAACGTCACCTTCACCTATTTCGGCGATGGCGCGGCGAACCAGGGTCAGGTCGCTGAGACCTACAACATGGCGCAGCTCTGGGATCTTCCGGTCGTCTTCGTGATCGAGAACAACCAATATGCCATGGGCACCAGCGTGAAGCGCGCGACCAAGTCGCCCGACTTCTACGAGCGCGGCCTTGCCTATGGCATTGCGGGCGAGGAAGTCGACGGAATGGACGTGCTTGCGGTGAAGCAGGCCGGCGAGAAGGCCGTCGCGCACTGCCGCTCGGGCAAGGGCCCCTACATTCTCGAGATCAAGACCTATCGCTATCGCGGCCACTCGATGTCGGACCCGGCGAAATACCGGACCCGCGAAGAGGTGCAGAAGATGCGCGAAGAGCGTGACGCGATCGAGCAGGTCCGCCAGCTTCTGCTGACCGGCAAGCACGCGACCGAGGACGAGCTCAAGCAGGTCGACAAGGATATCAAGGCGATCGTCAACGGCGCCGCCGATTTCGCCAAGGAGAGCCCCGAGCCCTCCGCGGATGAACTTTACACCGACATCTATACCGATGTCGCGCCGCAGAACGCCTGAGGGGGGAAAGACAGATGGCAACCAAGATTCTGATGCCCGCGCTCTCGCCCACGATGGAAGAGGGCACGCTGGCGAAATGGCTCAAGAAAGAGGGCGACGAGATTTCGGCCGGTGACATCATCGCCGAGATCGAGACCGACAAAGCCACGATGGAATTCGAAGCGGTCGACGAAGGCACGCTGGGCAAAATCCTCGTCGCGGAAGGCACCTCCGGCGTGAAGGTCAACGACCCGATCGCGGTGATGCTGGAAGAAGGCGAAGACGCCTCCGCCGCGGAAGAGGCCGAAGCGCCGAGCACCGGCTCGGATGCGGCTGAAAGCGACGAGAGCGACGAACCCGCGAAGGCTCCCGCTCAGGCGAAATCCTCGGACGACGACATGCCCAAGCCCGACACCACGCCGGATTGGCCCGAAGGCACGCCGATGAAGACGCAGACCGTCCGCGAGGCGCTGCGCGACGCGATGGCCGAGGAAATGCGCTCCGACGACACCGTCTTCGTGATGGGTGAGGAAGTCGCCGAATACCAAGGCGCCTACAAGGTCACGCAAGGGCTGCTCGACGAGTTCGGCGACCGCCGCGTGATCGACACCCCAATCACCGAGCATGGCTTCGCCGGTCTCGGCGTCGGTGCGGCTTTCGGTGGCCTGCGCCCGATCGTCGAATTCATGACCTTCAACTTCGCCATGCAGGCGATGGACCAGATCATCAACTCGGCGGCGAAGACGCTGTACATGTCGGGCGGCCAGATGGGCGCACCGATGGTGTTCCGCGGTCCGAACGGCGCGGCCGCCCGCGTGGCAGCCCAGCACAGCCAGGATTACGGCGCATGGTATGCCAGCGTTCCGGGCCTGAAAGTGGTGCAGCCCTACTCGGCAGCCGATGCGAAAGGCCTGCTGAAATCGGCGATCCGCGATCCGAACCCGGTGATCTTCCTCGAAAACGAGATCCTCTACGGGCGCTCGTTCGAGGTGCCGGATCTGGAGGACTTCACCATCCCCTTCGGCAAGGCGAAAATCTGGCGCGAAGGGTCGGATGTCACCATCGTCAGCTGGGGCATCGGCATGAGCCACGCTCTGGAAGCGGCAGACAAGCTCGAGAAAGAGGGCATCGACGCCGAAGTGATCGACCTGCGCACCCTGCGCCCGGTGGATTACGACACGGTGCTCGCCTCGGTGCGCAAGACCAACCGCTGCGTGACCGTCGAGGAAGGCTTCCCCGTGGCAAGCTTCGGCAACCACCTATCGGCCGTGATCATGGAGCGCGCCTTCGACTGGCTCGACGCGCCGGTGATCAACTGCACCGGCAAGGACGTGCCCATGCCCTACGCGGCCAACCTCGAGAAAATGGCGCTCGTGACCTCGGACGAGGTCGTCGATGCGGTCAAAAAAGTCACCTACCGGTAAGGGGATAGCGCAATGGCAACCCAGATTTTGATGCCCGCCCTGTCGCCCACGATGGAGGAAGGCACGCTCGCGAAATGGCTCGTGAAAGAGGGCGACGAAGTCTCCTCTGGCGACATCATCGCGGAGATCGAAACCGACAAGGCCACGATGGAATTCGAGGCCGTGGATGAAGGCGTGATCGGCAAGATCCTCGTCTCGGAAGGCACCTCCGGCGTGAAGGTCAACGACCCGATCGCCGTGCTGCTGGAAGAGGGCGAGGATGCCTCCGCCGTGGACGAGGCCGAGAGCCCCGTTCCCGGGGAAGCACAAGCCGAAGCCGCCGAGGATACGAAAGAGACCAAGGACGCCGACAACGCGCCCGCCGAGAAGAGCGGCGCGAAAGCCGGTGGCTCGAAGTCGGCCCCGAGCGCCGCGCCGAAGACCGAAAAAGCGCCCGCCGCCCCGCAGGATGCGGATGGCAAGCGCGTCTTCGCCTCGCCGCTCGCACGCCGCATCGCCGCCGACAAGGGCGTCGATCTGTCCGCGCTCAAAGGCTCGGGCCCGAAAGGTCGTATCGTGAAGGCCGATGTCGAAGCCGCCGAAGGTGGCAAGGCAGCCCCGGCCAAGGCGGACGCGCCGAAAGCAGAGGCTGCGGCCCCTGCCCCGGCAGCGGCATCCGTTTCCTCCTCCACCATCGCGAAGATGTACGAGGGTCGCGAATACGAGGAGATCGAGCTCAACGGGATGCGCAAGACCATCGCCGCGCGTCTCACCGAGGCCAAGCAGACGATCCCGCATTTCTATCTGCGCCGCTCGGTCAAGCTCGACGCGCTGATGAAATTCCGCTCGCAGCTCAACAAGCAGCTCGAGGGGCGCGGCGTGAAGCTCTCGGTCAACGACTTCATCATCAAGGCCTGCGCGCTGGCGCTGCAATCGATGCCGGATGCGAATGCGGTCTGGGCCGGTGACAAGGTGTTCAAGCTGAAACCCTCGGACGTGGCCGTGGCGGTCGCGATCGATGGCGGGCTGTTCACGCCGGTGCTGAAAGATGCCGAGGCGAAGTCGCTCTCGACGCTGTCCGCGGAGATGAAAGACCTCGCCACCCGTGCCCGCGACCGCAAGCTCGCGCCGCATGAATATCAGGGCGGCAGCTTCGCGATCTCCAATCTCGGCATGTTCGGGATCGAGAATTTCGACGCGGTCATCAACCCGCCCCACGGCGCGATCCTCGCCGTCGGCGCGGGCATCAAGCAGCCGGTCGTGAATGACGAGGGCGAGATCGAAGTGGCGACCGTTATGTCGATGACGCTCTCGGTCGATCACCGCGTGATCGACGGGGCGCTCGGCGCGGAGCTGATGAAGGCGATCTGCGAGAACCTCGAGAACCCAATGCTGATGCTGGCCTGATCGGGCCGCGCAATCTGAAACGTTGAAAAGGGGGGCGCTGCCCCCCTTTTCGCATTCGCGAATTCACCCCCCGGGATATTTCCACCAAGGGGAAGACCCATGCGCGAGGTCATTCGTGCGAACTGGAAACCGACGGAAAAAAACAAAAAAGCGGGGCCGAAGCCCCGCCTGTCTATTCCATCTGAGATGCTCTCACTTGCTGTGCAAAAGCTGATCCATCTCGCGCGCGGGACGGTCGCAGCCCGCCTCGCCGACGATCTTCGCGGGCACCCCGGCCACGGTCTTGCAGCACGGCACGTCTTCCAGCACCACCGAGCCCGCCGCGATCCGGCTGTAATCGCCGACATGGATATTGCCGAGCACTTTCGCGCCAGCCCCGATCAGCACCCCATTGCCGATCTTCGGGTGACGCTCTTCGTCTTCCTTACCGGTCCCGCCAAGCGTCACCGAATGCAGCATCGAGACATTGTCGCCCACGACAGCCGTTTCGCCGATCACGATCGAATGGGCATGGTCCATCATGATGCCGCGCCCGATCTTCGCGCCGGGATGGATATCCACGCCGAACAGCTCGGAGGTCCGCATCTGCACGAAATAAGCCATGTCGCGGCGACCGTTCGTGAACAGCCAATGCGCGATCCGGTAGCTTTGCAGCGCCTGAAACCCCTTGAAGAACAACAGCGGCTGGATCAGCCGGTGGCAGGCCGGGTCGCGCTCGTGCACGGCCACCAGATCGGCCCGCGCCGCCTGCCCCAAGGCGGGATCGGCAGCAAAGGCTTCCTCGGCGATCTCACGCAGAAGCTGCTCGCTCATCTCCGCCGAGGCCAGTTTCATCGAGAAACGATAGGCCAGCGCCCGTTCGAGCGTCGGGTGATGCAAGAGCCCGGCATGGATCAAGGCCCCCAGAAGCGGCTCGTCACGCACCGCAGCCCGCGCCTCGTCGCAAATCTGCGTCCAGACCGGATCGACGGTGGTAACCTTGGCCATCTGCTTGTTCATCGGATTACTCCCTCTTCGCGCGCAAGAACTTAACACATAGGCTTTCCGGCGAATAGAGGAAGGGGCGTTTTGTCATTTCGCTTAAGGGGCTGTCGCGTCAAACGCCACGCGGCTATCCCCGCACAGACACAGCCCAGCGCGCGCAGATAGCGCGGATCGCCCGGCCCGGCTTTCGCCCGCGGCAAACCCAGCGCCATGCTCAGGACCGAGCCGTTCTCCCAGTGCGGATGCGCGCGGCGGAAGCGCTTGCAATAGAGGTCCGCCGCGTGAACCCGGTCGAGGAGTCGCTGAAGCTGGTCCGGACGCTGCTCATCGGGCCAAAGCATCACCACCCGCGCCAGCGTCGTCAGATCGCCGTCCAGCACCGCGCGCATCTCACCCCGTCCAGGTCAGCCGCGCCGGCAGTCCCGGCCCGAAGACATCCGAGATCTGCACCACCTCGAAGCTCGGCGCGCCGATCATCCCGTCGTCGGCACGCTCTGCCGCGCCATAGGTCCAATCCGGCGCGCTCACGATCACCTCGCGCCGGATCTCCTGCCCCTCGAGCACCCGCACCCGGTAGCGCTCCGACACCTCGCCCAAAGGCACATCGAGCGCCTCCCAGTCGTCGCCCCCGATCCGCGTCCGCCGCACCCAACTCAGCCGCAGATCACCGCCCAGCGCCTGCGCGCGCAAATGACAGGGCGACAAGGGCCGCAGCCCGATGCCCGCAAAGGCTTGAACCGTATGAATATAGGACGGGTCATCATAGCCGCGACCGGCAGGCCCCACCCGGTAGTGACGCGCCTGATTACGCGCCGACGGCGGCACCTCGATCTGGCGCGGCGTCCCGTCGAGCAGCACGACGACCGAACCTTCCGGCCACGCACCGGGCATCAGCGCATCGCTCCCAGCCTGCCCGCGCAATCGCAAAGAGACGTCCCAGACGCCCGGCTCCACCGGCTCGGCGGCCCGGAACTGGAACACCTCCCAGCGATCAGACGAGCCATCCCCGATCGCCATCGCGTTCAGTCCCGCCAGCACACCTTCTTCGCTCACGCTCTCCAAGGCCCCCGACAGCATCTTCACGCGCAGGCTCGGCCCGCGATCCCAGAGCCCGCTCTGCGCATGCGGCAAGATCGTCTGCGTCACCCCAATCGCCGCTTGCGTCTCGATCCTGGTATTCAGCGCATAGCCCGCATCCTCGAGCGCGGAATACAAAGCTGCCGCCCCCGGCCAAGGGCTGGCCGTCACCGCCAGATGCGGCGCATACGGGTCTTCCGCGCCTGTCAGCAAGGGCAAATCAAGGAATACCGGTGTGACCGGCACAGGCGGCGTGAAGCTCTCGATCCGCGCCACCTCGTCGGTTTCTTCCGAGGCCTCATAGATCCCCAGCTCGACCCGGACCGCTTCCACGCGGATCGCCTCGGCGCGCTCCATCCGGTCGATCCGGTAGCGCCGCGCACCCTCCTCGGTCTGCAGCAGCACGACATCCCCCGGCCCTAGCCACCCCATCGACGGCGGAAGCGTGAACTGCGCCGTATCGCGCGCCACCCGCGCCTCCGAGAGCCAGCGGTTCACGACACGCATTCCCTCCGCCCGCGTCAGCGCCAGGGGCGCCTCGCTCGCAGAGGCGGGGCCGTTTTCCTCGTCGGGGAAAATCGCCTCCACGGCGCGGGCCTCGAAGCTACCATCGGCCTCGACATAGGCCAGTCGTACGCGCCCCGCGATCTCCGCCTCCGGCGCACGGCGCGTCTCAAGGCTCTGATCGTCGCCATCCAGCGCCAGCAGCGGAGGCGCCACCTCCGCATCGACCGACGCATCACGCATCCGGAACACCAACTCCCCGTCGCGCTCCACCGCATCGAAACCGTAGATCAGGCTCAGCGACTGCAGCGCACCGCGCGGTGTGATCCCCCCGGGCATCGCATATCCGCGCACCACCCCATGCAACGCGCTCACATCGAACACCTCGACCCCCGCGAGCGCACAAATCTCGCCCACGACATGCGCCAGAGGCTGTGCTGTCGCCCGCCCCGAGATCCAATGCCCCCGTGCGTAGTTCGCCGCGTCGTCCCATACCTCCGGCAGACCGGGAAATTGCGGATAGGGTCGGACATCCCACGCCCAGACATGGGCGCGCGCCATATCCACCATCGTCCCGCCGTAATATTCCGAGAGCGGATTGTTGGCCGCATCCCCCCAATATTCGGTCATCGCCCGCAGATATTGCATCTGGATGTAATCATCGCGCCGCCCATCCGAGTAATGCGGCAGCGCGCTTTCCGAGCTTTTCGGATCGAGGAACTTGTTCGGCTCGTTCGTCCCCTTGTCGATGGCCGCACAACCCATTTCATCGACCCAGGCCGCGTCGAATTGCGGGCCGCGCAGCGCCTCGGGCTCATAGGCCGAGAAGGCCTGCGCCGTCGCCCCGTTCGGCCAGACGAGCCGCCGTCTTCCCGCTTCCCAATCGGGCCTGCGGTCGGGCGGAGAGCAGGCCAAGATCCCGCTCTCCCCCATCACCATCACATCGCGCACCTGATCGAAGGTCTCGCCGACCAGCGCCACGCGCCGCGCCTTCCCGGGGTCGAGCGGGCGTGCGCCTTCCACCTGCGCACGCACCCACTCGGCCCCGGCCCGCGTCTTGCCCGCGCCGCGTCCGCCCATGATCACCCAGGACTTCCAATCCCCTTCGGGCGGAAGCTGATGATCCAACGCCCAGAACTCGAAGATCCAGGGCAGCGCGAGCAATGCATTGTCGTCGAGCCCGTCGAGAAACGCCTCGACGCTCTCAGGCGTCGCGGAGGCGAGCCAGGCGGCGCCCGATTTCAGCTCTGGCGGCATCGAAGTCGAGCGCGCCATCGCGTCCGGCGGCGACACCTGCCAGCTGTCTGCGGAGTTTCTCGACACGAGATCGCTCCTCCATCACCAAATGAAAAGCGGTGCGGAGGTCCTTGACCGCCTGCACCGCCGCTTTCGCCTCGGATATGTCGCCGCGCCGCACCCCCTGCAGCGCCTGCGCCAGCTCCTCGGCCACGTCCCGATAGAGCGCTTCGGTCTGATCCAGAAGATCGACCGGCGCCCCCGCCTCATTCACTTTGTTGTCTTGCATCACTGACGAACCCACCCGTTCCAAGTTGGTCCGTTCGAGAGACATGAAAAAACGCCGTCGGGTTTCCCCGCGGCGCTTGCCCACTTCTCCTAGCATGTCAAATCTCTACTCGAGAGCGTTCGCAAAGTCAAGCTCTAAATTCTGGGTTGTGCACTCCAGTCAAAAAAGAACCCCGGCGAAAACCGGGGTTCTTTCTGATTTATCAGTTGCTTGACGCATCTTCCTGACGCTGTTTCTCGATCTCGCGCCACTTCGCTACGTTCTTGTTATGCTCCTCGATCGTGCTCGAGAACGCATGTCCGCCGGAGCCATCGGCCACGAAGAACAGGTAGTCGGTCGAATCGGGATGCATCGCCGCCTCGATAGCCGCCTTGCCCGGATTCGCGATCGGTCCGGGCGGCAACCCGTCGATGACATAGGTGTTGTAGGGCGTCGCCTTGCGCAGCTCGGACTGGCGCAGACCGCGGCCCAGCACACCCTTGCCTTCGGTCACGCCGTAGATCACCGTCGGGTCGGTCTGCAGACGCATCCCCTTCTCGAGGCGGTTGATGAAGACGCTCGCCACTTCCGGGCGCTCTTCAGGCACACCGGTTTCCTTCTCGACGATCGACGCCATGGTCAGCGCCTGCTGCGGATTGTCATAGGGCAGCCCCTCGGCACGTCCGTCCCAAGCGGCCGCGAGGATCTTCGACTGGCGATCGGCCATCAGATCGATCAGTGCCTGCCGGTCGGCGCCGCGCGTCACCTCGTAGCTGTCAGGTGCGAGCGTGCCTTCGCCCGGCACCCCGTCGATCTTGCCCGACAGGAAGCTCGCTTCCTGCAGCCCCTGCACGATCTGCCAGCTGGTCACGCCGTCGACCACCGTCACGCGGGTGCGGACATCGACGCGGTCGGCCTTGTCCTCGAACCCTTCGGGCGGTTTCTCGCTCTCGGGATTGTATTCCGCGACCTTCTGATAATCGCCCGTGGTCGGGTCCAGCTCGCGCAGCAGCACTTCGTTGCCGTTCACCCCGATCCGGAACACCAGTTCCGAGCCGCAGGTCGACGGACCACCCGCGGTGATCTGCCCGACGATGGACTGCATCGAGGCGTTCGGCTCGATCAGGTAGGAGCCGAATTTCAGCTTGTCGGCCTTTTCCTCATATTGCGCGCCCGTGCGGAACAGATAGGAGGACGAGATCGCCCCCTTGTCTTTCAGAGTAGACGACACGCCCTGCAGGCTTTCGCCCGGCGCGACGCGCAGACACATCGCCTCGGCCAGCGGTCCGGGCTCGACATATTGGTTCTTCGCCCAAGCGACCAAACCGCCGAGCGCGACGAGAATGACGATCAGCAGCGTCAGGAAATTCGAGACGATGTTACGCCACATCAGCTATCCACCTTGCCCATCACGAGGCTCGCATTGGTGCCACCGAAGCCGAAGCTGTTGGACAGCGCGACGTCGATCTTGCGCTTGACCGCAGCCTTCGGCGCGAGGTCGATCACAGCCTCTTCCGGCGGATTTTCCAGGTTCAGCGTCGGCGGTGCGATCTGGTCGCGGATCGCGAGGATCGAGAAGATCGCCTCCACAGCGCCCGCAGCCCCCAGAAGGTGGCCCACCGAGGACTTGGTCGAGCTCATCGTGGCTTTCGAGGCCGCATCGCCCAGCAGGCGCTGCACCGCGCCCAGCTCGATCACGTCGGCCATGGTCGAAGTGCCATGCGCGTTGATGTAATCCACCTGATCGGGGTTCAGATCGGCACGCTCCAGTGCAGCTTTCATCGCGCGGAAGCCGCCATCGCCATCTTCGGACGGCGCGGTGATGTGATAGGCGTCGCCCGACAGGCCATAGCCCAGCACTTCGGCATAGATCTTCGCGCCGCGCGCCTTGGCGTGCTCGTATTCCTCCAGCACGACGCAGCCCGCGCCCTCGCCCATCACGAACCCGTCGCGATCGGCATCCCACGGACGGCTCGCAGCTTCCGGCTCGTTGCCGCGCTTCGTGGACAGCGCCTTGCACGCGTTGAAGCCCGCGATGCCAATCTCCGAAATCGGGCTTTCCGCGCCGCCTGCGACCATCACATCGGCATCGCCCAGCATGATCAGACGCGCGGCATCGCCAATCGCATGCGCGCCGGTCGAACAGGCGGTGACGACCGCATGGTTCGGGCCCTTGAAGCCGAAGCGGATCGAGACCTGCCCCGAGACGAGGTTGATCAGCGCCCCCGGAATGAAGAACGGGCTGACGCGGCGAACGCCCTTTTCCTTGATCAGAACGGCCGTATCCGCGATCGAGCTGAGGCCGCCGATCCCCGAGCCGATCATCACACCGGTGCGCAGACGGCTTTCCTCGTCCTGCGGCTCCCAGCCGGAATCCTTCACCGCCTGCGTCGCCGCGGTCATCCCGTAGAGGATGAAATCGTCGACCTTGCGCTGCTCTTTCGGCTCCATCCAGTCATCGGCATTGAACGTGCCGTCGGACCCGTCGCCCAGCGGAATCTCGCAGGCGTATTTCGTGGTCACATTGGACGCATCGAAGCGCGAGATCGTCCCCGCCCCCGATTGTCCCGCGATAAGCCGCGACCAGGTCTCCTCGACGCCGCAAGCCAGCGGCGTGACCATTCCCAGACCCGTGACTACTACCCGACGCATGCCCGACCTCTTTCTCAGCCAAATATCTTGGCAGACCTGATACACGGGGGCGCGCAAAGGCGCAATCATAACCCATTGCGACAGGCGGGTTACCGTTCAGGACGGACGGCGCGTGAGGGGGCTAGCATTGCGGGGCGCGAACCGGTTCAGTCTGCCGTGCCGGGAGCGTCGGCACAGCCGTAGGCGCCCGCCCCGCGCTCAGAGGCGGCAGCGTCAGCGCGGTGCAGCGCATCTGAGCGGTGGGCGGCGCCAGCAACACCCGGTCGCGCCCGCCATTCTTCGCCGCGTAGAGCGCCCCGTCGGCGCGCGCATAGAGGCTCCGCAGCTCCTCGCCGCGCTCCCATTCGGCCACCCCGATCGAGACAGTGACCTGCAGCGCCGCGCCGTACTGATCCTCGAAACGCAGTCCCGCCACACAGGCGCGCAGCCGCTCCGCCACTTCGAGCGCCTCGACCAGCCCCGCCCCCGGCAGGATCACCGCGAATTCCTCGCCGCCGACCCGCGCCATCGTATCCTCCAGCCGCAGCTGCGCCCGCATCGCCCGCGCCGTGCGGCGCAGAACGCGATCACCCAGAGAATGCCCGCCCAGATCGTTGATCTGCTTGAAATGGTCGAGGTCGACCATCAGCGCCGTGAAAGGCACCTGCTCGCGCATCCCCTGCGTGTAATACTGCGCGAAACGTCGCCCGAGCATCTCCCGGTTGAACAGCCCCGTCAGCCCGTCGCGCATCGCCCGGTTCACCAGTTCCCGCTCGGCCTTGCGCCGCGCATGATCCACCCGCTCCAGTGACACGGCCATCAGGATGATCAGCCCGATATTCACCCCCACGATGGTCGCGACCAGCAACAGCAGCTCCGCGCGCACCTGACTCCCCTGATCGCTGAGCAGATAGAACGTGCCCAGCAGGAAGGGCGCGACGACCCCCAGAAGCATCTGCGCCCGTGCCTGCCGCCCCGAGGCATGCTCGTTGAGCAGCACCCGCATCACCCCACGATCGCTGCGGCAGATGAGCCCCGCATAGGCGAGACACATGATCGCCAGCGCCGCCCCGATCGACACGCCCTCCGCCAGCCGACTGGTCGCGATACTGTGCGACAGCAGGTACATCAAAGCCCCGCCGAACACCGTCAGATAGGCAATCGTTCCAAACAGATAAGCGCCCGCCTCCAGCGCGAAGAACCCCGCCGCCGTAATCCCCAAGAGCGCGGCCGCGCCTCCCCCGATCGCCCCCGCGCCGCTCAGGTCATAGACCTCCGCAAAGTTCGAGAACAGGCACAACAACAGCGTTCCCGCCGCCAGCCCGCGCGCCACATTCGGCGCCTCGCGCCGAAAAGCAATCGCGCCCGCCATCGCCAGAATGGCCAGCGCCGTCCACGCGCCCATCGCGTTCCACGACGTGAGCGCGCGCACGACCATATCCTCGCCCGACAGCGCGGTGGCCATCTGCGCCAGCAGAGCCAACCCCGCAAGCGCGGCGGCGAAAACCAAAAGAGGACGGATCAGAACCCGAGCCCGGCGAAACACAGACATAACGTGACCTCAACTGCGCGGGCAGAAGGGCATTTTACATAAGCACCCGCGACCTCTCCAAGGGACGCCTAATTCGTTAACGAAGGGTTAACAGCCGCGCGGGCACGATTGCACTTTCGGTCAGGTCTTCGCGAATTGCACAGATTTTTCATCCGGATAGCGCATTAAAACGTCATGCCGCGGCGGCCCGTGTCCCAGCGTGGACTGGATCAACGCCACCTGCTCGGGCGCGAAAGCGGGCAGCTTCACAGCGCCTTCCGCCGCCATGAGTCGCCCCAGCCGCAGCAAATCCCCCGGGCTCGCACGCTTGCCGAACCGCGCCAGGGTGACATGCGGACGAAACCGGCGCCGCGGCAGGTCGATCTCCGCCAGACGCGCGGCGCCCATCACCGCGCGGTGCCAACGGTCGAGGTTGGGATCGGCCTGCACACTCAGCACCAGCGCCTCCGGTCGCGCGGCACTGCCGAAAATCTCCAGCCCCGCCAGCACCACCTCCGGCCCGGGCGCCCAGTCGATGGCCCGCAGCCCCTCGTCCAGCGCCTCGAGCTGGCCTGCGTCGATCTCGTCGAGAAAGGCCAGCGTCAGATGCAGGTTCTCGGGCTGCACGATCCGACCCGCGCCGAGCGCCTGCTGCAACCGCTCGATGGCCTCGATTTGCGCCTCGGGCAGCTCGATCGCGACGAAACTCCGCATCTTCCCTCCCCCGAACGCACGCGCGCTTCGCGCAAAAGAAAAGCGGCGCTCCGGTTCCCCGAAGCGCCGCTCTTAACTCTCTCTCAGCGTCAGCCGTAAAAGGCTTACTGCGCTTCCGAGATGAATTTCACCGCATCGCCGACGGTCTGAATGTTCTCGGCGGCGTCATCGGGGATCTCGATGCCGAACTCTTCTTCAAAGGCCATGACCAGCTCGACCGTGTCGAGGCTGTCCGCACCGAGGTCGTCGATGAACGAGGCGCTCTCAGTGACCTTGTCCTCTTCCACGCCGAGATGCTCCACGACGATCTTCTTCACGCGATCAGCGATGTCGCTCATGTCAATTCCTCAAAGTTTATAGGGCCTAGCCCGTTCATGCTTGCTCGAATACGAGCGTCTCAACCCGCGCGCCCCGGGTCAACCCGAAGACCGCAATTCAGAGCCGTGGCTTTTACGCCCGGCCCGTCTGCAGCGCTCTTAGCGATTGCCGTGGCCCATGGCAAGACGTTTCTCTATCCTATCAAAGGCCTTCGTGCCCTAGGGTCACAAAGACGTCAGGCCATCGTCCCGCCACCATTGACGTGCAGCACCGCACCGGTGACGTAGCCCGCCTCGGGACTTGCGATGTAGCGCACCGCAGCCGCGATTTCTTCCGGCGTGCCCATGCGCCCGGCCGGGATGCCCGACAGGATCGCGTCCTTCTGAGCTTCGGTGAGCTTTTCCGTCATCGGCGTCTCGATGAAGCCCGGCGCCACGCAGTTCACCGTCACGCCGCGCGTCGCGACTTCCTGCGCGAGCGATTTCGACGCGCCGACAAGACCCGCCTTGGCGGCCGCATAGTTCACCTGACCGGGATTGCCGGTCTGCCCGACGACGGAGGTGATGTTGATGATCCGGCCCCAGCGCGCTTTCATCATCGGGCGGAGAACCGCACGCATCAGGCGGAACGCCGCCGTCAGGTTCACGTCGATCACCGATTGCCAATCCTCGTCCGACATCCGCATCGTCAGCTGGTCCCGCGTGATGCCGGCATTGTTCACGAGGATATCCAAGCCGCCCATCGCCTCGATCGCCGCTTTCGGCAGCGCCTCGACCGATTCAGGGTCGCTCAGATTCGCCGGGCAGACATACGCGCCCTCGCCCAGCTCGGCAGCCAGTGCCTCGAGCGGCTCGACCCGCGTGCCCGACAGTGCCACCGACGCACCGCCCGCATGGAGGGCCCGCGCGATCTCTGCGCCGATCCCGCCAGAAGCCCCGGTGATAAGCGCGCGTTTGCCTTTCAGATCGAACATCATGCTACCTCATATCTAAGTTGGCGCTCTCTTAGCAGCGAAAGCGCCGTTAGGGAACTCTAAGTGCTACACGCCATGGTTGCGCACATCGGGGCGACAGCCCATCGCGATCACAAACGTATGAAAAAGCCGACCAATTCGCTTTCGAACCGGTCGGCCTGCGCTTCCTCTTGACGAAAATATCCCAGGGGGTCCGGGGGAGGATCCCCCGGCGCAGCCCTCAGCCCTTCAGCGCGGCGATATCCTCCGGCGTGCCGACCGCGCGGCAGGTCACCTCTTTCGCGATCCGGCGGATCATGCCCGACAGCGCCTTGCCCGCGCCGATTTCCCAGATTTCGTCGACGCCCTGACCGGCCATCCACGCCACGCTCTCGCGCCAGCGCACCGAGCCCGTGACCTGCTCGACCAGCAGCTCGCGGATCAGGGCCGGGTCGCTCACCGCCTCGGCGCGCACATTGGCGACCAGCGGCACCACCGGCGCCTTGATCTCGACGCCCGCCAGCGCGGCATCCATCGCATCGGCTGCGGGCTGCATCAGCGCGCAGTGGAACGGGGCGGAGACCGGCAGCATCACGGCCCGTTTCGCGCCCGCTTCCTTGGCGAGCACCGTGGCGCGTTCGACCGCCGCCTTGTCGCCCGAGATCACGACCTGGCTCGGATCGTTATCGTTGGCCGCCTGGCACACCTCGCCCTGCGCGGCTTCGGCAGCGACTTTGGACGCGGCCTCGAAATCGAGCCCGAGGATCGCGGCCATCGCGCCCACGCCCACCGGCACAGCCGATTGCATCGCATCGCCGCGCACGCGCAGCAGGCGCGCGGTGTCGGCGAGGCTCAGCGAACCCGCCGCGCAAAGCGCCGAATATTCGCCCAGCGAGTGACCCGCGACATAGGCCGCATCGGTGACCGCATAGCCTTCGGCCTCCAGCGCGCGCAAAGCCGCGATCGAGGTCGCCATCAGCGCGGGCTGCGCGTTGGCGGTCAGCGTCAGCTCGTCCTGCTCGCCTTCCCAGATGAGCGTGCTCAGCTTTTGCCCGAGCGCCTCATCGACCTCTTCGAACACCGCTTTCGACGCGGGATAGGCGTCGGCCAATGCCTTGCCCATGCCGATGACCTGTGCGCCCTGACCGGGGAATACGAATGCGCGGCTCATGCCTGATCCTCCTGATTGATCTTTGGTTTCCCTTAGCGAGAAGGGCGCGGCGGGGCAAGTTCGCTGCCCCTCTCCCCCCTCAAGCCTTACCGATGATCCGCGCCGGGTTACCCGCGACCGTAGCGCCCGCAGGCACGTCGCGCGTCACGACAGCCCCCGCACCGATCAACGCGCCATCGCCCACCGTGATACCCGGCAGAAGGATCGCGCCGCCGCCGATCCAGACATCTTCGCCGATCCGCACGGGCCGTCCGAATTCCAGCCCCGTCCGGCGCGCCTCCGGATCGCGGGGATGATCTGCGGTCAGGATCTGCACCTTCGGCCCGATCTGCGTCCGATCGCCGATCGTGACCGCGACCACATCGAGAATGACACAGCCGAAATTCAGGAAGACCCCGGCCCCGAGCCGGATATTGCTGCCGTAATCGCAATGAAATGGCGGGCGAATGCGCGCGCCCTGCCCCACGTCCGCGAATAGCTCCGTCAGCAGCGCGTGGCACTCTTCGGCACTGTGCCCGACGGTGGCGTTGAACCGATCCATCCACGCTGCGGCCCGGGCCACATCGGCTTCGATCTCCGGCCCCTCGGCGCGATACAGCTCGCCCGCCAGCATCTTGTCCTTCTCAGAGCGCATGATCCCTCCCCTCCCATCGCCGGACGATCCTGCCCCAGCCGCGCGCAAAGAAAAAGGGGCGCTGGATGCGCCCCTTCTCCTCAGTCCAGTTCGAGATGCGCGACCCCGTCGGAGCGCCGCCCGATCGAGCGCCCATCCGCGCCGATCGTCGCACGTACGCGTCGCCGCATCGAGGAAAACGCAGCGCTTTCAACAACATCGACCGGCTCGTCCAGCGCGATCTCGATGTCGTAATGGGTCTCGCCCTTGCGGCGCAGCGCATGGACGCGCCCGCTCACCGGATGGCCCAGATAGCGCCCGCGCACCGCATCGCCCAGGGCATAGCCCTTCGCTTGCGCTGCCGGTTCGGCACGTCGCAGCGCCGCCACCATCGTGTTCCAATCGGCATGACCCGCCGCCTGCGCGGTCAGCTCATAGGCTTTCGACAGCGCAACCGGGTTGCCCGCCTGCGCCATTGCATCGGCCAGACGGCGCGCCTGCGCCTTCACGTCTTTCACTGTGTTCACAGTCATTGTCTCGTCTCCACGGGGATGATCCACCGCTTCGGGGCCCGCATTGCCGAAGAGCCCCCGAAAGAATGGAGAGCGATCGTGAACCGGATTTCACCAAGGGTCACACCCCGCGGGCGGCAGGCATCCGGCAGCCAAGGCCCGACAGATGGGCGGCGCAGGTGCGTCTGTCAAGTGGCGGGGCCTTACCCCGCGTCGGGCGATGCGAAAGCGCCATATCTCAGGCCCCAAAGCGAAAGGGGCGCCCGACCGGACGCCCCTTCCTATCACTGTCCCTCTCCCGTTTAGCAGGAGTAGTAGTACTTGTATTCCACCGGGTGGGGGGTGTGCTCGAACGCGTACACTTCTTCCCACTTCAGTGCGATGTAGCCCTCGATCTGGTCCTTGGTGAACACGTCACCGGCCAGCAGGAACTCGTGATCGGCTTCCAGCGTCTCGAGCGCTTCACGCAGCGAGGCGCAAACGGTCGGGATCGAGGCCAGTTCTTCCGGCGGCAGATCGTAGAGGTCCTTGTCCGAGGACGGGCCCGGATCGATCTTGTTCTTGATGCCGTCGAGGCCAGCCATCAGCAGAGCCGAGAAGCACAGGTAGGGGTTCGCCGACGGATCGGGGAAACGGGCTTCGACGCGCTTTGCCTTGGGGGATTCAGCCCACGGAATACGGACACAACCCGAGCGGTTGCGAGCCGAATACGCGCGCAGAACCGGAGCCTCGAAGCCCGGGATCAGACGCTTGTAGGAGTTGGTCGACGGGTTGGTGAAGGCGTTGAGCGACTTCGCGTGCTTCAGGATACCGCCGATGAAGTACAGCGCTTCCTGCGACAGGTCGGCATATTTGTCGCCTGCGAAGAGCGGCTT